>ERZ1036407.926-NODE-926-length-13903-cov-5.108030_pt1 | contig 13903 bp, 21 predicted proteins | sample MGYA00514217_ERZ1036407 | MGnify/ENA primary metagenome ERZ1036407 (study PRJEB33795, sample SAMN09464943) | human gut metagenome | host: Homo sapiens | place: USA: Stanford, California | collected 2016-11 | study: EMG produced TPA metagenomics assembly of the... | reverse complement strand
GTATACCGGTAATGTTTTGTATTTTATAATTGCAATATGAAGATATTACTCGATAAGATCGTGCTAAGCAAAAACCTATCTACTCGGCAAGTTTCGATTATGACTGGCATATCCAAGTCCACGATCAGCCGCATTGCAAACGGTACAGTATCACCATCGGCGGATACACTGGAAATTCTTGCCAAAGGCTTAAAGGTGCGAATTTTCGACCTTATCGATTCTCCATATAAATAAGTGTCCCAGATCTGGGACGATTTCCATGTTTCGCATAAGTTTTCCCACGTTGCTTTGTTTACTTATATAGAAAGGAAAAATTTTCCTTTAAAAAACAGAACAAATGTTCGGAAAATCTATTGAAATATGTTTGGAAGTGTAGTAATATTTCAATAAGGAATTTCGAAAGTTTGTTCGAAAAGCGCGGAGGGATACATAATGGATTATAAGCGATTAATCATTGAATTGGTCAATAAGTCCAATAACACAGAAATGTTAGAACTTGTTTTCCGATTCTGCAAAAAGATTCTGGGCTAGGGGATGACCCCTAGTCCTTTTTTATTAAGCTGTCAGCCAGCTTTTCCAGAACCTCCCACTCGCTTTCATTAAGTTTGGCTAGTGCCTCGAAAAGACGCTTCTTAAATGTGTTATCTTCCATTACTAGATCGGCTGCAAATTCTGTGATCAGCTGATTCTTTGTTAACGGAACAAACATCTCGCCTTCTCCAGTTCGGAGCCATTCCTCGCTTACGTTGAATTTTTCACACATCAACCTATAAATCGGTTCTTGCTTTTCCGGATTCTTCAAACGATTATTTTCAATATTATTTATAACATCCCGTTTTACTCCGAGAGCTTCTCCAAATTCGGTTTGTGTCATATGTAATTGTTCGGTTCGGAGGAGCTTTATCCTCTCATACATTTCCAAATTATCACCTCCTGACAATATGTATTATATCACATGATTGTGAGTTTATCAACTCAAAAAGCAAAATAATTTTTCTTGGAAAGGGTTGACAAACTCTTAAAATGGCTGTATTATGAGTTTACAAGCTCAAAACAACACAAACGAAAGCGAGGAAATAGAAATGACAGTTTTAGATATGGTAATCAGAACGATGAAAAAAGGCGAATACGCAACGCATTACATAAAAGGAAAATCGAACTTCTTTTTAAGAAATAACGAAGATTTCTACCATTTAGACAAAGTTACAAAAGGATGTACAGCGACAGTGGTAGCGGGGACGGAAGAAGATGTTCTTGCTTATATAAAAGAAAATAATTTGAAACAAGTCGCATTATTACATATTTAACTCAATAGCCGGGTTATCTCGGCACTGTAATGCAGCCGAAGCCGGTTCCAAGCCCGGAAGATGCAGAGGACAGTGATAAAAGGAAAGGAGTAGTGAAGAGATGCATGAAATTTTTTGCACACACAAAACATTTTTAGGAGGAGAATCCATCGCAGCAATATCTTTTGAGCTTCCCGAAAAAGAGTGGGAAGAATTGAAAGAATTACAAGGATGGCAATTCGTAGAAAGATTTTTAAATCGAAAGAGAAAAAGGGTTGTAAATAATTTCGAACTTTTAAAAGCGATTAGTGCTGAACGAGAATTCAGTGAGATGATCATTGCGTTGGTGGAAGAATTTAAAACGCCCGAAAAGCTGGAAGACGCTTTAAAAAAGGAAATTTCAGAGGAAGAGCTGCGACATACATTAGAAGCAGCTCAAGAAAGTGGTTATCCTCTATTGTTTTCAGGCATGCAGTAAGCACAACCGTTTCTGTTTACAGCAAGCATGGAAGCAAAAATCACAGCTTCTGTATAAGTGTCGCAGTTAAAAACATGTTCTGGTTTTATTTCATCGATTTGACATTGCGGTGTTTCGCGGTCTAGATCGTGAATTTCTCCAGTGTTTTTGTTTAAAACAAATTGCTTTCCGTTAAAAGGCGAATTACAACGTCTCATAAGATTACTCCTTTCGTGATACTCAGACATGGCAGTGTCCTGTATCTATAGTATAGGAGATATGTAAACAAAGCAATAGAAATAATGAAGACGTTTCGTAGGGGAAAGCAGGAGCGTAAAAAGCTATTGTGTTTTCACGGGAACGACAAATATAATTCTGAATTGCTTGAAAGAAAAATCGAGGCTTGTAATACAGCAATCGAAGCATTGGAAAAGCAGCTGATGAAGAAAGTGGAGATGCGAACAGAATATAGAGACATAAACGGCGAATTAGTATGTTTTGATGGGTTCTGTCCTAGTTGTGGAAATACTGTGAACTCTGATAGAAATAAAAGTTGTAATCGGTGCGGACAAAAACTTGATTGGCCGGAATAGGAGAGAGGAAGAATGAAAGAACAAACATTTGAAGATATCCTATACATGATCAAAAGATCGTGTGACAAAAATTTTTACAAAGGCACTGATTACGATGGAATCAAACCGGAAATTGTAAGGTGCGCAACAGATATTTACATCGAGCAGATGCGACAGCAAGGAGGAAAGGAAAATGAACAGAGAAATCATTTCTAAAGCGATGTTGGAGGCGTAACAATGAAATATAACAGACAAAGGTTTTGCGATTGTAGTGATAAAGAAAAGTTGCGAATTGTAAAGGAGGAATTGGCACTTGAAACACATAACGGAACAACTAAAGCCGATTTGCTTATGTTGCTTGATTGGGTATATAGCAGGCTGATAAAAGGGGATTTGGAGGCGTGAGGAATGAAAATCATTGATAAATCAAGAGGCGGAACAAAAGAATTTAAATATCTAAAATTAGAGGACGTTTTCCGTTGGGATGGAAGACTGTTTATGAAAGTTACCAATCGTTATGATAATTGCTATCCAAATGCCTATGATTTTGATAAACATGTGTTAACAGATTTTGAAGAGGAAACGGAAGTAGAAGTTATTCCGGCAGAACTGATTTTGCATGAGAAAGGGTGGTCTGAATGATGAACGCACTAGAGAAGATTTTTGAGGAGTTAGAAGAAGCAACATTTCAAGAAGATGCACCTATTTATGAGGGATTGCCGGAACCGTTGGGCAGAATCGGGCACTGGAAGCAATCAAAATTGACATGCGGAAATTGAATTTTAAGATTAAGGCTCGTGCTCATATCCAAAATATCGGGCTTAAGGATTTTGGCTATATTAAGCATGATACAGTCATCGGTACAACCGGGAAAGGCTTGCAGATGGAAGCAATCGAGCTGATCGCCGAGGGATTAAAGGGAAAGAAGTTACAGATTAGAGTACACATTCAAGATATTGGTTGGACACGTTGGACGTCCGGCATGATCGGTACGGTCGGAATGAATAAGAAAATCGAAGCGATTGAAATTAGACTTGTGTAATCTGTGAATATGTGCTATGGTAAAGGCGTCCAATGCAGATGATGCTCTGCATTGTGGAAACTGAGCAAATCACAGTTTCGCGGATTGAAATATTAGCAGTAACTTTAATTGCTACTAGATAAGGATAAGCTTAATGCTTATCCTTTTATCTTGCATTTTTTCCTGCGCTATAACAATCATAAAAACTATCTACGAGATTTGCGAGTTCCTCCGGCGTCAACTTATCAAACAGAGATTCTGGAATCCGTTTGTAATTTTCATAAAAAGTACTTTCAAAACTTCCAATCTTGCTGAGTTTTTTGATTTTCTGATACTTGTCCATTCTCAAGAGATCGTGCAAATCTAGTTCCCCATCTTTTAACGACTGTTTCGCATCCTCAGTAAAGATATTTAGGTCTAATGTCAACATTTCCTCGACGCTGCATCCAAGAGCGCTGGATAAAGCCTGCGCATTTTTTGCAGTAATGTTATTAACATCAATTTCTCCCTTTTCAAGTTTCTGTATTTGTCGGATGTTCATTCCGGTTTTCTCCGCCAATTCTTTTTGCGTGAGGTTCATAAATTTTCTAAGTTCTTTAAGTTCTGCCATAGTTCTTCTCCTTCTCCCCGTATAGTCGATAGGACAGCTCGTTTTAATGTTTACATATTTCTAAGAGTGTGCTATTATAATGTTGTCGCACTCAATGGATGCTTTGATGTGCGGTTCTGCCAGCAATTCCGGCAGACACGGATTGAAATGCAAGCAAATATTATATTATTTGCAAAGGACAGAACAGAGATCTGTCCTTTTTGTTTTTGCATTGTTTCAGATCATAAATCATCAATGTACTGATAAAATTATAATTCATTAACAATTTCAAGAGCTTCCAGAACGCAACCATTTTCATCAACAAGAATCTTTGCAAGCCTTGCTTCTTTTCCGTCAATCAAATAGTTGTATTCTTTGCAATACTCAACACACTCATCAAAAGTGCCGTTAAAAGTATCGTCATTCCACATATTTCCTTCAAGTTCTACGCTCCATAATGTTTTCATATTATTACCTCTTTCTCCCCGTCATGCCGATAGGTCAGCAATGTATAGCATTATCTTCCGAGTTTATCGCACTCGATAAATTTTTCGCCATCCCATTTAATGCAACATTTTTCCGTGTGGTTTCCCCTATAATCTTTTTGCCCATAACCATATACTTGATCTTTTAAAGGTTTGAAAATTACCAGGTCTCCCTCATCGCCTTTGTCTCCAGTGTACATTCCAATTTTCTCTGAAAAGTTATAAGCGCCTGTCTCTGTCATAAGGCAAACCCACGGTGTACTATATCTTCTTGGATTGTAACTTTCAAAGTGTTTTACTACTACATTTTTAATTTCTTCTTTCATTGCTTTCGCTTCCTTCCATGATTTTTTAAGCGCTTCGGAGATTCCGAAACCTGCTTTCTTAACCATTTCCCATGCTCTTTTCATAATGTTTGATAAGTTGTATTTTTTCATTTTCGTTATCTCCTTTGCTTTATCTTATGGTCTTATTATACGCCAATATTGGCGTAAAGTCAATAGAATAATGAAAAATAATTAAAAATTTTTACGTTATATTCCAAGTGCCTTAAAACGGAAATCATTAAAACTGTTGATAAATAGGCTTAATGCGTCTATTGTATAATTACAGATAATAGCTTATAACTTAAAAATGGAGATGTAAAACATGAAAAACAGAACAAAAAAATCTTGCCAAGTGTGTGGCAAACCATTTTACGGTCCGAATGATTACTTTTACTGCCCGGAATGTGCAAGAGAGAAGAAAATAGAAACAGTTGTTAGAATAAGAACGTGCCAAGATTGTGGTGTTGAATTTTTTGGCGGTCCGAGAGCTAGGAGATGTCCTGATTGTGCGTCCAAAGCGAAAGCAGAAACCTCTAAGCAGCATAGGATGCACGGTACGCGCAGACCGTTAGGCAGTACTGATAAATGCCAATGGTGTGGCGCGGAATACACGGTCATTTGCGGACGTCAGAAATATTGCTCTGATAAGTGTCAGCGTGAGGCTGTCCTCGAGTGGCAAAGAGAGCATAAGAAAAGTTATAGCAAGACATCCGGGCAACATATTAAGCAGCAGGAAAGGCGAGAACAAGCAAAAAAGATATGCGTATATTGTGGACGGATTTTTACAAGTGATAAACCGACAAATACATGCTCTGAATATTGCAGGAAAGAACAGAGAAAAATAACACAATGTACCGCAGATATTAATCGAGGATATAATCGCAATGTGCAGAAATATATAGATAGAAGAGAGGAATATAGAAAAGAAGTAATAAAAGAGACACAAAAACTAGAGAGTGATAAAGCGTAAAAATCGCCCTCCCAGAAAGAGAGGGCGAAAAAGCATATATTGTATCATCTTAATTTAAACGCGTTAGTAACACGTTAGTAACAAAAATGCTTGAAAACCCACTAAAATCGTGATATGAAATTAAACATTTCTTAATAATTTCCGTAATCCCCTCTTAAAAAATCACTGTTATCCTTGTATAATACAGAGGAGGTGATAAATATGTTTAATGTATTAGTATGTGATGATGATAAAGAAATTGTAGAAGCGATTGAAATTTATTTACGGCAGGAAGGTTACAATGTATTAAAAGCCTACGATGGACAGGAGGCGATCAAGGTTCTTGATTCGACAGAGGTAGACCTTCTTATTATCGATGTGATGATGCCAAAACTGGACGGCATAAGGGCAACGTTAAAGATCAGAGAGAAAAATAGTCTGCCAATTATTATTCTCTCTGCAAAATCAGAAGATGCAGACAAAATATTAGGATTGAATGTAGGAGCAGATGATTATCTGACAAAGCCATTTAATCCGCTGGAGTTAGTGGCAAGAGTAAAATCCCAGCTTAGAAGATATACACAGCTTGGAAGCACAGTAATTGAGAAGAAAAGTTCGGTATTTACTGTGGGAGGGCTGAAAATTGATGATGAATTAAAAGAGGTGACAGTTGACGGAGATGTTATCAGGCTGACACCTATCGAATATAACATTTTATTACTATTAGTGAAAAATCAAGGAAAAGTCTTTTCTATCAATCAAATCTATGAAAGTATATGGAACGAAGACGCAATCGGCGCGGATAATACAGTCGCGGTACATATCCGCCATATACGGGAAAAGATTGAAATCAATCCGAAGGAACCGAGATACTTGAAAGTCGTATGGGGGGTCGGATATAAGATAGAGAAACTTTAAAGAGCAGGGAATGTCATTTTGATTTAGCAAGATGGCGGACCGTAAGGCTCTGGAAAGGAGTAAGTATGAATAAATGGTATCAATCAAGATTGTGTAAAGGGTTGCTGCTCGTTCTGGTGCACGTGCTTACAGTGATTATGGTTCTCAGCCTTGCGTGGATTCTTGTTTATCCGGGGCAGGAATATCTGAGTGCATTTCAGAAAGATAAACCACTTGCATATGAGGACAGTGAGGGGTTTGAAGATACAGTACAGACAACGGTATCGAACATTTTAGACTACAATACACTTCGTCCGATTTTTGAGACTGAAGGGAAATATGATACAAACAGACTGATCGATTTGAAGAAATTTGATGAAAATGCAAGAGCGGTAGATGGAACAAACGAATCGGGAATGGCATATCAAGTTGGAGATCTGATCAAGTGGGCAGAATCCTACAATGGAATAGACTACACGGAGGAAGAAGGAGTCATCGTCTGCAAAAAGGAAGATGGCACATACCATTATTATTATAAATCGGAATTTAAGAAGTTGATCGAAGAAAAATCGCTGCAGTTCATAGAAACAGAAGAAATGAGTCTGGAAGGATATATGGCACAACTGGGATATGAAGAATATATGAATGACAGCTATTATTCTGATGAGGCAGAGAAAACGATTAGAGATAAAGAAGGAAAAGTACTCTATGTAGACTGCTGGGAATTTTCAGACGGCGTGATCAATGAAAAGTATGCACCGGAAGGATTTAAGAATCTTCTGGAACTGGTCAATACAGATACAGAATGGAATGGAAAACTTGAGGAAGTTTACAGAATACTTGACAATACACTGGTGATCCTTCCTCATTATTATTACCAGTACAAAGATGGGCTGGAGACTGTGGAAGAAGGAAATACGAATCTGGCATATATGTATGTGGACCAGAAAGCGAAAAAAGTATACACGAACCGCAGTGCATACAAAGATTACAATAAAGTAGAAGAAAATATAAAAAAGATGACTGCACAGGGAAAATATGTAGTTGTCGCTCCGAAACTTGCAGATTTTCAGTCAAATATGGATGTTTCGGCGGAAGAATGGAAGAACATGGTGACAGGAAGTGCAAATCAGAAAGAGGAGTTTCTTTTTGCAGTTTCCGTAGATACGAATTATCCAATCCAGGACAGTTTTTATATGAAAAATAAAGAGTATGAACAGTATAGTCCGTGGGTGAAAGTAATTGTAGTGGGAAGTGCGGTTTCGGCAATTCTTTTCCTGATAAGTTTTATCTGGCTGACGGCGGTGACAGGTCATGTAAATGGAAAAGAAGGAATTACATTGAACTTTTTTGATCGGATTAAGACGGAGATCGCAGCGGCATTGATCATTGGAGGAATGCTACTTGCAATCATGCTACCGATTTCGGGGTTGAGTCTTCCGGGAGATCTGTCATATGGCTATACCGAAGAAGGACTTTATATATCCTCCGCTTATGGATTTGAGGAACGCTTTTTTGAGATGGTATTGATCGGAGGAATTGGGACTCTTATCACTTGTGCGGTAGGAATGTTAGGGTATTTGAGTCTTGTCAAACGGATCAAGGCGAGAACTCTTTGGAAAAACAGCGTTTTACGGTGGGTGGGACACTTGTTTAGGGTATTTTGGGAGAACCGGAGAGGTACGACAAAAATCACGTTGGGATACATGGGATTTATGTTACTGCAGTTATTGTTGGCAACCGGTCATCCAGTCTTTGTCTTGTTCGTCCTTGCCAGTGACGTAGCGGTGTTTGCATATCTGTTAAAGAGCGCGATTGCGAAGCAGAGAATTAAGTTTGGAATTCAGAGAATTGCATCTGGAGATGTTAATTATAAAATTCCGATTGGAAATATGGTGAAAGAGGATACAGAAATTGTACAAAATATTAATCACATTGGGGAAGGAATCCACAATGCGGTTGAGGCAAATATGAAAAATGAGCGCCTGAAGACAGATCTGATCACAAATGTCTCACACGATATTAAGACTCCTTTGACATCCATTATCAATTATGTCGGTCTTCTGAAGCAGGAGAAATTTGAAGATCCAAAGATTCAGGGATATCTGGAAATTTTAGATGCAAAATCCCAGCGGCTGAAAACACTGACGGAAGATGTGGTAGAGGCATCGAAGATCAGCAGTGGAAATATTACATTGCACTATATGAATATTGATCTGGTAGAATTGATCAACCAGACGACAGGGGAATTTGCAGAGAAATTTGAGAAGAGAAATTTAAGTATCGTTGTCAATGTGCCGAAGGAACCGGCAATGATTCGTGTGGATAGCAGAAGAATTTGGCGTGTCATTGAAAATATTTATAATAATGCTGCCAAATATGCAATGGAAGGTACAAGAATTTATGCTGATTTGAGAATGTCAGACCGCTATGTACAATTTTCTCTCAAAAATGTATCAGAACAGCCGTTAAATATTTCCGCAGATGAATTGACAGAACGTTTTATCCGCGGAGATGTATCAAGAAGTACGGAAGGAAGTGGACTGGGATTGTCGATTGCGAAAAACCTGACAGAACTTCAAGGAGGAAAATTCTTACTATATTTGGACGGAGATCTTTTTAAGGTGACAATTGTATTCCCAAGACTGTATCAGCAGCAGGGAAATCCACAACCGCAGCCGGGAGAAAGCAAATAAGAGAGCTTATTGCAGGGAATAGATGAAGATCAAGTATGAAAAAGGTCAGACCCGAAGATAGATATCTCTAAAAAGGATGGGGAAATTATGAAATTTCCCTGTCCTTTCTTGCATTTGCAGGGGGCAGGCATTACAATACAACTACGAAAGAAAAAAAGGAGTAAAGAGCAGATGGAAGAGATTAAAAAAATACTGGAAGAAATCCTCAATATAGATCTGATCGGAGCTACACTCAGTAATCCGAGAAAAAAGAAGAAATCGTAAAAGTGAAAGTACGTCCTGTACTGATAAAGGATGTACTTTTCTTTCAATGTGAGACACATAAAAACCGTCAGGTATTTCATGAGAATTATGAGTATGAACAGGCGCTGCACATACTTGCACAGGATATGGAACTGTTTCGTCAGATGCAGATTGAGACAAAGGAGTTTCAATACACAGTGCTCGTAAGCAAAAAGGGGAAGGTAACTGTTCAGAAAAAAAGAACAAAGGGAGAGAAGCGGCAGGCAGAATTATCCCACAACCGGACGAAAAACTACATTTTGAAGGAAGGGATTCAGGTTCCGTTTTTACAAGATCTAGGAGTTATGACGGCAGATGGGAAGGTTGTCCGGAGTAAGTTCGATAAGTTCAGACAGATCAACCGTTTTTTGGAATTTATTGAAGATATTCTGCCGCAACTTGCAAAAGACAGGGAGGTAACCATTCTTGATTTTGGATGTGGCAAATCTTATCTGACATTTGCGATGTATTATTATCTGCACGAACTGAAGCACTATGATATTCGGATCATCGGACTGGATCTGAAAAAAGATGTGATTGCAAACTGCAATCAGCTTAGCGAAAAGTATGGATATGAGAAGTTAAAATTTCTCGAGGGAAATATTGCGGATTATACCGGGGTTGAGGAAGTAGATATGGTAGTGACATTGCATGCGTGCGATACTGCAACAGATTTTGCACTTGCAAAAGCAGTAGGGTGGAATGCCAAAGTAATTTTATCGGTACCATGCTGTCAGCATGAAGTCAATGGACAGATTCAAAATGAGATTCTGAGGCCAGTACTGAAATATGGACTGATCAAAGAGCGGATGTCTGCATTGATTACAGACGCGCTGCGGGCGGAGTATCTTGAGGGAGAAGGATATGATGCACAGATCTTAGAGTTTATCGATATGGAGCATACGCCAAAGAATATTTTGATCAGAGCAATAAAAACAGGAAAGAAAAAGAATAATAAAGAACAGATAGAAAGATGCCGGGAGTTTTTACAGATTCACCCGACATTAGGGGAACTGTTGCAATAAAGGGGAGTTTTGCATGAAAGAAAAGGTAAAACGAGCAGGAATTCTGACGTTTGTATTTTTGATCGCTGTCATCGTCTTTAGTTTTCTGACCAATCAGGGAAATGCTGATATGACAGCAGATATGGGGGGAGCGACACTGCCGAGGATACAGATTGTATCGGGAGAATATGAGATCAATCCATTGGCAGGTTATGTTTCAGAGATGAATGTAGGGAAAATGAGAAGCACGATCACACCGGTGGATTTTCAGAGTGGAATAACACTCCGAATAGAAGAAGGAGTGTTGCCGATAAAAGCGCTGACTTATGAAGTATGTTCGTCAGATGGAAAAGAAATTCTTTATAAGGAAAAGAGAAAGGAAATCGGTGAGGAACCATCATTGACTTTTCCAGAGTTGGAGCTTGCAGATCGGGAAGCGATTTTAAAGCTGACATTGCATACGGAAAAACAGGATATTTATTATTACACGAGGATCTGCACAAAAGAAGGAACAGACAGTGATGCGTGTCTTGCATTTGCAGAACGATTCCACAATATGACATTTGGAAAAGAAAATACAGAGTCAATTGCAGCCTATCTTGAGAATGGAACGGAAGATGATGAGACAGAGAATTTACAGAAAGTTACAATCCATTCTGACGCAGAACATTTGACCTGGGGGGAATTGCGTCCGCAGATCAAAGGAGAAGTCAGCAGAAGTATTAAGGAAATTAGCGGTAATTATATGACCATTGTCTATGACTATGAAGTGGAGTGTGCCGGAGAGCAGGATGAAACGGAAGTTTATCAGATACGGGAGTATCTGAAAGTGAGATATGCAGAAGGAACCGAATACCTTCTTGATTATGAGCGGACGATGGAACAAGAATTAGATGCGTCGGGGAATGTGTTAGATAATAATGGAATTTTACTGGGAATTGCGAAAGAAGAACTTCCCTATATGGCAAATGAGGCAGGGACGATCGTTTCCTTTGTACAGGCAGGCGAATTGTGGAATTATAATCAGAGCCAGGATGCACTGTCACTTGTATTTAGCTTTGCAGATTCCGAAGGATATGACATTCGAAATTTATACAAGGAACATGAGATCCAGATTGTATCGGTCAATGAGCAGGGAGACACAACATTTAAAGTAATCGGGTATATGAATCGAGGAGAACATGAAGGTGAAGTCGGCACAGCAATCTACTTTTTTCATATTGAGAAAAATTTTGTGGAAGAAAAAGCATTCATTCCCGATCATATTTCCAGTGAAATTTTATTAAAAGAACAGGAGCAGCTTGTCTATTATAACGAGCAGCAAGAAGTGCTCTACGCAATGAAAGAAGGAACACTTTACAAAGTTGATCTGGAAAAAGGAAAAAAGGAAGCTTTGGTAGAGAATCTTGAAAAAGACCAGTATGTATCTTCAAAAGATGGAAGACTTCTTGCCTATCAGACTGTTTCTTCGCTTGAAAATGCGGAGGAAGTTAAAGTGCTTGATTTTGTCACTGGAAAAGAGCGGACGGTTACTTGCAGTTCTGGAGAATTTATTCGACCGCTTGGATTTATTTCTGAGGACTTTGTCTATGGGATTGGGCGCAAGGAAGATGCAGGAGCTTTTGTTACCGGAGAGCATGTCTGCCCGATGTATAAGCTGGAAATCCGTGATACAGACAATGAAGTTGTAAAAATCTATCAGGCGGATCAAGTCTATGTGACAGGAGTGACCGTAGAAGAGAAAATGTTGATATTAGACCGTGTTGTGAAAAATGAGTCTGTGTATACAGCTGTTGCAAAGGATTATATTACAAGTAATGAAGAAGTAGAAAAGAGTAATATTTCCGTAGAAACATATACTTCTGACGAAAAAGAACGGCAGGTAAGAATTAAATATGAGTCAGGAATTTCCGATAAGAAGCCGAAATTTTTGAAGCCAAAGCAAGTATTGTTTGAGAATCCGGTTCTGATTCCATTTGAGGAAGAAGAAGAGGACGAAGTATTTTATACCTATGGAAAAGGAAAGTTACTTGGAATCTATGCAAGTGCAGCAGATGCGATTCGGCAGGCAAATGAAAATCAAGGGCTTGTAGTATCAGAAAGTCAGAAGTATGTATGGGAACGAGGAAACAGAAGTCTTGTGTATGATATCGCAGGAGTGGATTTCAGTCCATATCAAGAAGGGAACACATTGGCAGCGGCGCTGAACCGTCTTTTCGCTTATGAAGGAAAAACAGTAGATGCCGCCGGAGAAATGGCAGCGGGGAAAAAGCCGATCGAGATTCTCCAAGAACAGTTTCCGGGAAATGTACTTGATCTCCATGGATGCAGTCCGGAAGAATTATGTTATATCCTCGGAAAAGGTACTCCGATCATCGCTATGACGGATTTAAATAATGCGGTATTGCTGATCGGATACAACGATAGCATGATCACTTATGTAAAACCGGATACCGGAGAGAAGGTCTCAGTTCCGTATGAGGAACTGGAGGCATTGACTGTGGCCAGCGGGAACACATATCTTGGCTATTTAAAGTAAAAGCAAAATCGCATCCATCATTAATTGGCAGGGAAATATGTTTTGACTGCAAAAAGAATAGCAGGATTATAAAAACGGAAAGAAAACATGAAAAAACTGAGAATAGCCTTTCGCTTAAGGCAGATTCTCAGTTTTTTTCTTTGCAAACAAGATTAATCGTTTCAAATCTCAGTGTCTAAAAAGTTTTATAGGATATATTATAAAGCAAATAGACGGTGTTTGTATTTGTTTAATGTAAAATAAAGGATCATTCCGAGCACACCGCAGGAAATCACTTCACCGATTCCGATGCTCAGCATAAGAAGCGGGATCGGGATTGCTTCCCCGTAAGCAAAACGCAGTACATATGGGATAATGACTGTATTTGCGACAATTGGTGGAAGCGGTGCTAAAAATTTATTCTGATTGCGCAGAATATAAGTGAAGACAGCACCGATTAAAGTTGCAAGTGTTCCGAAGATAATATCCGGAAGCATTGCACCTCCGAGAATATTTCCGATCAGACATCCGACAAAAAGTCCCGGAATGGCAGCCGGGGTAAATGCCGGCAGAATGGTAAGTGCTTCCGCAATTCTTACCTGCACCGATCCAAAGCTGAATGGTGCAAAAACAACTGTCAATACGACATAGATAGCAGCAATCATCGCTGCCTGCGTGGTAAATACTACACCTTTGTTTTTCATGATTCAAATCTCCTTTAGTTTTGTTTTACGTGTGGAAGGTCTCGAACACACTTTGCTGAAACCCGGCTAGACCTTATTTTATAAGGGATTCAGCGGTTGATAGTATAGCATAGAGTA
>ERZ1036407.923-NODE-923-length-13940-cov-3.859417_pt1 | contig 13940 bp, 9 predicted proteins | sample MGYA00514217_ERZ1036407 | MGnify/ENA primary metagenome ERZ1036407 (study PRJEB33795, sample SAMN09464943) | human gut metagenome | host: Homo sapiens | place: USA: Stanford, California | collected 2016-11 | study: EMG produced TPA metagenomics assembly of the... | reverse complement strand
ACTATAGCTTCTGGTACGAGTCCAGCCAGCTGGCGCTCCGTCAGCAGCAGAACCAGAAGGCAAAGGCCGAGGAGAAGAAGAAAGAGCTGGAAGAGTTTATCCGCCGATTCAGTGCCAATGTGGCAAAGAGCAAGCAGACTACCAGCCGCAAGAAGATGTTGGAGAAACTGAATGTAGAAGAAATCAAGCCGTCATCACGTAAGTATCCGGGCATCATCTTTACGCCCGAACGCGAACCGGGTAATCAGATTCTGGAAGTTTCCGGTTTGACGAAAACGCTGGAAGATGGTACGGTGCTGTTCCGCGACGTCAACTTCAACGTAGAGAAGGGAGACAAGATTGTATTCCTTTCGCACGACCCGCGTGCCATGACCGCCCTGTTCGAGATTATCAACGAGAATATGAAACCGGATGCAGGTACTTTCAACTGGGGTGTGACTATCACCACCGCTTACCTGCCGCTGGACAATACTGCATTCTTTAATACAGACCTGAATCTGGTGGACTGGTTGAGCCAGTTCGGTGAAGGCAATGAAGTCTATATGAAGAGCTTCCTGGGACGTATGCTGTTCTCCGGCGAGGAGGTGCTGAAGAAAGCAAGCGTATTGTCGGGAGGTGAGAAGATGCGTTGTATGATTGCACGTATGCAGCTGCGCAATGCCAATTGCTTGATTCTGGATACACCTACCAATCACCTCGACTTGGAGTCTATCCAGGCATTCAACAATAATCTAAAGACCTATAAAGGCAATATCCTTTTCTCATCCCACGACCACGAGTTCATTCAGACGGTTGCCAACCGTATCATCGAATTGACTCCGAACGGTATTATCGACAAGATGATGGAGTATGACGAATACATCACTTCAGACCACATCAAGGAGTTGCGTGCACGTATGTACGCAACAAAGTGATAACGGAAGCTAAGGACTAAATAAGCATATTTTAAATCGTTCCATCATGAGGAAAAAATCGTTCCACCACGGTGGAACAATATTTCTGCCATGATGGAACGATTCTTCTTTCATATCTTTTTGGTTTAATAAAGGCTTGTGCGATATTGAAAAAAAGAAGAAGGTGTGTTAGAATGATTTTTAGCTATCATTCTGACACACCTTCTTTTGCTATTAAAAGAGTCTCTTTGTTCTTATTAAGGCGGGGAATAGTCTGAGTTATTGTTTCTCCTTATATATAATTTTGCCTTGGCTTTCGCCGAAAAGGTTGTCGCCTAGCGTGGTAATCTTATTCCCCGTGGCAAGCACATAGCGCAGGTTGTCGCATCCCATAAATGCTCCGTACTCAATGGCGGTTACACTGGCAGGAAGCACCAGCGTGCCGCACAAACGGCCGCAGCCACTGAATGCACGCTGTCCAATGCTTCTAAGCTCTTGCGGGAGCCGTACGTTCAGCAGATACTTCTTTTGGGTGAAAGTATAGTCGGGAATTGCAGTGGCATTACTGTTGGTCATGTCGATGGAAACCAGATTGGGCATATAGTCGCGTATCAATGTGAAGTCGGCTTCGTCCATTTTTCCTTCAACGGTCAGAAAGTTAACGTCTTTGGGCTGAAATCCGGCTCTTAACAGTTCGCTGGCAAGGCTGCCCATTTTACCAATCTGCACATTTACTGTCAGTGGTTCTCCTTCAATGAATGCAAAGGTTTCCCATTTCTTTTTGGTACGATAGGAGTCACTGCATCCCAATGGAACAAATATGGCTGTAACGCTATCGGCCAATGCTTCGGACAACAGATTGGGAGCCGTTTTCTTCCGTATCTGGCATATCTTGAGATTTTTGCATCCCTTAAAGGCAGCATCTTCGATGTTCTTGGTCTTGTCGGAAAGGATAATCCTGGTCAGCGTCTCCTTACCTACAAATGTACTGTCGTCCATTTGCTTGCAGAAGGCATATGCCGGAATGCAATTGGCAGGATATACATAAAAACGGTTTGGATAAGTCCCGTTCTTGCCTGCATACATGCTGATGGAGGCATTGGAAATGTCCAGCAGTTGCAGGTTTTTGAATTCATCCCGTAGATGCCTGAAATCTACGGCATTCAGCTTGCCCTGCAGGGTCAGTTGGGTGATTTCATTGGCTTCCGCTTCTGTCATCAGTTCCACCAGGGTACCAGGTTTGGCCACGTAGTATCTTTTGGATTTTTGTGCCGAGGCATTCAGCATTAACGCCAGTCCGGCAACGGCTAAAAGTATTTTTCTTAGTTTCATGTTTGTCGATTCCAGATTGATTTTTCAAATATAAGAAGAAACCGGCAGGAATACATGAAGTTTTTTCTTTTTATTATTATTTTTGTCGGATATTAATCAAAATGAGATACAAATGGAGACGGAAGAAACGGTGAAGGAAGAGTGTGTTGCTATGAGTAAAACAAAACGTATTTGGCTGGCATTCGTTGATATAGTACTGTTTACTGTACTTTTTATGATTTTTCTGTTTTTGTTTGCCATACCTTTTGCGATTGCTTTCCCTGAGTTGAAGACACAAGCTGGTGGGATGAGCGTCTATTTAATGATGTTGAATGAAGTCTTGATGTTGGCCAGTGGGCTTATTGCCGCTTGTATGGTGCTGGGTTTCAGGAAGCTTCCTTTTTCGGGCTTGGGCTTGTCTTTGAAGGGATGGGGCAGAAGCCTGCTGAACGGAGCTTTGTTTGTCGTGTTCTTGTATGTAGTTGGTTTTGGCTTGTCTTTATTGTTGGGGGCTGTGGAAGTGGCAGGGGTCTTGTTTTCTCCCATTTCGTTGTTGTCGAGTCTTTTGCTTTATTTTTTAGTGGCAGTTACGGAAGAAGTTATTGGACGCGGTTTCATTTTAGGGCGTATGCTGGATGGAGGCGTCAATAAGTTTGTGGCATTGCTTATCTCTGCGGTGTTATTTTCGTTGATGCATCTTTTCAATCCCAGCTTTGCCTTCGTCCCGTTTTTGAATATCATGCTGGCGGGTTGTTTCTTGGGAGCTTCCTATATATACACGCGCAACCTCTGTTTCCCCATTGCCTTGCATTGGTTCTGGAACTGGATTCAAGGTTCTGTTTTGGGATATAAAGTCAGTGGAAATGAATTTAGCAATGAGAATCTGCTGATTCTTCACTTTCCGGAAGAAAATCTGATAAATGGAGGAACTTTCGGGTTCGAAGGCTCTATTCTGTGTTCACTACTTTTAGTGCTTGGTACAGTAATTATCTTAAGACACTATTATAAGGGATTAGTGATTAGGGATTAATGATTAATACGGAAACCATTAACCACTAACCATTAATCACTAATCCCTAATCACTAATTCTGTTCCACTCCTTTCATTGTCAGCTGTATGCGTTTCCGGTCCATATCTATGCTGAGTACCTTTACGCGTATATGCTGGTGAATGGACACTACTTCATTAGGGTCTGATATGAATCTGTCGGCGAGTTGGGAGAGGTGTACCAGTCCGTTTTCCTTGATGCCTATGTCGACAAATGCGCCGAAGTTGGTGATGTTTCCTACGATGCCGGGCAATTCCATGCCTTCGCGCAGGTCGCTGATGGTGCGCACGTTCTTGTCAAATTCAAATATCTTTATCGGTCCGCGTGGGTCACGTCCGGGCTTGTCCAGCTCTTGCAGGATGTCTTTCAGTGTCGGCATGCCCACGGTGGGGGAGAGGTAGCGTTCGGGATTAATCTTCAGACGCAGCTCCCGGCTGGCTATCAGCTCGGCTACGCTGCAACCCAAGTCCTTTGCCATTTGTTCTACGATACAATAGCTTTCCGGGTGTACGGCAGTATTGTCCAGCGGATTCTTTGCCTGCGGAATGCGTAGGAAGCCGGCACATTGCTCAAACGCCTTGGCACCCATACGAGGTACTTTCATCAGTTCCTTGCGCGAGGTGAAGGCACCGTTTTCGGCACGATAGTTCACAATGTTCTGTGCCAGTTGCGGCCCCAATCCCGAGATGTAGGTCAGCAGATGGCTGCTTGCGGTGTTCAGGTTGACACCTACCAAGTTTACACAGTTTTCTACGGTCTGGTCCAATGATTTTTTCAGCTTGGTTTGGTCCACATCATGCTGGTATTGCCCCACACCAATAGATTTCGGGTCAATCTTTACCAACTCTGCCAGCGGGTCCATCAGTCGTCTGCCTATGGACACAGCACCGCGTACGGTGACGTCGTAGTCGGGAAACTCGTCCCGTGCAATTTTAGAGGCCGAATAGATGGAAGCTCCCTGCTCGCTGACGATGAATATCTGTATGTCGCGGTTGAAGCGCTGATGTTTCAAGAACTCCTCCGTTTCGCGGCTGGCAGTTCCGTTACCTATGGCTACGGCATCTATCTTATAAGACTCTATCATCATTTGCAGCTTGGCAAATGCCTCTTTCTGCTTGCTGACCGGAGGGTGGGGGTAGATGTTCTCATTGTGGAGCAGATTTCCTTGTGCATCGAGGCACACGACTTTACAACCCGTACGAAATCCGGGGTCTATACCCATCACACGCTTTTGCCCCAGTGGTGAAGCCAGCAACAACTGACGGAGGTTTTCGGCAAATACCTTGATGGCTTCCTCATCAGCACGCTCTTTGCTTTGCGTGGCAAATTCCGTCTCTATGGATGGCTTCAATAGGCGTTTGTAGGAATCCTGCACGGCTTCTGCCACTTGCTGTCCGCAGGCGTTGTTGCTTCGCACGAATTGGCGTTCCAGCCGTTCCACGCACTTCTCATCGTCCGGGCTGATGCTGACTTTCAGCAGGCCTTCCGCTTCGGCACGCCGGATGGCGAGCAGGCGGTGGGAGCTGCATCGCTTCAACGATTCGGAGCAATCGAAGTAGTCACGGTATTTGGTCGCTTCCTCTTCTTTGCCTTTCACCACTTTGGCGGTCAGTATGCCTTGGCGGGCAAATGCGTTTCGCACGCTGTTTCGGGCACGTTCGTCTTCGCTAACATGCTCGGCTATGATGTCACGGGCACCTTTCAGTGCATCTTCCACGTTCTTCACGTCTCCTTTCACATAACCGGCGGCGCGTTCCTCCGGATGGGGCTCACGTTGCAGCATCAGCAGGGTGGCGAGGGGTTCCAGTCCTTTTTGGCGGGCTGCTTCGGCACGTGTTTTCCGTTTGGGTTTGTAGGGGAGGTAGATGTCCTCCAGTAGGGTGTTGTCCCAGGTCTCCTCGATACGCTTCTGAAGTTCGGCGGTCAGTTTGCCTTGTTCCTGTATGGTGTTGAGGATGGTTTCTTTACGTTTGGCTGTTTCGCTCAGCTTTTCGTAATGGGTCTTTATGGATTCAATCTGCACTTCGTCCAGTCCTCCCGTCACTTCCTTTCGGTAGCGGCTGATGAAAGGAATTGTCGCTCCATCTTCCAGCAGGCCGAGGGTCTGGCTTATTTGTCTTTCTGATATGCCGAGAGCGGCAGATATCATTTGATGAAAATCTTGTATCATTTTGTATCTCATTTTATAATAGGTGCCAAAAGTACAAAAAACAATTGTTGTTTTTTCTTTAGGTTCCAACTTTTATCTATATTTGTCAAAGCTATGGAGCAATTAAACGAATCAATCAATTGAAACACATATATCGTACAATATTACCATGCGTGGTAGCGCTTTTCTGCTGCCTTTTGCCTGCTTTCTCGATTACGGGAGAGCATCCGGTATTGATTATCAGTTCCTATAATCCGGATGCCGGTCGGACTTCCAGCAATATCTCTGACTTTATGGAGGAATTCCAACGTTTAGGAGGGACGAATACCGTTGCATTGGAAAACATGAATTGCAAAAGTTTTTCCGAAGCTCCTTTTTGGGAAAAGAGAATGGCAGGGTTATTATCCAAATACCAGAATGATAAAAGTCCGGCATTGATTGTTCTTATTGGGCAGGAAGCTTGGGCTGCCTACCTTTCTTTGGAAGACTCAGTACGCGGCAATACTCCGGTAGTGAGTGCGCTATCCAGCCGGAACGCCATATTGTTGCCGGGAGATACCATCGATTTGAAGACTTGGATGCCTGAATCCGTAGATTTTTTCACGGATTTTCCGGATTCACCTATCAAGGCCGGCTTCGTTTATGAGTATGATGTGGAGGCGAATATCAACATGGTAAAGCAGATGTATCCTGACACCGAGAATATCGCTTTTATATCAGACAACAGTTATGGTGGTGTTGCTATGCAAGCTTATGTAGTGAAGGAAATGAAGAAATTTCCCGAATTGGATCTGATACTGCTTGACGGACGTGTCAATACAATATATACTATTTGTGATAGGTTGCATGAACTGCCGGAACATACGGCAGTATTAATGGGGACGTGGCGCGTGGATATGAATGATGGCTATTTTATGCGTAATGCTACTTATGCCATGATGGAAGCTGCTCCAGCCTTGCCCACATTCTCTTTGAGTTCTGCCGGTTTGGGATACTGGGCTGTGGCAGGCATCGTTCCTGCCTACCGTGCTTTGGGCAAGGAGATGGCAAGGCAATCTTATCGTCTGCTGACTGACCCGCAGGATGGGAATACTCATATGGAAGTCATTCCGAATGAGACCATACTGGACGGCAAGCTTGTGAAGGAAAAGAAACTGAATATCACCGGCCTTCCGCAGCCGGTAAAGATGCTGAACGTAACCCCTTCTTTCTACGAACAGTACAAGTATCATATCTGGTCTGTCGGTGCTGTTCTGTTGGTGCTGTTGGGCGGTTTGTTCGTTTCCCTTTACTTTTATTATCATACAAAGAAGTTGAAGGATGAACTGGAGGTATCCGAGGGTGCCTTGCGCGAAGCAAAAGACCGTGCCGAAGAATCCAGCCGTCTGAAGAGTGCTTTCCTTGCCAATATGAGCCACGAAATCCGTACTCCATTGAATGCGATTGTGGGCTTCTCGGACGTGCTGTCTGCCGGAGGAGCCTCGGAAGAAGAACAGCGTGGCTATTTCGAGATTATTAGGACCAACTCTGATTTGCTGCTTCGGTTGATTAATGACATATTGGATGTGTCCCGTTTGGAGGCCGACCGCGTCATCCTTTCTTTGGAGAGCTGCAATGTAGTGCAGATATGCCAGCAGGTAGTAGCTTCCGTGGCCCAGGCACGCAGGTCGACCAATCAATTCTTATTTGAGTGTGAACGTGAGGTAGTGGAGATGCGGACGGATGTGCAGCGTTTACAGCAGGTTGTGATAAATCTGCTTTCCAATGCGGACAAGTTTACAAAAGAAGGTACGATAACCTTGAAGCTGGAGCTGGATACGGCGAGGAATGTTGCAGTATTCTCGGTGACTGACACCGGTTGCGGCATTCCATTGGACAAACAGAAACGGGTGTTCGAACGTTTCGAGAAGCTGAACGAATATGTGCAGGGAACCGGCTTGGGCTTGTCCATCTGTAAGCTGACCGTTGAGAAGTGGGGCGGCGAGATTTGGATAGATCCTGCCTATACGGATGGAGCGCGGTTTATGTTTACCCATCCTATGAACTTATAAGAACCGACAAGAAATAAGGAAATATGAAAAGATTTAGTTGTTTTTTTATCTGGATTTTTGTCCTGACAAGCATACTGCCTGCGCAGGAAAGAGAAGTGAAACTGAAAGTCGTACAGACCAGTGATATACACGGAAACTACTATCCCTACGACTTTATACGCCGCCGGGAGGCAACCGGTAGTCTGGCACGTGTGCATGCTTTGGTGCAAAAGGAACGTGAGGCTTATGGCAAAAATCTGATTCTCTTGGACAATGGTGACATTCTGCAGGGACAGCCCACAGCCTATTATTATAATTACATAGATACCGTTGCCCCTCATCTGGCAGCGGAGATGATGAATTTCATGGGGTATAATGCCGGTAATATGGGTAACCATGACGTAGAGACCGGCCGTGCTGTTTTCGACCGTTGGGCAGGTGACTGCCGTTTTCCGATATTGGGTGCCAATATTGTGGATACTGCTACCGGAGAAACCCATTTCAAACCCTATGAGGTGCTGGAACGTGACGGAGTGAAAATTGTGGTTCTCGGTATGATAACTCCTGCCATTCCTGTATGGCTTTCAGAGAATCTGTGGAAAGGGTTGCGTTTCGACGATATGGAGGAGACTGCCCGCAAATGGATGAAGATTATCCGTGAGCAGGAAAAGCCGGATTTGGTTATCGGTATGTTCCATGCCGGCCAGGATGCCCAGCTGATGGGAGGCAAGTATCGCGAAAACGCTTCCGTAGAAGTGGCGTGCAACGTGCCAGGATTCGATATTGTCTTGATGGGGCACGACCATGCGCGCGAATGCAAGAGGGTGTGCAACATAGTCGGTGACTCGGTACTGGTGATGGACCCTGCCAGCAACGGTGCCGTTGTGAGTAATGTGGATATAACCTTGAAATTGCGTGACGGCAAGGTTGTTGGCAAGAAGATAGACGGCATACTGTCCGATACGAAAGACTACGGCATCAGCGAAGAGTTCATGCAACGCTTTGCCCCCGAAAATGAAGCCGTGCAGAATTTTGTTTCCAAGAAAATAGGTTCTTTTACCGAGACTATCTCCACACTTCCTGCCTATTTCGGCTCTTCCGCGTTTATAGACCTTATCCATGAGTTGCAGTTGGCAATCAGCGGAGCGGATATTTCTTTTGCGGCTCCTTTGTCCTATGATACGGAAATCCGTAAAGGAGACATTTTTGTGAACGATATGTTCAATCTGTATAAGTACGAAAATATGCTTTACACCATGCGTTTGACGGGAAAGGAGATACGCGATGCCTTGGAGATGTCGTATGATTTGTGGACCAATCGGATGAAGTCTCCGGACGACCATATCCTGCTCTTCCGTGAGAAACGTCGCGAAGGTGCTACGGATAGGGCCTCATTCAAAAATTTCAGTTTCAACTTCGATTCTGCGGCGGGTATTATCTACACGGTGGATGTGACCAAGCCGGATGGGGAGAAGGTAACCATTCTCAGCATGGCAGACGGTACCCCGTTCGATATGGATAAAATGTATAAGGTAGCGGTGAATTCTTATCGCGGAAACGGTGGCGGCGAATTGCTGACAAAGGGTTCCGGCATCTCGCAGGATGAATTGAAGGAGCGCATCATCCACTCTGCGGATAAGGACTTACGCTATTATCTGATGCAGTACATCGAGCGAAAGAAGGTGATTGAACCGCGTGCGCTGAATCAGTGGAAGTTTATTCCCGAAGAATGGGTGGCTCCGGCTTCCATGCGTGATTATGAGTTCTTGTTTGGCAAAGTTAAAGAATAATTCACTATCTTTGCGGCTCAGAATCTATAATGTAAGTTTTTGGACGTGAAGCAGAAGAAAAAAATTATAGGCGCATTGAGCTTGCTGGTACTGTTTATCATGTACCAGGCAAGCATCACCGCGTTCACTCACGTCCATTATGTGAATGGGGTGATGATAACGCACTCGCACCCTTTTCATGGCACACACTCTCACTCCCAGACTTCCCTTCTGGTCATCGGGCATTTGTCGGCATTCTACTCTTCCGGAGTGGATGTGTATGAGGTTCAGCACCCGATGCGTCCTTTGCTGGCCATGCTCAGAGCCAAACCGGCAACACCTACTGTTAAGGGGGAAGTGATACGTACCCTTTCCCTTCGCGCTCCTCCCGCTCTTTTTTCATAGTCATTAGGTTTAAAAACGCCTGGATTTTTTGTATGTAGATACCAGGCATTTTAGTCTCGAAGTCCGGCATTTCAGTGAACGAAGTGCGGCATCTCGGATGATTATCTTTTTTCAGACTTGAATTATTTTTTTTATTTAGAGCGCTAATTTGATGAAACAATACATTTTGGCGTTGGTACTTGCAGTGGTAAGTGCCAGCGTAGCTTTTGCCGTAAATCCTATAAAAGAAGGCAATATGATTTCCGGCCATGTGATAGTGAAAGGTACGGAGGAAAATATACCGTATGCCACGGTTTTGATTATCGGCAGTGGTCAGGGAACGGTTTCCAATGAAGAAGGACAATTTGAGTTCCGCAAGCTTCCGGCGGGAAAATACAAGCTCCGTGTGTCGGCAGTGGGCTACAAGACCCAAGAGAAGGAAGTGACGGTGAGCAAGGACTTCACTGCCGTCATACATTTCCCGATGGAAGAGGAGAGTTTCATGACCGATGAAGTGGTGGTATCCGCCAACCGCAACGAGGTAAGCCGCAAGGCAGCTCCGGTAGTTGTAAATGTGATGAGTACCAAATTGTTCGAGATGGTCAACTCCACCGACCTTGCCAAGACACTGAACTACCAGTCGGGCTTGCGTGTGGAGAATAACTGCCAGAACTGTGGTTTCCCCCAGGTGCGCATCAATGGCTTGGAAGGTCCGTATTCGCAGATATTGATAAACAGCCGTCCCATCATCAGTGCATTGAGCGGTGTGTACGGATTGGAGCAAATCCCCGTGAACATGATTGAACGGGTAGAAGTGGTGCGTGGCGGAGGCTCTGCCCTGTTTGGCGCCAATGCTGTGGGAGGAACTATCAATATTATAACCAAAGACCCCATCAACAATTCCTTCCAGGTATCGAGCATGTTCTCCAATATGGACGGCAAGTCCTGGGAGCAATATATGGGTGGCAATGTGTCTCTGGTAGCCAAAGACAATTCTTACGGCATCGCCTTTTATGAGAGTTACCGCAACCGTAACCCCTACGACCGCGATGGCGATGGCTTTTCCGAGCTGGGCAAGCTGAACATGAATACCTTCGGTTTCCGCGCCTATTACCGTCCTACGCATTTCAGCCGCATCAATCTGGAATACCATACCACTAACGAACTTCGTCGCGGAGGCAACAAATTCGATTTGCAGCCGCACGAGACGGACATCACCGAGCAGACCAAGCATATCATCAATAGCGGAGGCGTGAGCTATGATTTGTTCTGGAAAGAGTACAAGCATAAGATTTCGGCTTACACCTCCATCCAGCACACCGACCGCAACAGCTACTATGGTGCCCAAAAGAACATGAATGCCTACGGCAAGACGAAAGACCTGACCTGGGTTGCCGGCGGCATGTACGTGGGCAATATGGACAACTGCTTCTTTGCCCCCGCCACCTTCACCGGCGGACTGGAATATCAGAACAACTCCCTGCACGACATCATGACCGGCTATCATCGTGACATGGAGCAGGATGTCCGCATTGCCAGCGCCTTCGTGCAGAATGAGTGGAAGATGAACGTACTGACCATGCTGGTCGGCGCCCGCCTGGACAAGCACAACCTGATAGACAAGCTTATTTTCAGCCCCCGCGTCAACCTGCTCTACAAGCCGACAGATGATTTTCAGGCACGCTTGACTTATTCTACCGGTTTCCGTGCTCCGCAGGCATACGATGAGGACTTGCACGTGACGGCAGTAGGCGGCAAGGGAGTCCAAATCAAACTCGCTGATAACCTGAGTGAAGAACGCTCCAACAGTTACAGCGGTTCGGTGGACTGGACTGCCCATCTGGGTCACTGGCAGGCAAACATCCTGGTGGAAGGTTTCTATACAGACCTGCGCCACGTCTTTGTGCTCGAAGATATCGGCAAGAACGAAGTAGGGGATGTCATCAAGGAGCGCCGCAACGGAAACGGTGCACGCGTATATGGTGCCAATCTGGATGTAAAGATTGCCCATGGCAAGGAGGCGCAGTTCCAGCTCGGATTTACGGCACAGCGCAGCCGCTATACCCATGAGGAAGCCTGGACGAAGGTGGACGGAGAAGACCTTACCACCAAGCGCATGCCCCGTACACCTGATTATTACGGGTACTTCACTTTCTCCTCCGCACCGGTAAAGAATTTTGATTTCTCTCTTTCCGGTACCTATACGGGAAAGATGATTGTTCCGCACTACGCACCGGAAGATGCTCCCGAGGGTGCCTTCTGTAATATCACTTCAGACCGCATGGAGCATACTCCCCAATTCCTGGACCTGAATGTGAAGTTGAACTATACTTTTGTGCTTCACGACCATATCAAGCTTCAGTTGAATACGGGTGTACAGAATATTTTCAACAGTTTCCAGAAAGACCTGGATAAAGGGGAATTCCGCGATGCGGGTTATTTCTACGGACCGACGCAACCGAGAACCTTTTTTATCGGTTTCAAGATAATGAACTAAAAGTTTCCATTTAAGAATTTTTAGAGCTAAATTCCGCAAAATAGTCCTACATTTGTCGCCAAAGCACAAAAACCATGGATACTAAGAGAATACGGAATGTAGACATTTCCCAGATACATCATTTGCCGATGATTGATTTCATCGGCAATGATTTTGCTATTTTTAATGATATCAAGGACATGCCTTTGAGCTCTTATCCCACCCGTTTGAATGCTGCTTGCCTGACTGTCTGCTTGAAAGGGTGGTGCAAACTGGAACTCAACCTGCAGCAATGTGAAATGCGGGAAGGTATGTTGGGTATTATTCTTCCCGACCAGATTGTTCTGCAACGCGAGCGTTCCGATGATTTTTCCGGTCTTTTCATTGCCGTCTCAAGGGATTTTATGGATATGGTGATACCTACTATGCAACAGCTTTTCCCTATGTTTTTCATGATTAAGGAGCGGCCCTTCGTTCACATCACTCCGGAGGAATCCCAATCGTTTCAGGAGTATCACTCTTTTCTTTGGAGCAAGGTGAAGCTGAAAGACAATCCTTTCCGTAAGGAAATCACTCAGGGGTTGCTGTTGGCCCTTTTTTATGAGATATATAATATCTATCAAGGACATGTCATCCAGGAACGCATTCCCAAAAGCAGGAAGGAAGACTTGTTCGAGCGCTTTATCCGTGCTATTTCCGAGTCCTATAAGGAAGAGCGCAGTGTGTCCTACTATGCTGATAAGATGTTCCTCACTGCCAAGCACCTTTCCACCGTAGTGAAGGAAATCAGCGGAAAGACGGCGGGCGAATGGATTGACAGTCTCGTCGTTTTGGAAGCCAAAGCCTTGTTGAAGTCTTCCGAGCTGAGCATTCAGGAAATTGCAGACGAGCTGCACTTTGCCAACCAGTCGTTCTTTGGCAAGTATTTCAAGCATCACACCGGTATGTCACCTAAAGAATATCGCCGGCAATAGGTTCAATGTGACGGAATAATGTTTATTTTTGCGGTAAAGATTTACCCCCAAAATAAACTATCATGGAAAAAAGAGAAATTGACCTTACTGTTTCCTGCTATGGAAAGGTGAAAGGAGTGAAGTATGACGTTGTCATCCTACCTTGGGGAGCTACGGAGCCCCATAATCTGCATCTGCCTTATCTCACTGATTGTATTCTGCCGCATGATATTGCCGTAGATGCGGCTGCACTGGCTTTGCAGAATTCCGGTGTACGCTGTATGGTGATGCCTCCCGTACCTTTCGGTGCACACAATCCGGGGCAGCGCGAACTTCCGTTCTGCATCCATACCCGCTATTCCACTCAGCAGGCCATTCTGGAAGACATAGTTGCCTCCCTCTATGCACAAGGCATGCGTAAGCTGATTATTCTCAGCGGTCATGGCGGCAACAACTTCAAGGGAATGATTCGTGACCTGGCGTTTGTGTATCCCGATTTTCTGATTATCGCTGCCGACTGGTTCAGCATCGTCCCTCCCAAAGACTACTTTGAGGCTGCTGTCGACGACCATGCCGGCGAGTCTGAGACTTCCGTCATGATGCATTACCATCCCGAGCTGGTGAATTTGGATGAGGCCGGTGACGGGGAATCCAAACCGTTTGCCATTCCTTCCTTGAATGAAAAGGTTGGCTGGGCTCCTCGCCATTGGGATAAGGCTACAGTCGACAGCGGGGTAGGGAATCCCAAAAAAGCTTCTGCCGAGAAAGGAGAACGTTATATGAAACCGGTGGTGGAAAAGTTGGCGAAGCTCTTTACGGAAGTCGGTCAAGGAAGTCTGTATTGATGTACTTGGCTTCCGGCTATATATAAAAATAGGCAATAACCGTTGTGGATATTGCCTATTTTTTTACGTGCACCCTAAAAA
>ERZ1036407.899-NODE-899-length-14299-cov-4.315782_pt1 | contig 14299 bp, 9 predicted proteins | sample MGYA00514217_ERZ1036407 | MGnify/ENA primary metagenome ERZ1036407 (study PRJEB33795, sample SAMN09464943) | human gut metagenome | host: Homo sapiens | place: USA: Stanford, California | collected 2016-11 | study: EMG produced TPA metagenomics assembly of the... | reverse complement strand
GTGCTATAATAATACCCAGCATACCCATCAATGAGCCCCAAATTGATAAAGACAGTAGGATGATGGCAGGGTTCAGGCCCGTAATCTTCCCCATGACACGCGGTACGATGAATCCGTCTTGAATGACTTGTACTATTATGAATACAGCAAGGGCTGATGCAATGATAATCCAGAAGTTCCCTCCCGTATCCGCTGCTTTCAGTATGGCCAGCACGATGGTAGGTATAAAGCCGATAATCTGCAAATAAGGCACTAGGTTTAAAGCGCCGATGAACAAGCCGAGCCCAATGGCCAGTGGGAAATCAATAATCAGAAAACCTATACTGAACAGAATACCTACACACAATGCCACGAATGCTTGTCCGCGGAAGTATCTGTTCATGCCGTCTTTTACATCGTTCATCACACTGACTACGAAAGGCCGGTATTTTTGCGGTACCAGGTGGGTCCATCCTTCGGCAATGCTTTCGTAATCCAGCAATATGAAAACTATATAGAGAAGAATGAGGAAGAAAGTGAAAAAACTGAACAGCAGATTGACGGATTCTGACAACAAGGACCAGAGCCGGGGAACGGTTTCCTTGATGGCGTTCAGCATATTCTCTTCCTTGAACAATTGGGTGACGAACTGGGTGTCTATGTTCTCACGAAGGAATTCAGAGAGTGTTTTGGGTACATTGCCGTCGTGGGTTCCGTTGGAAAAGTAGTCTATTACCAAATCTTTTACCCTGACGAATTCGTCCATCATGGGAGGCACGAGCAGATAGAACGCGGCTCCTCCTGCAATCAGAATACTGAACAAGGCGCAGAAGATGGATATGACCCGGTTCTTGAGCCTTAATCTGTACTGGAAGAAGGTGACCAGGGGGTATATCAGATAGGCAATGAGCCATGCGATGAAGAATGGCAGCAATACGCCGCTCAGACGCTTGAAGAGCATAAGGATGCCGATAATGATGACACCGAGTATGACACCGCGGATAAAACTGTCGAATGTAATCTTTTTGCGTTCCATAATGCTCTGTTTTTTTGTATTCTTTAATGACCGCATTCCTTTTGGTCGGCTTGGATGGCTTGCTGATAGCACTCCCGGCATAGCGGTTCATACTCTTCGGTTTCTCCCAGCAGCACTTGCTTGTCGTTCTTGACGGTGCGGTGGGAGAAAGAGGCGAGTTGGCCGCATTTCACACAGATGGCATGTACTTTGGAAACTTCGTCTGCAATGGCACACAGTCCCGGCATAGGGCCGAATGGAATACCGCGGAAGTCCATATCCAGTCCGGCTACAATGACGCGTATACCATTGTTGGCAAGCTGGTTGCATACATCAATCAGGCCACTGTCAAAGAACTGGGCTTCGTCAATGCCCACTACATCTATCTCTGAAGTGAAGAGCAGAATGCTGGCGGACGAGTCGATGGGAGTGGAGGCTATGGAATGACTGTCATGCGATACGACATCGGCTTCGGAATAACGGGTGTCTATGGCAGGCTTGAATATCTCTACGCGTTGTTTGGCAAATTTTGCCCGTTTCAGTCTCCTTATCAGCTCTTCGGTTTTGCCGGAGAACATGGAACCGCAAATGACCTCAATTCTTCCCCTGCGTTTGGTTTCCTGTATATGATCTTCTGAAAATAATACCATGTTTTCGAGTGTTATATTTAAGCGCAAAAGTAATCTTATGCACTTTAAGTTGAGCGTGGCAAAGATAATAATTCTTTTTTATCTATAGTCTAGTCGCATCGCTTTATAAACTCTTTACAGTCTTGGCTGATATATTTTACAGACTTTTTTTTGAAAACGTTCCCGGTGATTTAACTGGAAATTCTTTTATTTTATTGGCAAAGATTAGACATTTGTGGTATCATTAAATCATATAAGATACTTATGAAAGAAAATTTATGGCATTGTCTGATAAAAGCACGCAGACAGAAATTAGCGCAAACATTGGTTTGGCTGGCTGTATTGGGGGCAACTCCCATGCTGGCGGCAGAAACATCGACTACTGGGGTTGCAACCGTAGAGCAAGCTGGTACCATTACTGTAAAAGGGCATGTTGCAGACTCCGCAGGAGAGGCATTGATCGGTGTGTCTGTGGCAGTAAAGGGGGGAAGTACAGGGGCCATCACGGATTTAGATGGTAATTACTCTTTGAATGTTCAAAAAGGAAAAACGCTGGTATTTTCTTATATCGGTTATAAGGTACAGGAAATTGTAGTAACCGGGAATGTTCTGAATGTTACGATGAAAGATGATTCGCAAACATTGGACGAGGTGGTTGTTGTGGGTTTCGGTACACAGAAAAAGGTGAATCTGACAGGCTCGGTAGGAGTCGTAGATTCCAAGTCTTTAGAAGCGCGTCCCATTACTAACCTTTCTCAAGGGTTGCAAGGGGTAGTTCCTGGATTGCAGATCTCATTTACGAGTGGTGAACTGAATCAGAGTGGGAGCATGAATGTACGTGGCACCGGTACAATCGGTGATGGTTCTTCTGGCAGTCCCTTGGTGCTGATTGATGGAATGGAAGGAGACTTGAATTCCATTAACCCTCAGGATGTAGAAAATATCTCTGTTTTGAAAGATGCTGCAGCATCATCCATTTATGGTTCCCGTGCACCGTTTGGTGTTGTCTTGGTTACTACTAAAAGTGGTTCTAAGGGAAAGGCTAAGGTGAATTATAATAATAACTTCCGTTGGGTCACTCCGATTGTAGTTCCTGAAATACTGGATTCTTATTCGTTCGCTGCGTATTATAACGAAGCGGCTCTCAATAATAATGGAGGAGCTCGTTTTGATGACCCTACCATGCAACGTATCTTGGATTTCCAGAATGGTATACTGAAAGATCCTGTTCCGGTTAAATCAGATGGAGTAAACTGGGAAGATTCCTGGTCAAAAGGTAATGCCAATACTGATTGGTATGATGCTTTATGGCAGGATCATGCATTCTCTCAAGAGCACAATCTTAGTTTCAGTGGGGGTACGGATAAGATGAATTACTATGTATCCGGTAATATCTTGGATCAGAATGGTCTGTTGAAAGTTAATCAGGAAAAATTCCAACGTATGTCTGTCAATGCCAAGATGAATGTCAGCTTGACAAAGTGGGCGCGTTTGAATGTAGGTACCCGATTTACTCGTACTGAATATGGCAAACCTACTAAGATGGGGTCTGCCTTCTTTGAAGATATGCCACGCCAGACCTGGCCGGTTCTTCCGATATATGATAGTAACGGTTATCTGTTTGGTAATTCCAACCCAATCTTAGCATTACAAGATGGTGGGCGTACTACTTCACAGACAGATTATATGTATCAGCAGTTGGGGTTGGTGCTGGAGCCTATTAAGAATTGGGTGACACATATTGACTTTAACTATAGGTCAAAAAGATACGATTGGCATGAATCTACTTATTATACCTATGTGCATAATGCTTTGGGTGAAGCAACGATAAACTCTAAAGGAAACACCTCCGGTGTGCGTGAGAATACGGAAAGAACAGATTATGTTAATTTGAATGCTTATTCAGAATATGGTTTTAAAGTGGGAGATGACCATAACTTTAAGGTAATGGCTGGTTTCCAGATGGAGCACAACAAATGGCATGCTTTCAGTGGAGGAAGACAAGGGATTATAGTAAATGGTTATGATGAGATTGATATAACGACAGGAGTGGATTATAAGGGAAATGCTGTTACTCCTACAATTGGTGGTTCTACCACTCGCTGGTCCACTGCTGGTTTCTTCGGTCGTATCAACTATGATTATAAAGGACGTTATTTGGCTGAAATCAATTTACGTTATGATGGTTCTTCCCGTTTTCGTAGTGACAACCGCTGGAATGTGTTCCCTTCATTTTCTTTGGGATGGAATGTCGCCCGTGAAAATTTTTGGGAATCATTGGCACAAACTGTGAATACATTAAAACTGCGTGGTTCTTATGGGGAATTGGGTAATCAGAACACTTCAAAACCTTATCCTACGTATCAGGTATTGAATATAAGCACTAATGCCGGTACGTGGTTGCAGGATGGCAAAAAACCTAATATTGCCAAAATGCCGGGTCTAATCAGTTCTACATTAACATGGGAACGGGTGAAGAGTTGGAATGTAGGTTTGGATTGGGGAGTATTTAATAATCGTTTGACGGGTAGCTTTGATTATTTTGTACGTAAAACAACGGATATGGTAGGCCCGGCACCGACATTACCGGAGATTTTGGGGACAGATGTACCTAAAACAAATAATACAGACTTGAAAACTTACGGATTTGAATTCAGTTTGACCTGGAAAGATCGGTTGAAGAATGGTTTGGGATATAGTGCTACTTTCCTGTTGTCTGATTCTCAAACGAAAATTCTGAATTATCCTAATCCCAATCTGACAATCGGTACCTATACTTCCGGTCACTTGACAGGTGAGATATGGGGTTATGAAACTATTGGTATTGCAAAATCTCAGGAGGAAATGGATGCTCATATCGCCAGTTTGCCCAATGGGGGACAAAGCAAACTGGGGACTAATTGGAGTGCTGGTGATATAATGTATGCTGATTTGAATGGAGATGGTAAAATTGATCCGGGTGCCAATAAATTTGATGATCATGGAGATTTGAAGAAAATAGGTAATTCCACTCCCCGTTTTCAGTTTGGCCTTGATTTGAGTGCAGATTGGAAAGGTTTTGATTTCCGTGCTTTCTTCCAGGGAGTTATGAAACGTGATTATTGGCCAACAACAAGAAACTCTTACTTCTGGGGGGCTACTTGCGAAAATGTATGGTATGCTGTTGGATTTAAACAACATCTGGATTATTACCGGGCAGAACCTTATTATGGCCTTGATACTAATATTGACTCGTATTATCCACGTCCTTTGCAAGGAAATTCTAAGAATGTCCAAAAGCAGACCCGTTATTTGCAAGATGCCTCTTATATTCGTTTGAAGAATTTGCAGATAGGCTATACCTTACCGTCCAATTTGACCAGTAGATTTGGAATAGCGAAACTTCGCGTATTTTTCTCTGGTGAAAATCTTTGGACAGGTACCAAATTGCCGGATATGTTAGACCCTGAGACTATTTTTGGCGGTGTTTCGACAGGAGCAGGCCTTAATGGACAGGCTTATCCGATTTCGAAATCTTTATCAGTAGGTGTTAATGTAACATTATAATTATTTAGAAAGACTATGAAGTATAATATGATAAAAAATGCAGGAGTTGTGTTGGCGTTTGGTTTGTGTGCAACTTCTTGTAATGATTTCTTGGATGAGAAGCCGACATCTAATATATTTCCGGATGTTTATTTCTCGGATGCTTCTCATTTGGAAGCTTATGCTAATAATTTGTATGTGGATTTTTTGCCTTCTCATACGACTGCGGCAGATTATGGGATACATGGAAAAGATAAAGATACCGATAATCAAGCCGCAAGAGGTTCAAGTAGCCGTTACACATTGGATCGCTGGATGGTTTCACAGCAGAATACGTCGGATGGATATTATTTTGATAATATCCGTAAATGTAACTACTTTCTGGAACAAGTCCTACCTAAGTATGAAGCAGGAGCCATCGGAGGAAATGAGGTGGATGTTAAGCAATATATAGGTGAGATTTATTTTCTTCGTGCCCATGAATATTTTAAGCGTTTGCAGCTGATGGGGGATTTCCCGATTGTGACCTCTGTCCTTCCTGACCAGGAAAGTGCATTGATTGAGGCCAGCAAACGTGCTCCACGCAATGAAGTAGCCCGTTTCATAATATCTGATTTGGACAAGGCTGGCGAGTTGATGAAAAGTACAAGTAAGATTGGCAGAAAAACTCGTATAAGTCGTGATGTTGCTATATTGTTGAAATCCCGTGTAGCTTTATATGAAGGTACTTGGTTGAAATATTTTAAGGATACTCCTTTTGTTCCTAATGGTCCGGGATGGCCGGGAAAGGCAAAGGACTACAATGCAAATTATGAATATCCTACTGGAAGTGTAGAATCAGAAAGCCTATATTTTTTGAAGATCGCTATGGAGGCTGCTAAGGAAGTGGCGGAGACTTACAAAGGAAGCCTGACTGTTAATACTGGAGTGGTCCCCCAGGATGTAAGTGAACCGGAAAATCCGTTTATGGCGATGTTCTATGATACCGACCTTTCAAAATACAAGGAAGTTTTGCTATGGAGGGAGTATAGCCAGGCTTTGGGAGTATGTCATAATGTGAATGAGATGGTAAATAAGAGCAATTATGGAGTAGGGGTCACACGTGGTTTAGTGGAAGGCTTCTTGATGGAAAATGGTATGCCTATATACGCTGTTGGTAGTGGTTATCATGGAGATTTGACTATTGCTGATGTGCGTAAAGACCGTGACTCTCGTCTAAGTCTTTTCTTGAAAGAACCGGGGCAGAAAAATATTCTGGTAAAGAACTCGGCCGGTACGCAAGCTGTGCCTGTTGAACCGATGCCGGACATTTTGGCAAGTGTGGATAATGGGTGTTATTCCACAGGATATGCTCTTCGTAAAGGAGGTTCTTTCGATCAAATTCATTGTATGCAAAGCAAGGGATTTACTGGTTGTCCGATATTCCGTGCGGCTGAAGCATTGTTGAACTATATGGAAGCAAGCTATGAAGCGAATGGAACAGTAGATGCCACAGCTGCTGAATATTGGAAGATTCTGCGTAATCGGGCTGGGGTAAGTGCTGATTTTGAAAAGACTATCGCCATGACTGATATGCAGAAAGAAAAGGCAAACGACTGGGGAGCTTATTCTGCAAATGTAGTAGTTGATGCTACTCTGTTTAATATCCGTCGTGAACGTCGCTGTGAATTGATGGCGGAAGGTTTGAGAGATATGGACTTACATCGCTGGAGGGCAATGGATCAGATGATTACTACCCCTTATCACATTGAAGGTATAAACTTCTGGGGGGGTGAAATGCATAATGATCCGGCTTATAAGAATCCAAAGACAGGGGAGAGCTTATTGATTTGGGGAGCAGATAACAGAACTTCAAATGTGTCGTCACCTGAATTGAGCAATTATCTTCGTCCATATGAGAAGACTAATACATCCACAGTATTTGATGGATACCATTGGAAAATGGCTCATTATTTGTCTCCTTTGAGTATATATCATTTTGATTATACAACAAAAAGTGGGAACATAGAAGATTCTCCTCTTTATCAGAATCCGTATTGGCCTACTGTTCCTAATGAGGTAGCGATACAGTAAACGTTTTGTGAAACTGAAATTTTTCATTCCTTTATTTGAAAGTAGGAAGAAAATAATATTTTTCTTCCTGCTTTTTTCTTATAAATAATACTTCTGGCGTTTAAGGATGCCATAATATAATATCATTTTGAAGATGGATATAAAACGTAGTTTATTCATATTTGTTACATTGGTTGCTTCTCAAATAGTAATGGCTTCTCACCTTTGGATAGAAGCTGAAAGTTTTGAAAATAAAGGCGGCTGGGTTGTTGACCAACAGTTTATGGACTTGATGGGCTCTCCTTATCTGATGGCTCACGGAATGGGTATACCGGTTGAGGATGCATCTACAACCATCAACTTTCCGGAAGATGGAACTTACTATGTGTATGCCCGTACTTATAACTGGACTTCTCCCTGGAGCAAAGCGAAAGGACCTGGCAGGTTCATTCTGAAAATAGATAATAAGAGACTTATGCCAGTATTAGGTGATGAAGGTGAACAATGGCAGTGGCAAAGTGCAGGTAAGGTATCTGTAAAAGCGGGAAAAAGTATCCTCTCCTTGCATGACCTGACTGGTTTTAACGGTAGGTGTGATGCTATTTATATGACCACAGATATGGGAAAGCTACCTCCTGAGCCAAAAGAAGAATTAGAGGCCTTTCGGAGGAATATGCTGGATTTACCATTTGAGCCGATAGAGTCATCTGAATATGATCTGGTAGTGGTTGGCGGTGGTATCGCCGGTATATGTGCTGCAACCGCAGCTGCACGTTTAGGCTGTAAAGTCGCATTGGTGAATGACCGTCCGGTATTGGGAGGAAACAATAGTTCTGAAATTCGCGTCCACTTGGGAGGAACCATTGAAGTGGGACCTAATAAAGGTTTGGGACGGATGATACGCGAGTTTGGTCATTCTATTGAGGGGAATGCGCAATCAGCGGAAAATTATGAGGATGAGAAAAAATCAAAAATGATTGCTGATGAAGAAAACATTACCTTGTTTGCTAACTGTCGGGCTATCAAGGTTGAGATGAAAGGTGAAAAAATTGATGCGGTTGTCATTAAGCATATAGAAACTGGGGAGGAACAAATTTTAAGCGCTCCTCTATTTTCAGATTGTACTGGAGATGGTACGATAGGTTATCTGGCAGGGGCAGACTATCGTATGGGGCGTGAGGCCAGAGCAGAATATGGAGAGGATTTAGCTCCGGAAAAGGCTGACAAGATGACGATGGGAGCATCTGTACAGTGGTATTCTGTTGAAACCAGCAAGAAAAGCTGTTTCCCAAGGTTCAATTATGGAATTACTTTTAATGAGGATAACTGCGAGAAAGTGACTATGGGTGAATGGCAATGGGAAACAGGAATGAACTTTAATCAGATTGATGATTTTGAGCGGATTCGTGATTATGGTTTATTGGTGGTATATTCCAATTGGAGCTTCTTGAAGAATGAGTTGAAGAATAATCATGAATATTTAAAACGTAAATTGGGATGGGTTGCTTATATTGCAGGTAAACGTGAGTCAAGGCGCTTACTAGGAGATTATATCTTGAAGCAGGATGATATTGACAAGAATGTATTTCATGAAGATGCGTCCTTTGCCACTACCTGGAGTCTTGATTTGCACTTTCCCGATTCAACAAATGCAAGCCATTTCCCAGCAGCTCCCTTTAAGGCGGAGACCGAACATATACATATATATCCTTATGCTGTACCTTACCGTTGTTTATATTCCAGGAATATTGATAATCTTTTTATGGCTGGACGTAATATTAGCGTAACCCATGTGGCCTTGGGTACTGTACGTGTGATGCGTACAACGGGAATGATGGGAGAAGTTGTAGGTATGGCAGCTTCGTTATGCAAGAAACATCAGGTATTACCGCGTCTGATTTATCAGCAACATTTGCCTGAGTTACGCTCACTAATGCAAAAAGGAGTAGGTAGAAAAAATGGTATTCCTGATAATCAGAATTTTAATCGGCAGGCTCCTTTGGATAGACCCCGAACGTTTTATCTGCAACAATACGTGAAGTGATGAAAAAGGTCTGTATATTTTTTATTGGTATACTTTATTTTGTATGTTTATGTGCACAGTCCTTTAAATATGAAAATATAGCGGTTCATCCTCGCCTATTGTGGCCTTTAGGTGGAAGTGAGGCTATTAAAGAAGCAATGGCCGAATATCCTCAGTTGGCAAGTGTCCATGAACGTATTTTGCGTGAATGTGCTGCAATGTTTTTTCAAGAACCGGTAGAATGTATTTTAGAGGGGAAGCGCTTATTGGGAGTATCTCGCATGGCGTTTAAACGTATTTTTTATCTTTCATATGCATATCGTATGACAAACGATGAAAGATATGCACAACGCGCCGAACGGGAGATGTTGGCGGTAAGTCATTTTAGTGACTGGAATCCTTCTCATTTTCTGGATGTTGGTGAAATGGTGATGGCATTATCCATTGGATATGATTGGCTTTATGATTATTTAAGTCCGGAAACACGTAGTATTATTTGCGATGCTATTATAAGGAAAGGGCTTGATGCAGCTGCTCCAGATGCGAGTTTTTACACTTCAGCCAGTAATTGGAATTCGGTATGCAATGCGGGATTGACTTATGGGGCGATAGCCCTATACGAAGAAATTCCAGGTAAGGCCTTGGCGGTCATAGAGAAGTGCCTGAAGAGTAATCTGAAAGTGCTGGGTGTATATGGACCGGATGGAGGTTATCCGGAAGGCTTTCATTATTGGGGATACGGCACCAGCTTTCAAGTCATGTTGATAGCAGCCTTGGAAAGTGCCTTTGGTGACGATAAGGGGCTTGCCGATGCCCCGGGTTTTTTGAATTCTGCTTATTTTATGGAATATATGATGGCACCAAGTGGAGAGTATTTCAATTTTTCGGATGCAGTTAATGGAGTAAAGTGCAATATGATGATGTTTTGGTTTGCCAAAAGATTAAATGATTTATCTTTGCTGTGGCTGGAGAATCAGCATTTGAAAAATACATCTGTTGAATTTGTTGAAGAGCGTTTATTGCCATGTTTGATGATTTTTGCTCTGAACCAGGATCTGAGAAATATTCAGCAACCGGTACGCCGTTTTTGGTGTAATCGTGGGGCGACACCTGTTTTCATCTATAGAGGTGGATGGGATAGTCAGAAAGATAGTTATCTGGCTGTAAAAGGAGGCTCCCCTCGTACCCCTCATGCGCATATGGATGCTGGATCGTTTGTTTATGAGAAGAACGGTGTGCGTTGGGCAATGGATCTTGGAATGCAGAATTATTTCAGTCTGGAGAGCAAGGGTGTGGATTTATGGAATCAATCTCAGGAAGGACAGCGTTGGGATGTATTTCGTCTCAACAATATGGCGCATAATACTCTTACGATAAATGGTAAACGGCATTTGGTTAATAGCCATGCTACTTTTGAACAGACGTTTGAAACCAATGAACGGAAAGGTGCAAGAGTTGATTTGACAGATGTCTTCGCTGGTCGTATAAAGAAAACGACACGTACTATTTATCTGGATAAAGGAGATTGCTTGATTGTAGAGGATGAATTGACTACAGGTGAGGAACAGGCCATGGTTACATGGATAATGGTAACTCCGGCAGATGCTAAGATTGTTGGTAGAAATCAGATAGAACTGAATAAAAACGGACAGAGGATGTTGCTAACTGTTGAAGCTCTGGAAGATATTGAGATGAAAATCTGGTCAAATAATCCTCTTCATGATTATGACGAACCTAATCCGGGGAGCATACGCGTAGGATTTGAAACGCAACTTGCTGCAAATAGGAAGTCTTTGCTGAAAGTTATGCTGGTGCCTGTTGGATAAATTGCTTATTTATAAATCAATAAAAACAAACTTATGAAACAGAAATTGCTTTTATTTAGTTTACTTGTTGTCCTGGTTTCTTGTTCAAAACAAGAATCAATGGATGAGATGATAGATCGTGTGTTTTATGTGGCTGAACAGCAATATATTGAAATGGATACACGCTTGGATAATAAGACTATGCCACAATCCATTGCCCGGGATAGTACATTCAAACCTTCTACAATTTATTGGTGGTGTAGCGGCTTTTATCCTGGTTCCCTCTGGTATATTTATGAATATACACAAAGCGACGCTGTTAAGCTGTTAGCTGAAAAAAACACATTGAAGCTTGATTCTATTCAATACGTAACCCATGATCATGATGTTGGTTTTCAGTTGAACTGTAGTTATGGCAATGGCCTTCGCCTGACGGGAAATGAAGATTATAGGAAAGTGCTTTATCAAGGAGCAAAGTCGTTGGCTACTCGTTTCAATCCGCTCACGGGTGTTATTCGCAGTTGGGATTTTGTTCCGAAAACTCGTGATTGGAAATATCCTGTTATCATTGATAATATGATGAATCTGGAATTATTGATGTTTGCTTCCAATACTTTTGGAAATGATTCTTTGGGCTATATAGCTAGAACCCATGCAGATACTACTATGAAAAATCATTTTAGAGATGATTATTCTTCTTACCATCTGGTTGATTATGACCCGGCTGACGGACATGTACGTAATAGACAAACTGTACAGGGATATGCGGATGAATCTTCTTGGGGGCGTGGGCAGGCATGGGCTTTATATGGCTATACTATGATGTATCGGATGACAAAGGACCGGAAATATTTGACTCAGGCTGAATGCGTAGGAAATATGTTACTTTCACGCTTACCTGCCGACGGTATTCCCTATTGGGATTTTGATGCACCTGACGGTGATGAATATCGGGATGCTTCAGCTGGTGCGATTATGGCTTCTGCCTTTGTTGAATTGAGTACTTTTACAGAAGATGCAAACGCAGGAAAAAGTTATTTGTCTATGGCAGAGAAGCAGCTTCGTACACTTGCTTCGCCAGACTATTTGGCAGAACCGGGCTCCAATTGTAATTTTATACTGAAACATAGTGTAGGTAATTTCCCGGAAAAGAGCGAGGTGGATGTACCTCTTTCTTATGCTGACTATTATTTTCTGGAAGGATTGTTGCGTTATAAAATGCTACTGAAATAAGAGGGATGGCAGGTTCAGGCATATTGAAGTTCTGGAGTTATAATCTTACTCTATAAAAACAGAATACTCCTCAAAAGTTGGAATAGAATAACTTTTGAGGAGTATTTTTATATTGGATATGTCTGTGTGTATACTTACTTTAGGAAATTGTAATAGCTATTTGCAATCGAAATATTTTAGGTCCCATTCGTTATGCCAATGAATATTGAATCTGTTATCTTGAAAATCAATAGGTAACCATATGTATCGCCCATCAATGGCATTTTGAGGATTCCAACGGTCTCCGATATATATGAAGACATTTTTTCTACCGGACACTGGAAGGATATAAGTACTTTGCGAGTGAAAAGTGGTTTTGCTATTTTCCCCTTGGCAAGGATTGCCCAATTCTGTCCATGGTCCCCATATGGAAGGAGCGACAGCACTACGCGCTGCATTAGGTTTCCATCCGGTACAACCAGAACCCATAAAATAATATAATCCGTCCTTTTTGAAAATGGCAGGTGCTTCCATATATCTGTTAACAAATGCCCGGACATATTTGCCTGTATAATCTAGGAAATCATCAGTAAGTTCTGCTATATGTATTGTGCTGTTGGTCTCTGAGGCAAAAATATGATAAGCTTTTCCATTATCATCAACAAATAATTGCATATCACGTGCCATCTGTCCCTCTTTAAAGTCCCGCCCAAGAATATTCAGTGTATCAGGATGTTCCCCGTTTAATCCACCACCATATAGTTTCTTGTCAATTGTGCTTTGTTTTACAGGACATTTGTGTAAGTCCAGGACATTTACGGGATAACATCCTGGGGTTGTGCGGGTACTCCTGATAAAAGTGTATGGTCCCGTAATTTTATTAGCTGTGGCGATTCCGCTTAATGCTCCGGTGTATCCTTTTCCTTTAGGTTCTAAATGGAACCACATAACGAATTTTTTTGTATTGGGGTTATAAATTACTTTAGGACGCTCAAGGATACACCCTTGTGCAATATCGCTATTCGGTTCTGAGCTGACTTTTAATGCTATGCCTTCATCATTCCAGTTATATAAATCGGAAGATGAATAACAATGTACCCCTACCTGGGCATAATTTCCCTTTTCTCCTTCTATTTTATGCTCCCCAAACCAATAATACTTATTGTTGTAGAAGATAAAACCTCCACCATGAGCATTGATATGTACCCCATTATTATCTAGCCATAATTCTCCAGGACGAAAGGAATGATACTTTTGTGAATATGCAAGTAAAGGCCATAAAAGGCAGATTATGCAAAAAAGTTTTTTATTCATCATTTATTGTAATTATGCGGATGCGCGTTTTGTATGTTGTTGTTTTAAAACTATAGCAATAGGATTGGGATAGTAATGAAGCTTTTTAGCCAAGGCTTGTACCTTTTTACGAGTATTAAGACTGATGTCTTCTTTATTGGCCAAAGCACGTGAAACTGTTGAAGGAGCGATGTTGAGTTGGCGGGCAATCTCCTTAATTGTGATTTTAGGTTGTTTTTCTGCTTTGGAGTTGTTCTTCTGGCATTGTTTGAGTTTTACAGCCATAATATTAGGTTTATAGTTTAGTTCGATGGCTAAATCTGTAACAATTTTCTTTGTCTGGGAGTTAACGTCCCATTGGTCTGCTAAAGCTCTGGATACAGTAGAGGTTGACAGATTCAACTTTTGTGCAATCATTTTAAGAGTTACTTGAGATTTCATAGCTTGTGTATTATTAAAGTTAATAGTTTCTTTTTTTATATTCGCAAAGTTAGAATAGGTTGAATTATAGAACTTTATGTTATGTCTCAAAAACTATCTGATTTGTATCTTTGAGGAATAAACTGTATATTTGTACCATGTTTAACCGATATATATTGCTGATATTAGCACTTGTTTGTTACTTGTCCGGAAACGCCCAACTTTCAACAAGTAAACTGTTCTTCGATCACTTGACTACCGAAGAGGGTCTTGCGCATAATTATATATTATCACCCGTTGGCGGAATTAAAGAGAGCGTAATCTGAACTCTGTCTCTAAACAATTA
>ERZ1036407.879-NODE-879-length-14766-cov-7.062742_pt1 | contig 14766 bp, 17 predicted proteins | sample MGYA00514217_ERZ1036407 | MGnify/ENA primary metagenome ERZ1036407 (study PRJEB33795, sample SAMN09464943) | human gut metagenome | host: Homo sapiens | place: USA: Stanford, California | collected 2016-11 | study: EMG produced TPA metagenomics assembly of the... | reverse complement strand
TTTCCATCTAGTCCAATATCATGAATTTTAATGTAATACATAATTGTATTTTCATCATTTGATATTATGTTACAATTGGAATTATCAGCTAATTTTATTAAACTATTAAAAACACCGTCACCATAAATAGTTACATTTCCACCAATAAGAATAGTTTCAGAAATGATATACGTACCAGTGGGGAAATAAATAGTGCCACCTACAGCAGGAACTAAGTCATTTAATGCTGATTTAATCGCGTTAGTGTCGTCTGTTACGCCGTCGCCCTTAGCACCGTAAGACTTTACACTTATAAACGGTAATAAGTCGTTTGTTTTTTTTGAATTAACTAAAATATTGTAATTATTACCATCGGTATCAACCATAGGAATATAAGAAAAATAAGGGTTAAAATTATCATTGTTCATAGGCTTACTATATTGCATAGCCTTATTTGTTAATACCCTGAATTGGTCGCCCCGGTGTGTTTCTCCGTTGGTTGCCGTCGTATCTAACCCCGCGTAAGTTTCCGTTTTGTTTCCGTCAACTGTTTCACTTGAAACGCCCGTCACATGCTCGGACTTGTTACCGTTAATGTTTTCAGTTCTTGTACCCGTGGTTTCATTATTAGAACCCTCAACATTAACAGTTCTAACGCCGTCAACCTGTTCTGTTAAGTCCTGTGTAGCGTGGTTTGTAATGTTTACGGCGGTATTGGAAATATCCCCGGCGTTTACAGTTTTATCACCGTCAACGGTTTCCGTGCTGTTAGCCGCCTTTACAACTTTGTCGCCCGTAATCGTTTCGTTTTTAGAACCTGAATTTTCCGTACTAACACCGTTAACATTTACGGTTTTTGTACCTAACGTTTCACGTGAAACATTAGCGTTAAAGTCCTTTTCAGTCGTCACGGTTTCGGTTGACTTGTTGGCAGTAGTAACCTTATCAGCCCTTACGGTTTCGTTATAGTTCTGTGAACTTACAACCTTATCACCTGTTACGGTTTCGGTTGCGTCGCCCTCTGTCTTTTCAATAAGGTTTCCCCCGGTCGTTTCGTTCCGGTTTCCGGTCGTGTTTTCCGTTCTCACTCCGTTCGCCGTTTCTGTAATGTCATGCGCTGTTACACCCTTGTTACCCGTGATAGTTTCCGTAACGTTGCCGCCTACGGTTTCGGTAAGGTCGCCGCTAACGTTGGTTGTTTTGAAACCTGTTAATTTTTTCTGTTCTGATTGTGTGTAAACCTCAACCGTATTATTAGCACCGTTGTCAGTGTATGCCTTTAAACTCTGTTCGTTCCACATTTTAACAACGTTGTTACTACCGTTAATTAACACGGCGTTAGGGCTTGCGCCGTAACATTTAAGTTGTTCAAGAATGGACTTCGACACGTCCATAACAACAAAGTTCTTACCTACAAGCGTTGAAACACTTTTAAAGATAAGGTTGTTTCCCTGTACGATTCCCGCACCCTTTAAAACAAGGGCATTTTCTACGGCGTGTTTGAAAATAACGTCATTTAGCTGTAAGTCGTCGTTAACGGTAATGTTTAAAAGGTTGTAGCCGTCGGTTAACAAACAGTTAGTAATGATAGCAGAGTTAACGGAAATAGTAAACAAGTTAACGTTGTTAACCTGAATATCCATGTTACCGTCAAAACCTAACCCCGTTAATGTAAGTTCGTCAACGTCACCTGTAAACATTGCCGTTGTTGCGCCGCCTTTCATTACAAGGCGTGTTGTGTATCTATCCTGACCGAACAATGTAGCTTTATCACGCAATGTTAACGGCTGTGTCAGGTAGGAACCCGACGGGAAGTATACAGACATACCGCCGTTGTTATAAGCGTAGTCAATACAACCTTGTATAGCTTCGGTGTCGTCGGCTGAACCGTCACCCGTTGCGGGTTTCAATCCGGCGGGCGGGAACTTAACGTTAAGCATATAGTTAGACAAAACCTCCGCTAACACTTTTTCAATTTCTCCGCTTGAAATATATTCTTTGATAAGTTCCATAATATAATCAGGCAACAAGTTATTGTTCTTAACAACTTCGTTAAGTGTGTTAACTACCTTACCTAATAACTCCATGTATGATAAAGAATCATCATACACAAGCGGTAAAATGTGTTGTACCCAATACCGCAACGGTTTAACCTCTGTGAAATTACCTATCATGTTATAACCTCCTTACCATAAATTCATAAATAAGTCACTTAATTCATTGATAACTTGCATATCAATATTTAGAAACGTTGTTCTAAACTCGTTCAACATAGCAGAGTAAGAAACGCCGCCGTTTTTGCCCTTAACGTGTTCTAAATAGTCGTCTAATGATGTAAGTTCCTTGTTAGCTGTCTGCGTAGCGTTTCGTTTCTCCGTGTCTGCGCTCGTTGTGTTTTGCGTTCCGCTTGTATCTTCGTTAGTTTTAACGTTCTGCGTTGCGCTCGTTTCTTCGGTGGTGCTACCTGTGCGGGTGGTTTCGCTTGTGGTGCCCGTAGTGGTTAACGTGTCTGCGGTGGTGGAACCTGTACTTGTGTCCTCACCTGAAACGGTTGTTTTTCCCGTCTGTGTGTCGTTGTCGTTAATCATGCGGGCATTAGTTAAATATGTGTCATTCTGTACGTTCTGTAACGAACCTTGTGGGGTGTCGCTATACTTGTCGTAGTGTGTTTTAGTCCCCGTTGCGGTTTCCTCGGAAGTGCTACCCGTGGTATTCTTAATAACTGTGTCGCTTTTGCTGTTCTGTTCTGTTTCCTGATTTTCTGAAACGTCAATGCTTTCCCGGCTTGTTCCGTCTTTGTTGCCGCTTTCTTTCGTGTCTGCGGTTCCCGTTTTTGTTCCACTTGTTGTGGTGTCTACGGTTCCGTTTTTGGTAGCGTCTGCGGTTTCGGTTCCTGTCTGTTCGGTCTGTTCCGAACGGTTCAAGGTGTGGTCACGGGTTAAATCAACGTCATACATAGGGTTAAACTCTATTAACTCGGACTTGTAAAGCTGATTATAAAACGGCATAATTTCATTTAGTTTTGTGTCTAACTTTAACTTCCATAAACCTACCGTTTCTAAACCAATTTCACGGGTATAATAGTGTTTGAGTATTTTTGTTTCGAGAACGGCTCTATAACTTTCGTCAAAGATAGGAAAATCAAAATCAAACACGGACGGGATAGCTGCGGCAATAATCTGTTTAACAGACGTTTGCCCCTCTGATTCACTCAACCCGGCGGCGGTTTCACAAATAAAGCGTACTTGTGTTGTGTACTTACTCATAATCCGTAACCTCCTTTTCCTCCGTGTCGTCCTCGTTGTTATCCTGAAACATTGTTTTAACTTCTTCCCTAAAGTCAACTTGAATATTTAAACCGAACATTTTATTAATCTGTTCGGCGGCTTTACGCCTTGCGTTCAATCGGCAAAAACGCTGTGCGGCTACGCCGCCTAAATTGCTTGTTATTTCGTCGCTAACAAGTCGTTCACGTTTCTCCGTGTTGCTGTTTTCGATACCTAAATAGGTTAATGCTTCGTTCCATATCTGCCTTTTAAGTATGTTTAACTTGTCGGCAACATAGGGAGCATCAGTTTTTAAAACCTTTATGCCGTCCATGTCAAGCTGTTTGTCTCCAAAAATAAAGGGTTCGTTTCCGTCATACTGCATATAAAGGTTTTTCATGGTTAACCGTTGGTTTTCGGTTGCCCTGATTAGAATCGGGGTTTTCTGCGCCTTAACGTTAACGTCTATTGTTCGTTCAATTTCGTACAATCTACGGGCGTACATTTCAACGTCAAGCATACTGTTAGTGTGTGTGTAGTTGTTGAATATGATAACGCTGTTCTGATTGTCAAGGCGCATTTGATAACCGTTTGTTGCGTATGCTGTGCGGTCAATCGGGATTCTATAAACGTCAAGTTCGCCGCCTATCATACATTGTAAACACAAATAACCTAACCCGCCGTCGTCCTGAAAGAAAACCGCCATACCGTCGGAAAATAACGTTAATTCTAAAAAACGTTCGTCCACGGTATCGGGTAAATTCTTCCATTCGTACATATTTATTGCAAGTTCTAACAATCGGTTATAATACTGTAAATATGTGCGGTTGTTTAACAATGCGCTTTCCCATTTTTCACGCTTGCCCTTTCCCATGCTTTAACCTCCTTTCTATGCATTTGGTCTATTGTCTAACGCATAGTTCCCGACCTCGTCGCCGTTGCGCCAAAACGTCACACCGTTGTCATAAATTTGTCTTAACTTCGCCATATCATCAGCCGGAACAGAACCCGTTAATGATACATTGACAGTTTTAACATAGTTCCAATGTGGGCGGATAACCCGGTTAGGTATTTTAACCCTGTGCGTTGCGTACCCGTAAGCGTTGAAATAGTCGTCAATAATGCGGGCGAACTCTGCCCGAATATGGGCATAGTAAAATTGAAAGCCCTTTATTTGATTAGCCATGTTAATAATGGAACCACCGCCGCCCCTTGCGTGTGGCGGCAATGTGCTTTTATCGCTTACACTTGCGACAAGACTACCTATCTGCTGAATACCGTTTAAGGTCATTCCCGCCCCTAACATTCCACCGCTTGCATACATAGCCGCCGCACCCGCCGCCGTTGTCCCGATTGCGTTTATTGCGTTTAATGCTAACTGATTTTGATTCTGTGCAACCCACGCTTTAAACGTATCAACAGTGTAGGCGCATTGGGGGAAATTCCCTATTGTTAACTTTTCGTTGTAATTCTTTGCAACACCTTTGTAGTTAAGCGGAACAAGCATACATTCAGGGGTACAACACATAGCCCCGCTTACATTAAAGTTACATTTATCAGTGCTGAAATACTCAAACGCATAGTTAGCCGCACCGCCTTCGTTATTTGTAACATACAAAAGGTTGTAAGGATAAGTAAACAACTTATTGTTCTTAGGCACATAACCGTCAATGCTGTTAATGTGCTTATCCCGTCCAATGTTGAATACCTCCGGCATAGACGATTGATAATCAGCGGTAAACGCAATAGGTAACATGAATATAGAAACAATCCCATCTGCCTTGTTCTGTTCGGTTGCGTCTGCTATAAAACTAGCGGCACTTTGCCATGATGAAAATACATTGTAATGCAGACCGGAAAACACGCCGCCGTACATACCCCCGGTTGCGTCATCCATATTTTCATCAAACGTAGCCGCTATTACAATCTGATAAAGGTTGAACAAACTTGTTAACCCTAAATCCTGATAGATATAATCGCCTATTTCCAGATTTTCAGGTACAAGATTATCGCCTATATTATCAGTAACGCTCATTTCGCGCTCAACGAAAGACATATTGACGGTATAATCAAAGTGCCACGTTTGTATAACGTCTATTTCAAAACTTACCTCGGACGTTTCGTTATTGACATATTCAACACCCGTTACAAACGCATAAAACCACTTGTTTCCGTATGCTGTGTTTTGGAACATAAGATAGTTGCAATCGTATAAATCGTCAGCTTTTCGCCCTATTCTTAACGTTCCCTTTTGCACCCGTTGATAAGATTGTGCCGCAAACGTGTATTTTGTTTTTCCTGAAAAATAAGACGTTTGATTTTCAACGTAGGCAAAATATATAGTATTTCTATACGTGTTGTCTAACGGAACATCTTTTAACATTCTTATTGTTGTGTTAGGTGCTATATACATACACACCCCCCGTTCTTATTAAGTCGTTTTCATTACCGCTTATCTCACCGTTAAACATAATGCTTTCAGTATTTCCGTTTCTATACAATAAAATTTCTATTGGTTGTGACGGTTTAGGAAATGTTAATGAGGCATTAGCTTTAAATTTTGCGCTTACTAGAATATAAACTTTATTGTTATAAACTTTATAACCTCCGGCTACATCTATTTCAGAAGTAGCCGGATAGTTAAACAGTTCATACATATTTGACCACGGTAAGACAGCGCATTGTCCTAAATCAATCTTACTCATTGGGATTATAAGGGTTGTCATAATCAGCATATAAATGACCGTCACTTTCAATGCTGAATGTTGGTGAAATGCCATCTTTACCGTTTTTCCCCGGTATGCCTTGCTCGCCTTGTATTCCTTGCTCTCCAACTACTTTCCCTAAATTAACTTTAGCCATATTTTCACCTCTTAAATAAAAAGCATATAAATGACCGTTTTCAATTTCAAAATGGTCTATTGTTGTGTTATCATCATTGTTATATTCCAAGATTAAGTGTCCTTTTGTCAATTCTGCTTTTTGAATTGACAGCCTTAAGCGTTTGGGACTGTAATAGTTGCCGTTCCGGTTTTAGTTCCGTCAAACGTGCTTGTAGCTGTAACGGTAAGGGTTTCTGATGTTTCTTCTGCACCCACTGTTAACAGTCCCGTCTGGCTTATTGTTGACAAGTCACTGTTTACAGACCAGACAACCGATTTAGGGGCGAAACTTTCAGCAACAACAACGGCGTTAAGCTGTAACATATTACCTTTATTAACGGTTGCAGTAGCAGGGGAAACGGTAACGCTTGTAATTGACGGTGTACCCGGCACGAAAATTTCAGCGTTAGCAAATGGAGAAGTTGAAAATGTTTTCCAGGCGTGATACCAATACTGCCAATATAACCCCTCACCGTTGTAGTCCTCTGTAAACTTATACAGATTGTCAAAAATCATAAAATAGTCACGGTCTACGATAATAGCCGGAACCTGCGCAAGCGCTTCTTTTTCTTCGGAAGTTAACGGAACATATCCGGCGTTAGGGTCATCAGCAAAAAGCTGTGTCATACGCTCATCGTCGATTTTGTTGAAACCGTCAATCTGAATACGGTTACCCATAAACTCGGCTTTATCCATATTAAACGCCGCCGCTAAAACGTTAACGTCCATGATTGCGTCAAAACGGGCGGTCGTAATGATAAACTGGTCTTTCTTATCGGTGAAAGTGCTAACGCCCGCAAGGTTATAGTCAGTTGACATATAAACAAGGATGTCGCTTGCCGCTTTAACCTCTGTAACAATATCTTCTGCATTTTCCTTACTAATCTGCGGCACAGTAACCGGGTACAGATAACCATTAAGAATATTCCTTGCTAACATATACTTTGTTACCTGAAACTCATCATAGTTATGCGCCGTGTACATTGCGTCAACGATTTTAGCAATAAGGTCGGTAATGCCCTGCCATGAAAGGAACGCCTGTCTTAACTGGTCGTTACTGATTGTAGCCTTGTAGAACTTCTGATAGTTCATAGTATGGAACGCCGCCCGAACGTCGGGAATCTCACGTTTCATAAATTCCGTTTCGGCTTTCTCCGGGTTATATGTGTGCGCCTTTGCAATGTTAACGAATACCTCTTCGACGGTTTCGCCTAATTCCATCAACCCTTTTTTGAAAGGCGCCCACGGGTTATAATACATTTTACTTGTAATAATAACACGCCCGATACGGTTATACAGAGCAGATAAAAACTCATTCTGTAACGGCTCGTATTCCATCATTATGTTACCAATCTGTCTAATACTGCCCGTATTAGCTTTAGCGGTTGGAATCATCTGCTTATAATACGGCGTTGCACTGTTTCTAATGCTGTTAAGAATTTCAACCGAACTTGCGGTTAATTCAACGTTTTTAGGTTTAATAGCCACTGTTATCCTCCTTTTCTGTGAAAAGCTCGTCAAAATCTTTAACTTCGCTTTCTTCCTTTAAATCTTCTTCGTTGTCGTCCTTTACGTCGTCCGGGGTTGTCTCCCCATTGTCGGCTTTCTGAAAAAATCGGTCACGGTAACGCTTGCGCCACTGTGCGTCTAATTCGTCATACTTACTTTTCCAATCTTCCCCGGTGCGGGTTTCGTAGTCTTTGAAAGTGTCGTCAATATCTTCGATAATTGTTAATGCGTCGTCGCTTGTGTCGTCACCTAATCGGGAACGAATAGCGGCTAAAATTTCGTCACGCGTTCTTACTGCCATGTTTAACACTCCTTTTATGTTTTACGTGAAACATTAGTATTTCTTTAATGCAAACCAAATAGGCATAGACCGTTTCCAATCGGGTTCAGGGTTCGGGTTCGGCGGTGGTACGGGTGAACCCTCCCACCAATCAAACCAATAACGGGCGTACCGTTGGCGGTCGGGTTGGTCGATTTCTTTAGGGCGTTCAAAGTTCTTTAAAAAACAATCGGCTAAATACTCCGGCGTTTGTGTGCTAACCTTAAATTCGCCGAACGTTTCCGGGTATTGCGTTGTAGGAATCCACTGCCCTACGCTTGCGGTTACTGTATCAATCCATATTAACTGCGCGTCGCCGTCGTCGTTTGCGTAGCCGTTAGCCGCCGCCCAATCGGTAAAGTTCGTCGAGGGTGTCCACTGTACCAACCCCCAACCCAACGACGGGTTAGGGTTGAGATTCTGCCATATTCCGGGGTTAATCGTGCTTTCTTTCTGCATATTCCCCAACATACCCGCAATAGCGTTTTTAGTCCAACCCTTTAAAAGCAACGTGTTAAATATAATTTGTGCGTTGTTCTGCATTTCCCCGGTTGACAAATAACGGTTGCCTTTAATCCATTTTGTTTCAGCACCGCCGCCATACCTCCACAATTCAAGCCAACTTGACGCACTGGACGGGTTGGAGTTGATAGAAACTTGCTGTTCAAGTGGAACCTTGCTTGAATGTGCGCCCATTGTGTGGTTACTATCGAACGCCATTTCTGTATGACCTGTTCGCAATAGAATGTCGCCGGGTTTCCACGTCTGAGCCGTTCCCATTTTGGTGAAACCTAACAAGCGTAAAGCATTAGCCATAGTTCCGGTTGTGAAAGCCCACGTTGAACCGCCGTTAGCCTTAACCACGTCGAACCCACCCGCCTTTAACGCAAACCATATAAATGATGAACAATCATAATATGTAATGCCGTTAACAGTCTTTTCCATGCGATTCGCCTGACTATAACCAATGTTTGGAGCGTTACACTTTTCAATAGCCCACTCATAGGCTGTCTGAATACTTGCCATGTGTTAACCTCCGTACTTGTTTAAAATAGGTAACAGTTCATTAACGCAAGCCTGAACCGTAGCGGGATTGTACCCGGCTTTCGTTAACTTCTGTTTGCGTTCGTCGCCGTTTCCGAACTCCCCCGCAATCACAAGTAACGCCACAGATATAGTATCAGGCAAGTTAATAGCGGTAACTGTCATGCTTAACCCTCCTTTTCTAACTTTTCCGTTAGCTTTACTAACGCACTTGTATTATTGTTAAGTGCTTCGCTCATTTTGTTCATTTCCTCTACGTGCTGTTCGTCGCTTTTAACCATGCGCCAAAACAACGCCCCACAAGCCACAATAGGGAAACCCAAACTACCTATAAGCTGAATTAAAGCGTTAACGTCCATTGCCTGACCTCCTTTCATTACTTTATTATAGTATAACATATCCCTTAAAAAAATGAAATATTTTTGCAGAAAATCGAAATAAACGCTTGCATTTTCTCCGGACTTATGCTATACTAATTATAGGTCAAGAAAGAAGGTTGACCGGGTTAAGAATAACACTAAAACAGTTAGTTAAAGAAAAGGAGAAAAGACAATGGCAAGAGCGGATTTTTCAAGAAGCGTTATTACAAGCACAATTAAGGTTGCGGCGGTTAAGGTTGACGGCGGCAAGTTAGAAACAAAGGAGTTAGCCCCGATTGTTCACGTGGGAACGTCAGCAGTTAAGGACGACAAGGCTACAAAGTTAGCAAAAGCAACATACAAAGCGGAACCGTCCGTCGTAGTTTTAGGAATCGACGTTAAGGAAGAAGTCAGAGGAATGGACTTTGAAACCTTTATGAAACACAGCACCCCGGTAGAACGTCCGGCAAGTCAGCAGAAACGGAAAGACAAGGAAGCGGCAAGCAAGTAAAAATTTTAATTAAGATTAGCTGTCCTAACGGCTCGACGGGGAGAAAGTGAGAAACAATATGAAAAAGAACGAATTTAACCCGGTAGCAGAGAACAACACCCCTTTCACTAATGAGGAATACACCGCCAACGAAAGCACAGCGGTTGCACCTGTTAGCATGGACGATAACAACCACTTTATCGCCGACCTTACAAGTAGACAGACGACTTTCTGTTCTCTGATTGCAACCACTCCGGCGGAAAAGGCTATGCTGTTTAAGGCAATGAACAACCCGGAAAAGCGGGTAGGAGATTGTATCAATATGACAATTAACGCTAAAGACCTGTTCTGTGAGGTTGTTAACTGCGTCAATCAGCAGACGGGAGAAGTTCAGGTTTGCCCCCGTATCGTTATTATTGACGACAAGGGTGTAGGTTATCAGGCTGTTTCTTTAGGCGTTTACAGTGCGATTAAAAAAATCATTCAGGTGTTCGGCGCACCGTCATGGGAAACCCCGTTACCGCTTGTTGTTAAGCAGATTACTAAAGGCGACCGCAAACTTTTAACTTTCGACGTTGATTTTAAATAAGAAAGGAGAACGGCGGGCGGTTATAATTAACCGCCCGCCTTATTTTTAATATGATGACACGAAACGGGATTGTATATAAATTAGAACTTTCCCCGTACACGATTACTATTGAAGAAACAACGTTTTGTTTTTCATCAAAAAACCACCTTGAAAAGTTCACGGAAAAGTTAACAGAGAACCGGGAACTAATCGGGTATTCATTAAGTAAACGTTTCGGGTTTAACATTAACATTAAATTATTAGCCGATATTGTTCTATATTCTAAAGTAGAAACAAGGGGCTTTTTAATCATTCGCAAGGGGGACACTTACCTATGCAAAAAAGATATAATATTAAGTGGCGGAAAAGTGACGAAAAAGAATTAGCGAAAGCAGTTCGCAAATTCAACGCTAAACGCACACGGTTATTAAAACAGGTTCCCGAATTAGAAGAATTTTTACCCGCTAAAATTTCAACTAAAGAAATACGGGAGCAAGTAAAGACAAGGCAAGATTTTAAAAACGAATTAAACAGTATTGAACGATTTATGCGTAAAGGTGCGGAAAAGCCCATAGTTACAAAGGAGGGCATAAAAACAACCGCATACGAAAAGAAAGAAATTGAAATTAAAGTAAGGGCAATTAACGCCCGTAGAGCGGCAGAACGAAAATGGGCTAATGTTTCAACGGAAAAAGGAACTATGGGAACAATCAGAGAAAATAATTTAAGACCTAAACAAGTTGACATTAACAAGGTTAAAAAATCCGATTGGGAGAAGTTCAAAGAAAGCGTTGAAAAACAAGCCCGTGACAGTTACTTTCAGGACAAATACGAACGTTACAAAGAAAACTTTATGAAAGGTTTAGAAAACGCTTTCGGTGAGAAAGGAAAGGAACTACAAGAATTAGCGGAACAAATACCCGCCGAACAGTTAACGCAAATGTATTATGACGACCCTATTTTACAAATTGATTTTATCTATGACCCGTTAGAAATGGACGTTAAAATAGAAGCAATGACAGAACATTTAACCGGGTATCTTGAAAACATGAATGTAGAATAACGTATAATAGGGGGGTAGTCATGTTATATACGGCAGATTTTGAAACAACTACCGACCCCGCCGATTGTCGTGTATGGGCGTATGGTATATGTGAAATTGGAAACCCTGATAATTTTCAATACGGAAACAGTATTGACGGGTTTATGGAATGGGCTAAAAAAGAAAAGAAAGTTACAACCTATTTTCATAACTTAAAGTTTGACGGTGAATTTATATTATGTTGGCTGTTTGAACACGGGTTTAAATTGGTAGTCGATAGACGGGATTTAACCGACAACACGTTTACAACACTTATAAGCGACAAAGGGCAATTTTATAGCATGGAAATATGTTTTAAACGCCGGGGAAAGGAAAGGGAATCTTTAACAATATATGATAGCTTGAAGATATTACCTTTTTCGGTTGCCGCTATTGCTAAAGGTTTTAACTTGCCTATTAGCAAACTTGAAATTGACTATCACGAAACAAGAGAAAAAGGACACGAATTAACAAGACAAGAAATAGATTATTTAAGAAACGACGTTGATATAGTAGCAAGGGCGTTAAATACTTTGTTTGAACAGGGTTTAACCAAAATGACACAAGGAAGTAACGCTCTATACGATTATAAACAAACGGTAGGGACTAAGAACTTTAACAAGTGGTTTCCTATTCCCGACTATGACAGCGACATAAGGCAATCATACAAAGGCGGTTTTACATACCTTAACCCCAAATTTAAAGAACTTGACTTATCAGAGGGTATTGTATTAGACGTTAATAGCCTTTACCCGTCTGTTATGTATTACCAACCGTTACCTTATGGTGAGGGAATTTTCTTTAAGGGTAAATACAAGCCGGATAAGATATATAACTTATATGTGCAAATGTTTACTTGTCAATTTGAATTAAAGCCGGGGTATATTCCGACTATACAGTTAAAGAACAATCTTTCTTTTATACCTACACAATACCTTGAAAGTAGCGACGGTGAGGACGTAACACTCTGTTTAACTAATGTTGATTTAGAATTATTTATGGAACATTATAATGTTTATAACATAGAATACCATAGTGGTTGGAAATTTAAGTCAACAATAGGTTTATTTAAAGACTATATAGACAAGTGGAATAAGGTTAAAATGGAAAGCACATTAAACGGAAACAAGGCTATGCGAACGCTTGCTAAACTTATGCTTAATGCTTTATATGGTAAGTTCGCACTAAATCCAAACGTGCAATCTAAACTACCATGGTATGATAACGGCGTGATTAAGTATAAATTAGGTGAGAAAGAAACAAGGGAACCTATATACATACCCGTAGGAACTTTTATAACAGCATGGGCAAGGTATAAAACTATCAGTTCGGCGCAAAAGGTTTATGACCGTTTTGTATACGCCGATACAGATAGCTTGCACCTTGTAGGGACTGAAATACCAGATATGTTAGAGATAGACCCGGTTAAGTTGGGGGCGTGGAAACATGAAAGCACATTTACACGTGCAAGGTTTATAAGACAGAAAAGTTATATTGAGGAAATAGACGGCGTGTTAAATATCACGTGTGCGGGTATGCCTGATAGGTGCTATCAATATGTTACGTGGGATAATTTCCACACGGGTGCAACATACGCCGGAAAATTAGGTTTGACCCACGTTAACGGCGGTATAGTATTAAAAGACATTCCGTTTTCAATAAAGTATTGACAGATTGAAACAAATATGATAAGATAGGCGCATAAGGTTAGTTAATTAAGTTTTAACGGACTTGTCGGACGCTACGGGGTGAAATCCGCCGATTAAGTTTATAGGGGTTGCGCCTACGTTACTACATTAACTAACCTTTATTTTAATTGGAGGTGTTAACATGAAATACGGTGGTAAATATTGGAATATTAAACAGTATTTGCCCTATCAGCGTTGTTTTAACCTTATCAATAGTGAACGTTCGATAGGTAAGACATACACAACACAAGGTTATTTTTTGGAACGTGCTATATTGCACGACGAAGAATTTATTTATATTGTACGCACACAAGACGAAAAAGAAAAATCTGTATTTGAAAAAACCTTTGCTAAAGTGTGCGCTAAAGAATACGGTGAATATCAATTTGAATTTACGAAAGACGAATGTTGTTTAAGAGTAGAAGACGAAAGCGGGGAACTTATAGAAAAGAAATCTTTAGGACACTGTATAGCATTGTCAGAAGCAACAAAGGCTAAAAAGCTAAACTTTCCTAATGTTAAGTGGTTAATGTTTGATGAATACATAGTTGACGAAAAAGAAAAATCAGCCTATGTTAACGGGTGGAATGAACCCGACTTATTATTAAAAATTTATCATACCGTTGACCGTGAACGTGATTATGTTGTATGTTTCTTACTTGCTAACAATATAACATTCTTTAACCCGTACCATATGCACAAGGCTTTTAATATCCCACACGTTGAAAAGGATAAGGTGTGGTTTAATGAAAATGTTTTGTTTCATTGGGTAAGTGCAAGTTTACAATTAAAACAGGAAAAGGCTAAATGTAAGTTCTTGCGTATGATTGAATCAACCGACTACGGAACGTATGCAAAGGACGGTGAATATATTAACGACAACATTAACTTTATTATGGATAGAACGCCTAACGCTCGCTATGTGTTTACTATTGAATACGAGGGCGACAAGTTCGGTATATGGCAAGATAGCAAAATAGGGCTTGTGTTTATAGATAGTAAGGTTGACCCGTCTTGTGTTCTTAACTATGCGTTTACGGTAGGCGACCACAAAGAAAACACACTGTTAACAAAGTCAAGAAATAATAACTTGCTTATGTGGCTTGCTAATAGCTTTAAACGTGGTAACGTTCGTTTTATAGATATGCGTGTTAAGGTTAAAGCGGAACAGGCGTTAAAGTTAATTTTGTAGTTGACAGATAACGTTAAGTATGCTATACTTGTAGTATGAAAGGAGGTTGTAACATGGATTACAAAACAAATGTAGAATTTCTTGACTGGTTAATGTGGGATAAGGAAGTTAATGAAAAGGAATGGTTGGAAGCAAGCGAAGAAGCGAAAGCGGCGTTGTTTAAAGAGTTCAAAGAAACAAGGAGGAAAAGAAAATGAACGAAATTAAATTCGTACCGATTTACAAAGGCAAGTTTAACAAGGTTGCGAAACCGTCACTTATTAAAAGGATTATTAAAGCGTTACATGGTTAAGTGTTAAATCAGCCCATCACCCACACACCCCACCCGGTGGTTAAAGTTAACACCCCGCCGGGTGTGTCAGGGTGTCGCCCGTTGGGGAACTTAATAG
>ERZ1036407.871-NODE-871-length-14980-cov-7.579028_pt1 | contig 14980 bp, 16 predicted proteins | sample MGYA00514217_ERZ1036407 | MGnify/ENA primary metagenome ERZ1036407 (study PRJEB33795, sample SAMN09464943) | human gut metagenome | host: Homo sapiens | place: USA: Stanford, California | collected 2016-11 | study: EMG produced TPA metagenomics assembly of the... | reverse complement strand
CATCCGCATATCATCATCCACGCACAGCAGGATGTGTTCCAGATCGGCACGGGCGAAGCGGTTTTCGGAAATTTTTCCGATGCTGCCGTCTTTCATATTCGTGCCAAAGATAGCCGAAAGCACCGCACCAATTTGGGATTTACCCTCGCCGCCGTTGCCCTTAATGACCATCATCCTCTGTCCTTTGTTGGAGGAAATCAAGCAATAGCCGATGAACTCCTGCAAGGTAGGGATGTCCTCCGGGTAAAGCAGACCGTTCAAAAATTCCAACCAGATAGTCGGTGCCGGAGCGTCTTTCCTGTAAGCAACCGGGAGCCTGTTTCGCACAACGTCCGGCTTACCCTCAGTAAAAGTGCCGTCCAGCAGAAGCGTTCCGTTTACAAGGTGAATCCTGTCCTGCTCCGGCGGGAAGTCCTCCACATGAGCCGCTAACTTCATAATTTCAATGATGTTGCTGATTTTGCGGGGGATGTTGTTCACGGCGCAGTATTTCAGTTCCTCAAAAATTTCGCCACGAAGCGGCAGGTCATCTGTAACCCTGCCATCAGGAGTGAAAAAAGCTCCGTTTGCAAAGAGAATCTGACGGGTTCTCAGAAAATCTTCACAAAATAGAGCTTCGTTGATACTCTTGCCGTCAAACCACATCGGCACATTCATTTCAGGCAATTTCCTGTTCTCTGACATGGCAGCGCACCTCCTTTTTCTGCTCGTCCAGTCGTGCTTGCATTCTTGCAATCGTTCCGTCTGTCAAAAGTTCCTTGACGGTATCAGCCCTTTCTTCCTGATCGCTCATAAGGAGCAAATCGTTCAGATACTCCACATATTCCAGCTTGTGGCAAGCTTCCACGAATCTCTCATCCAGCTCGTCCTCCGGTGCTTCAGGAGCATATTGCTCTTTCCAGTCCTCCAAAAGATGAAGATACCCGGACAGCACGTTCATGCAAAAATTCTCGTCCCGCTTCAACTGGTTCACACGGGGACGGTACTTCTTTACCTGTGCCACCACGGACGGACGGCTGGTGTCCAGCCCGAAATCCGCAGCCAGTCTCTGCGCTGCTTCATAGGCAGACAGGTCAAGCAGCCTTGCCACAAAGTCAATCACATCTCCCTTGGCACCGCAGCCGAAGCAATAGAAATAATCCTCGTTCAGTTTCAAACTTGGATGCCTGTCATCGTGGAACGGACAGCAAGCCATACTACTTCGATTGACTTTCAGCCCGTAGTAGTCGGCGGCTTGCCTGAGCGTGACCGCCGCCTTGACTGTTTCAAAAATGTTCATTTGCGTAACCTCCTTGATTTTTTCAATGATTTTTTTCATCTGCCTGAATATACGCAGAAAAACGCTTTCAACTGAAAAATCAGGCACTTCCGCAAGCAAAGCAAAAAGCCGCCCCGAAAACTTGCAAAAATGCAAGTTCCGAGACGGCAGTGTTCACACAAAGTTGGTTGATATTGTTCCGTAAATAGAATATAATTGAAGTTAATATGAATCAGGAGGGACGATACAGAAATGAAATACCTGTCTACATTTGAAGCTGCTGAGAAATGGGGAATCTCTCCTCGGAGAGTCGGTATCCTCTGCAACAATGGCCGCATACCGGGCGCACAACGGGCAGGAAGCCGCTGGATCATCCCGGAGGACGCTGAAAAGCCGACAGATGCCCGCATCAAAAGCGGAAAATATATCAAACAGAAAGTTGACAGAGGGGAGGAAGCATAATGGCAGATACTTATTTACCCGCCGATGTCCGAAAAAGAATCGTTGATGTGATGAGAGAACGCAAGATGACCCAGCGAGAGCTGGCACTTCGGATTGATGTAAATGAAAGCACAATCAGTCGCTTCCTCAGCGGAAAGACAGAGAAGTTGAGCGAAGAAAGCGTTATCCGCATCGCCAGAGTGTTCAATGTCTCCACGGATTTTATCTTGGGTACTACCGTAATCCCGGACAAAAAGAACTACGATATTTCAGAACTTGGGTTATCTGTTGAAGCTGCAAAGAATCTTTATACCGGAAAGGTCAACAATGATGTAGTCAACCGTCTGCTTGAAAATCCCCGCTTTGCCACGGTTACTTATATGATTGCACAGTATATGGATGATACCCTTGCAGGAGGATATGCCGCACAAAATCAGATGTATGCTACCCTCAGTTCCATGCTGCTGGGGATAAACAAAACCAGTGCCGCAGTACAGGCAGCCAGAACCGCCAATGCTATGAAAGTTCCCGCTTATCAGGCTGACCAGACTACGATCCAGAACACCTTTATGACGGTGGTTAAGGAAATCAAGAAAGAAGCAGGCAGCGATTTAGCCGCAGCAAAGGCAATCGGAAAAGAAACCACTGAGAGGATGTTTACCGAGCTGACCAAGGGACAGGATACGCCCATTCCGACCATTACGCCGGAAGCTGTTGCAGATGCCGTCACGGGCAGTATTTCTGGTGTCGATGGAGTCAATCAGGAAGCTCTGGACAACTTTAATCATGCCCTGCTGGGGCTAATGCAGACAATGGTGCTGCCGGAAGATGATGGACAAGATAACTAACGAGCAGCTCTGTATTGCGGCGCAGGGCGGCGACAAATGGGCAGAAAATGCCCTTGTAGAGAACAATCTGCAGTTCATCCGAAAGACGGCATACGAAATATGGAGCGCACAGCTGGAACTGAACGTTGCCCTTGGCATTGAACTGAACGATTTGGTGCAGGAGGGCTCATTGGGGCTTCTGGGCTGTATAAACAGCTTCCAGCCTGACTACGGGAACAAGTTTTTGACCTATGCTGCCCCGGCAATCCATAATGCCATGATGGACTACATCCGCAGGCAGAACCCCACTTTTGAAGCCAAAAATCTGGACTGTATCATCCGTCTGGATGAAGTCAAAAGGGACGAAAACAAGGGGCGGCATGAATTTATAGCGGATTCCAGAGTAAAGAACCCGGAACAGATTTACATTGCCAATGAAACTCACGAAGAAATCCATACAGCTCTGCAAATGATTGACGAGCGAGAGAAAGCTTATCTCCGGTATCGCTTTGGATTTGAGGATGATGTACTCCATCCCTTGAACGAAACAGCGAAGCACTTCCACCTGTCAGAGAGCAGAGCAAAATCCACTGAGAAACTGGCTCTGGATAACTTTTGGCTGGAACTGCCTTGGTGGTACTAAATATTCAAAGAAAGGGACATGTAATCATGGAAAAATATAAAATACTCATCATCGAAGATGACCCAATCATTCAAACTGAATTACAAGTTCTGTTAAACGGAAACGGATATGAGGCATCCGCAGTTACTGACTTTACATCAGTTATGCAAGCGGTCAAAAATACTCATCCCCATTTGATTTTGCTGGACATAAAGCTGCCACAAGAAAGCGGCTACTCAATCTGTTCTCAAATCCGCAGTTTTTCCAATGTACCGATTATCTTTGTAACAAGCTGTAATACGGACATGGATGAATTGAACAGTATTTTGCTGGGTGGAGATGCTTTTATCACCAAGCCTTATAACACATCAATTCTGCTGGCAAAGATTTCATCCTTGATGAAACGAGCTTACCCGATAGAACAAATTGAGCGTCTGAATTGGCAAAGAGCGATTCTTCACCTAGAAAGTAGCACGATTGAATATGACGGTAACCAAGCAGAACTGACAAAGAATGAATTGAAAATATTATATTATCTTTTCAAACACGCAGGAAAGATTTGTTCCCGTAATGATATTGTAGATTATCTATGGGACAATCAGCTATATGTGGATGACAATGCCTTGAGCGTCAATATCAACCGCATCCGGGAAAAACTGGCGGGCATTGGCCTGACGGATTTTATCAAGACAAAGCACCGCCAGGGGTACACGATATGAACAGCAAACGGTATTGGAAAAACAGGCTTCCATTTCTGCTGACGAACCTTGTTTGCATGGCTGCGCTCACTGTATTTTTGCTGGTGTGCGGCAATTTGGCTTCCGCAGTAGTATTGATCCTGATCGTATGGGCATTGATTTTGCTGATGGGACTTGTCCTCACTTACTGGAAACGAAAGCGGCAGATGAAAAAACTTCTGGATATGGCGAAGCAGCTCTCCGAGAGATACCTTATTTCTGAAGTGATGGAACTGCCGGAACAGGCCGAGGATCAGGTTTACTATCAGCTTTTGAAAATGGCTGGAAAATCCATGTTGGAGCAGATTGGGGAGGTCGAGCGGGAACGCCTGGAGTACAAGGAATACATTGAACAATGGATTCACGAAATCAAAACGCCCATTACTGCCATGAAACTCCTATGTGAAAACCATCGGACGGACTGGACAAAAGAACTTCTGCTGGAACTGGAAAAGACCAACCGCTTTACGGAACAGGCTCTTTATTATGCCCGCAGTGAGCATACAGAGAAAGATTATTCTGTCCGGGAAATGGCACTGTCCCAAGTGGTGCATCAGGCGATTGCAGATAACAAATATCTGCTGCTCCAAAGTGGTATGCGCCTGGAAGTGGAGGAAATGCAGGATACGGTTTATTCAGATGAAAAGTGGGTGCGTTTTATCCTAAATCAACTGATTGTCAATGCGGTCAAGTATCGTACGAAGCAGCCGGTTCTCCGCATTTCTACTCATAAATGGCAGGATCAGGTTGTCCTTGTCGTGGAGGACAATGGAATCGGGATTGCTGCGTCAGATCTGCCCCGTATCTTTGAAAAGGGATTTACCGGTCAGAATGGTCGTCTGATTCAGCAGTCCACGGGCATTGGTCTGTATCTGTGCAAACGGCTCTGTGAAAAGCTGGGCATTGGCATTACGGCGGAGTCGTCGGAACATGGCACAGCCATTTCCCTTTCTTTTCACATTAACTGTCTGATTCATGAAGTGCAGAACTGAAAAGCGTTCTGCACTTCTTACATTTTTGTTAGAACTTTGTAAGAAAACTTGATACAAACGAAGCCGCTCTTATTTTACAATAGAGATCAGAGGTGATAACAATGAAAGAAATTTTGAAACTGGATCATATCCAATATTATTATTGATATGGCGGAAATGTTACAAAAGCAATTCGGGACATCAGCTTTTCCGTTCAAGAGGGAGAATTTGTAGGAATTATGGGAGCATCTGGCTCCGGCAAGACTACCCTGCTCAACTGTATTTCCACCATTGATACCGTCAGTGCGGGACATATCTATCTGGACGGAACCGATGTGACGGAAATCAACGAAAAACAGATTGCCCGGTTTCGTCGGGAGAATCTTGGATTTGTATTTCAGGATTTTAACCTGCTGGACACGCTGACCATTTCGGAAAACATAGCCCTGGCGCTGACCATCAACAAGGTTCCAGCAGGCGAGATTGATGGGCGGGTGCGGGAAATAGCCGGAAAGCTGAATATCACGGATATTCTGGACAAATACCCCTATCAGGTGTCCGGTGGCCAGAAGCAGCGGTGCGCCTGTGCCAGAGCCATTATCAATCAGCCTAAGCTGATTTTGGCGGATGAACCCACCGGTGCGTTAGACAGTCACTCGTCCCAGATGCTGCTCTCGACGATCCAGAGTATCAACGAAGATCTCGGAGCCACGATTCTGATGGTGACACACGATGCTTTCTCGGCAAGCTATGCCAATCGTATTCTCTTTATGAGGGACGGAGCAATCTTTACGGAAATCCGTAAGGGTGATGATTCCCGCAGGACTTTCTTTGAAAAAATCCTGGATGTCCTTACCATGATGGGAGGGGGCATGAGCGATGTACGCTAAACTTATTTTCAAAAATGCAAAGCGGTCTGTGAAGGACTATTTGATTTATATTGTGACCATGACACTCTGTGTCACCCTGTTCTATGCGTTTTTGTCTATCAGCAGCACCCATTATCATCCGACCATTGGTGCGGAATATAATATTTCCCTGCTGGCTGGAGGTATGAAACTGGCAATTTGCGGGATTAGTTTGCTTTTGTTGTTTCTGATCCACTATGTCAATCGTTTCATTCTGAGAAAAAAGCAAAAGGAGTTTGCCGTTGAGGCAACCTTGGGAATGGAGCAAAAAACCATAGGCCTGCTCTTTTTTGGAGAGACTTTTTTCCTGCTCATATTCTCTGTGTCGGTGGGAATCCTTCTGGGGATGGTCGTTTCTCAGGTCATTACGGCTATGCTGCTTGCTTCTTTTGGGGAACCCTACGCTTTTTCTTGGTCGTTTTTTCCGGATACTGTGCTGTTGACCGTGGGCTTCTTTGTTGTTTGCCAGATTCTGGTTGGAGTCGGGAATGTCAGAATTCTCAACAAAAGCAGGATTATTGAGCTTATGACGGCAAACCGTCAGAATGAAAAACCGCTTCATAAAAGCAGATGGATGCCGATGATCTGTATTTTCTATGGCATTCTGCTGCTGTGGATGCTGGAGGTAGGTGCTGTAAAATATCATTTTTACTTCGATTCCAGACATCCGCTTCCTGTAAAGCTCATGTATTGGGGGAATGTCCTTTTCCCTGCACTGACGCTGCTTTGGGCAATCGCAGGTGCTGTTTTACACAGAAAAATAGGGTTTTCCCGATATCTTTGCGGACTTCTGGCTGGTGCTGTATTGACCGCTATCCCGATTTTTTCCATCGCAGAACTGGAAAAAGCCTACTTCCTTGGATTTGACGCTCCAACTCTGAATCAATATTTGCTGTTTGGGGTTGCGGATATTTTGTTTATCATTTCCGCAGTCATGTATTTATCGAATGCGGCGCTCCTATACTGGAAGGAGTCTAAAGTGTCCCGCAAATATCACAATACGAGTTTATTTCTGTTTGGACAGCTTTCCTCTAAGCTGGCTACCAATACGAAAACGATGACGATCATTTGTGTGACCCTGACTTTTTCTATCTGCTTGTTTGTCATTGCGCCGGTTTTAACGGGATGGAGTCTGGGCTATTTGGACAGTCGGGCTGTCTATGATAGTAAAGCGGACATTCGCAATCCGCTTTCGCTACTTGCTCATGAACGCAGTCGCTTTGCGACCTGTCAGTGGGAGCTTTTAACTCCCACTGACATAAGCATCCCCCTTACCCACCGCTTAGTGCTCTACGCACTTGAAGCGGGGGAATGCTTATTCTGCGTTCAAATTTCAAGCCGCTACAACGATGTTTATGAAGTGGAAAATCTTCCGGATACAGACTATGGGGAAATTACTGCGTTCATAGAACAAAACAAAATAGCGATAAAGGACGATTTGACTTTTTCGGAATATCTTCCCAAGCAAAGCGACTTTCACCAGCGAGTAAAGTACAATTTTCCTCCCTTGGCGATCGCACTGAAGGATTATAACGCTGTTCGGAAAATGTTGGGATATGAACCTATTATCTTACAAACGGATGAATTTGCTACCCACTGGCATCGTGCAGCAGAGGACAAGGATATTGAAAACTACATTGCTGAGCATACCTTATTGGAAACTGACGCAGGCACCCTGAAACTCAGTGAGAACGCCGTGTTTCAGGAGCCTGTGGGGGAATCCATCTATAATCTTTATACAGATGTGGTGTATATCATACCTGACGAAATAGCGCAAGTCTTGCTTCCGGTACAGCGCAACCGATTTGTGATGACCCAATATCCGCTTCCCTTCAAAACGGCAGAAATGCTGGAACAGCTTCTTAGGCGTTCTTATCCAGAAGATCCTGATAAAGACAATCTGGCAGGATACAGTACAACTGTCCATACTACGGAAGTGAACCGTATAATCGCCCTTAACTTTATCCTAAAAGCGTCCTTGATCTATGGTGCAATTGTGCTGATGGTGATGTGTCTTACCGTGCTGGCTCTTCAGCAACTCCTAGATGCAGAAAAAAACAACTACAGATTTTCGGTTCTGCAAAAAATGGGAGTGGAAGAGAAGGACCTGCATACTTTGGTTCTAAAACAGCTTGGTGTTTGGTTTGGGATGCCGATCACAGCGGCAATCGTTGTAGCAATTATTGTGATTGGCTATTTTCTTCAAAGTGTTTCTGCTGAAATCTCAGCTTATATTGGCTGCGGAGCCTTGATGGTACAAGTAGGGATTATCATTTGTATTCTTTTCTTACTGCTGATATGCTACTTCATAAGTACATGGATATTGTTTAAGCGGTCCATTTCGGAGAACTGATAAAGTCACAGTACAAAAAGGAAAAGCCGCCTGTATGAGCATTTGATATGCCCGCACAGGCGGCTTGCTTTATCTCTGGTAATCAGTCCAAAGGGTTATATTCTGTAACAGTTTTCAGGTATGTTTCCGGGTCGCCGTTGAGAATTAAATCCGCATAGGCTGCCGGATCGTTGTAAATCAGCCAGTCCAGCTCTGACCGCTGATACATATTGTCTGCAACCTCGTTCTCCACGGCGGTGCAGTCAATGGAAATCATGCTGCCGTCCAAATACCGCAGTTCTACGCAAGCGGTATTCATATTGAACTCACAAGAAAGTAAACTCTCCATTTTGCCCTCCTTAGATCATGCCGAAGTGCTTGAGCGCCTCCTTGATTGCTTTTTCCTTATCGGGCGGGCATTGGGGCTGTTTTGTATCATCGGACTTCGGTTTGTTGTAATTTTCTCGCTCGATGATACCGCATTTCTGCTTCACCTGAGCGATATACAAGCTGCTGACCTTGAGTCCGGTATGCTCCAGCACATATTCCTTGATTTCCGAATAGGTGGCTTTCTTCTCTGCATCGGTGAGATCAAGTTCGTCCATGTGGATGTCTACCTCGATATGTTGCTTCGCATTAAGTTTGGACAACAAACATACCGTCTCAACGGTATTCCCTTTGTCCCACAAAAGCTCCGTAACTTCCCCGCCATCCTTGAACACCGGAAAATTCAGACCAATCCGCTTTAGCGGATATTCAGACTCGTCATTCCTGTAAATTTCAATTTCCTTAATCAAGGCTGTGACCACATTTCTCTTTTCTTCGTCATTTATTATATTATAAACGCAGTCGAAATTCACCATGATTTTGTAAATATTCTCAAGAGTAATTGCCTGCTGCTTAATTGCATCTCGCCGAAGTCTGGCATCTTCGATTTTTTCCTCCAGCTCAACAATGACATCATATAGGGAATCTAACCGCAAGGTCATATCATGGAGCTTTCGTTCCCGGTATTTTGCATCAGCAGGGAGACTGTCAATTTCCCGTTCCAATCTTGTCTTATTCAGATCAACTTCCTTCAGCTTTGCCTGATAGCCCTCCAGTTCTTTATCCACTGCTTTCGTGTCAATCTGAACGCCAATCCGTTTTTTAATGGCTTGGGCATATTCCTCATTTCTTACGATCTCACGAATTGCCTCAATGACCATCGGTTCAATATCGGTCTTTTTCAGCATTGCCTTATATTCACAATGCTTACCCCGGACCATCCTATTCCGACTACATACATAATAGTAAATTTCTTTGTAAGTGCCATCTTTATTTGTCCATGCGTGTTTATTCGTATACATGGGACTTCCACAAACCGGGCATTTCAGCAGACCGGATAACAAATGAACTCGATCCCGCCCAATTTTTGACGGTTGCTTTACTCCGGTTCTAAGGCGCTTGGCATGAGCCTTTTCCCATACCTCCTCACTAACGATTCCTTTATGCTGTCCCTCTGTCAGAATGTAATCGTCATTTCTTTTCATCTGGTAATCGTTTTTTGTGCCTTTGACTTTTTCCTTCGTTCTCCGTCCATAGGCAATTTTACCGCAATAAACCGGGTTATCCAATATCAGTTTAATAAAATGTCCTGTCCAATCCTCTAATGTGCCATTCTGCCTCGGAATTTTCCGTATACCTTGTAAGTTCAACTGATTCGCAATACCACCCAAACCGATTTCCGATGAAGTATATAATTCAAAAATCTTCCGTATTGCCACAGCCTCTGTTTCTTCAATCATCAGCTTGTTATCTTCCAGTGTATATCCGTATGGAGCAAAGCCACCATTCCATCCACCTTGCCGTGCCTTTTCGCGCCGCCCGTTCATCGTCTGCTCGATAATATTCTCACGCTCAATCTCAGCCACAGCAGATAGTACAGAAATCAAAAGTTTTCCGCTTGTCTGAGAGGAATCAATCCCTTCTTCTATGCAAATCAGATTTACACCATAAGATTGAACCAACTCCAAAGAGTTAAGTATATCCGCTGCATTACGGCCAAACCGTGACAGCTTATACACTAAAATATAGTCAATGTCCAAGCCATCCTCAATATCTCTGAGCATTTTTTGAAAGGCAGGCCGTCCCTCAATGGATTTACCGGATTTACCGGCATCTTCATAAGTATCAACAACGATCATTTCCTCACGATCCGCAAATCGTGTCAGCATATTTTTTTGACCTTCCAGGCTGTATCCGTCCACTTGCATCTCTGTGCTGACCCTCGGATACAAAACACAGCGTTTTCCATATCGGTTCATAATTCATACCTCCAAAATTTACTTTTGGAAAATATCCTATGTAAAGCTGCGATTCTCACGCAGCTCCGTCAACCTCGCCCAGCACTCTCATACCATATTTCTCGATGATATGTGCCAGCGAAGTGATAAACGCTTCAAATTTTTGTTCCGCCAGAAGTTCTTCTGACCGGATTTCATCTGAAGGAATCAATGCGCTTTTATTCTGGATATTCTCCATTCAGAATCACCTCCGCAATTCCTAACGAAATTATAACTCTACTTGCACAGCCTGAAAATGATACGGCCTTTCGGCACTTTTATGTAATCCCCAGACTGCACAAGAGCGTCTTGTTTATGTTTTCCATGTCATCCTTGTTTAGATGACCAATATAGTTTTTTAACCTCGACTTGTCGATTGTTCTGATCTGTTCCAGCATAACAACAGATGGTTTCACCAAACCGCATCTGTCATTTAAGTGGTAATGCGTGGGGAACTTTCTGCTTTTTTTGCTTACACTGGTGATTGCTGCAATAATAATCGTAGGACTGAAACAATTTCCCACATTGTTTTGAAGAATGAGTACAGGACGAGAGCCACTTTGTTCAGAGCCGATACCAGGGCTTAAATCAGCCGAATATATGTCGCCTCGATGGAATTTTTCAAACATCACTCTCGCCTCCTTAATATCTTAATACTTAAACAGCCGCACCAGTCTGAAAGAAATCTCCGGATAAAAACCTGGTGCGGCTACTGTTATTCTGTTCGGATTACTCGTCATATTTGCCACGCCCCCTGACGATGGGAACACAACAGGTCTCCGCTGGCGCAGCTGTCATAACTCCGCAGCATCGTTCGTATCGTGTGCCGCAGGGTTCCCCCCAAGTCTTTGGCGGGCCGTGAGGAAGTATCTTTAAGCCCCCATGCAGTCATCGCGCCGAATCTGCCACCATCCGTTTTGTGGAATCGTAGATCGCTCCAAAGCAGCTTTGTTCATCACCTCCCTGACTGCTCTATCTTCGCGGCGTTCCACACTCGCTCGTACACGGGTTATGTACCTGTTATGCTGTCTATGAAATTGTCAAAGTGCTGTTGAAGGGGGAAAACTTGTCCTTCTTATTAACTCTGACAAAAAGAGCAAAAAACGAGCGCACCAAACGAAATTTTATCAAAAATATTTTGCCAGCTGTTTCAGCCCTCGCCGAATGCTGTCACGGACACGGCTTGGGTCTACACCCTCTGCTGCGGCTATCTCTCCTACTCTCATGCCCAGATAATACCTGGCATAGATCCGCTTGGCTTGTTTCTCCGGCAGAGCCATTACTGCGGCATAGAGTTTCTCCCGCAGCTGCTTTTCCTCCAGGAGCATTTCCGGCGTCTGGGGCTTCATCAGGATCGCATTTTCAATGCCATTGTCGCAGTCCAGAGAGTAATGCGCCTTATAACGATACATCCTTCGGTCATAGGCAGCTTCTGCACGCTCAGAGTCTCTGATCGTCTCCAGCACATCTTCGGTTACTTCTACAAAGTGATCTGTTTTATAAACATCGGGATACAGATCCCGGAGATTGACTTTCTTCATTATGTACCTCCATTTCGGTTCACGGGTCCAGTTACGAGTGAGCCGAAATGGGGCGGAGAACGGCACCGGCATAATTCGGGGCAATTCCACAAAAAACAACAAGCAAAAACGCCAGTCTCCCAAAGTGGGAAACTGGCGTCACACTGATTCCATGTTCTATGATTACCGATTAACCAGCAGGATAATGCCGGTGGAGGAGCGTAAGGGGATGAGGTGTGAGCAAGGCTTTTTTTGATGAACTACATATTGCTACTCTCATGGCGGCTCCCTCCGTGGGCCGCCGATCCTGCGCCGGGAAAAGAAAAGCGGCGGCCTTGATTGTTCAAAGCCGCCGCTGGTCGTATGGGCGTGTCAAAAGGGCTGCTGTACGACGGCTTTTTTTTCTTGGTCGTCGCCCGGCAGTTGATTATGTTGATTACATAGAGAGAAAGATAGCTATTCCACAAAAAACAGAATCCGCCGAATCAGTTCCGGGATATTAACCGGGGCCGTGATATAGTCGCTGACACCCTCGTGCCGGTATTGATATTCCGTGGCAAGGTCAGTGCTTGCCGTAAGAATAAAGAATGGTAGCAACTTAATGGGCGGGTTATTTACCTTAAATTTTTCAGATATACGTCGTATGTCATGAAAAAGCTCAAGGGCTGTACCGTCCGGCAGCGAGAGATCACACAGTATCAGTTCTATTTCTTTATCTTCAAGTAGCCTGTGCTTTGCTTCACGCAGGGAATTTACCAGTATAAGATTAAATCCCTTTTGCAGCATAGCCGCCCGCAGAACTTCCGCTTTGCTATTATCCGTATGGAGATATAACAGCTTATGAAAGGTTGGTGGTTGTTCTTCTGATAGCTCCTTGTAGGCATATTCCACCAGCTTATCTTTCAATAATGCAGATTTAATTTTATCCATACAGATTGTGACACCATGCTGGAGTGCTTCCTGCTCATAGTCGTCTTTTTCATAACAAGACGCAATGATAAAAGGAGTATCTTTGTTACAGGTACGTACTTCAGCTAGTAGTTCCAGACCAGAACCGTCCGGCAAGCAGAGGTCTGAACAGATCAGCAGCGGAGCTTCTTGCTTTATCATTTCCCGTGCTTCAGCCAGAGTAGCCGCAGTTTCTACCGCATAGCCCCGCCGCTGTAAATATTTTTTCAATCCCCATATAAAAGTTATATCATTGTCAACCAAAAGTATCTTTCGCATCTGTTTTCACTTTCTTGTATTCTGTTAGTCACGCATTCTTTCGACTAACGATTGTTTATGAATATAGCGATTTACAAATACAGTAATTGCAATTTGTCCGATGACTACTGCAACTATCAAAACAAGCGTTTGGGTAATCGGATATTCGTATTGACTAATCGTTAGAATTTGGGTGTTTATAATAATGCGTACCAATAAATACCCCAGCCCATTTCCGATGGTTAGTGACAGTGCTAATGTTCCAAAAGTAAAGAACAGTCCTTCCCGATGTATCATTTGACGTAGTTGCTTATCAGACAAACCGATTGCTTGCAAAATTCCCAATTCCTTTTTGCGAACTAAAATACTCGTAATCATTGTATTGATAAGGCTGATGTAACCAATGATTCCAATGACTATCAGTAATCCGTAAATTGTGTATTGTATCGTGCGGATTAGCTGCTTTGCGATTCCAAGTTCTTCGTCATAGGATTTGAACATGAACCTCGTATTTTCCTGTTGCAGTGTATCAATTTGTGCCTTTACACTTTCAAATTTTTCTGGCTGAACAGTAATGTAAATGGCACTCGCAGGATTTGTCTCCGTAATTAGTTGCTGTAAAACCTCATCGGCAATCAAAAAGGTATCATCACTGCTGTTGGTACTTGCCATGAGAGTACCCGTAAAAGGAATTTTCTTGTTTCCATCATAAAGTGTAAGCTGTATTGTATCTCCAATTTCAAAACCATATTGCTCAAACAAAATGTCCCATGTAAAAATAATGCCGTTAGAATGAACCAATTCATCATAATCCAAGGTTCCTCTTTTTAGCGATTTATTTAGGGATAACAGATCGTTTTCGCTGATTCCTCCAACCTCAGTTCGCTGTGTTTCCAATACCACATTTTCAGCTTCTGCCAGAACCGTGTGCTTTTCATCAATGCTTTCAACACCATCTAAAGACATGATTTGCGTTTTCAGATCATCGTTCAAGGGATTTTGAAGCTGAATTATATTTAGATTATTCTCCGGGTACTCTCGATCGTCCTCAGCATAATTAAGGCTAATTTCAAAATCGCCTTTTGGCATCAGCATTCTTGCATAATTTTCCGCAGTTATATTGTTTGCAATATTGGCTACTACTAAAAACAAAATGCCGGAACAGCCCAGTGCAAGTATCGTGACCGCAGTTCTTCGCTTATTTCTTTGTAGATTTGCATAACTTAGCTTTGATACGGAAAGTGTTTTAAAGGATTTTTTCCTTTTTTGTTTTCCTGTCGGTTCTTGATACCGCATTGCTTCCACAGGAGAAATCCCTGACGCCATTTTTAACGGTTTTCGGATAGAAACCCCAACTGTAAGCAAAACAACCACGATAACACAAATAGCAGCCTGCCAGTGCCAGAATGTATCCCCAAAGGTAGAACCGGAAAGAATAACCATTCTGAACAAGAATACGGTTGCGAGGTATCCAAGTAAGATTCCACAGGGAATTCCGACGAAAGACTGTGCAAGGCTTTCTGTAAATAGCAAGCGGCGAATATGTTTTTTGGTAGCACCAAGAGCCTTTAGTTTCCCCATCTCTTGTATATTGGAAATGACAGAAACATAATAAATGCTGTAAATTACCATGCCACCAAGAAATACTACCAACAGTCCAAGCCCGATCATAACATTTCGTTCTTGTGTTCCGGGGTTGGTCATATATGTCAGGTATTGTTCATTAAAAGAAATGTCTGACTTGTTCAGTCCTACGTCCTCTGCAATCTCAGATATAATGTAAGCGTCAAATAAAACAGTGTATAGAAAAATAACCGTCAGCCTTTTATATTAA
>ERZ1036407.866-NODE-866-length-15039-cov-4.569541_pt1 | contig 15039 bp, 13 predicted proteins | sample MGYA00514217_ERZ1036407 | MGnify/ENA primary metagenome ERZ1036407 (study PRJEB33795, sample SAMN09464943) | human gut metagenome | host: Homo sapiens | place: USA: Stanford, California | collected 2016-11 | study: EMG produced TPA metagenomics assembly of the... | reverse complement strand
TTTCACAGTCCAAGAAATTATGAAAAGAAGAAATATTTCAAAGCCAACAGCCATAAAAACATTGGATGAGCTTGATATGAAAAAAGGAATTGGACTGATTGAAAGAGTAAGACTTGGACTTGGAAAGCCGAACATCATTTATGTCAAAGATTTTATGAGTGTATTTCAGGTAAAAGAAAATGACTTTCAGAAGTTAAAAAACTTTACTTCAGAAGTAAAAAATATTGACCTCAGAAGTAAAGAAAATGAACTTCAAGAGGTTAAGAATGTTGACTCTAACTATATAGAGAATAATAAGAGTAAGTATAGTAAGAGAGATAATAGTTTTGGTAAAAACGGACTTGGAACATTTCAAAATGTATTTTTAACGGCAGAAGATATATCCGATTTACAAATTACATTAAATTCGCAGCTTGAAAATTACATCGAACGCTTATCCGCATATATCAAAAGCACCGGAAAGACATATAAAGACCATAAGGCAACAATCCTTTCTTGGTTCTATAAAGATCAGGGAAGAAGTAAAGACACCAAAGCATCAAATATCCCGACATGGGAAGAATATGACAAAGGAGAACACCTATGATGAAAGAATTAGAAAAAATAATGATAGAAGATGTAGAGTATTCTTATGATCCTGAAAAAGAATATATAAAAGACGGACACGCCTATTGTAAAGTCTGCCATGAACAAAAAGACGGAAAGCCAATCACGATGTTAAATAAGCCGATGTTTTTCAAAATGGCTTGTAAATGCGACAGAGATAGAGTGGCAAAAGAAAAAGAAAGAGCAAAGCAGATGGAAATAGAACGGTTAAAAAATAGCTGCTTTAACTCGATTATCCAGTGGGCATATACCTTTGAAAATTATCAGGGAGAAGAAAATCAAAGTCTTATCATCGCTAAAAACTTTGTGAAAGACTATGAGCAGATGAAAAAAGAAAATATCGGACTGCTATTTTACGGCTCAGTAGGAAGCGGTAAGACCTATCTTGCCTGCTGTATTGCAAATGCTCTAATTGAACAGTATCAAATAGGTGTTAAGATAAGAAATTTTGCACAGATATTGGGTGAACTGCAAAAGGGAGGTTTTGATTTTGATAAGAACGAATATATTGAATCCCTTGTAAATACTTCCGTTCTGATTTTAGATGACTTGGGAATAGAAAGAGATACAAGCTATGCCAAAGAGCAGGTATATAACATCGTGAATAACAGGTACTTAAAACAAAAACCGACCATCTTCACTACTAACCTTTCCTACGACACAATCCAAAATTGTAAGGATAGCGTAGAGTATCAAAGAATCTACTCAAGGATTATAGAGATGTGTATTCCTGTTATGGTTGTAGGTGAGGATTTTAGAAAGGTTATTCAAAAGGACAAACTGAATCGTAACAAAGACAGATTATTGAATGGAGGTGAGAGAACTTGATCAATGAAGAAATTGCAAGAAAAACGCTGAATATGGAAGTGAAAGCTGCTAAAGTAACAGGAAAACTTCTCTTGACATTATTAAAGAAGCTTATGAAAGAGGCAGAGAAACTCGGAGGACTTGAAAAGCTGGTTAATGCTAACGGAAATGAAGTAAAGCTAAAAGATATGGTAAAAAAGGGACAGCTTGAAGAAATTCCGGTTGAAGAAGCGGAGCTGAAAGAACTGAAAAAAGAACTCAATCGGTATGGCGTAAAGTTCTCAGTGATGAAAGATAAGGAAACAGGTAAATACTCCGTATTCTTTCAAGCCAAAGATATGAAAGTGATGAATAAAGCCTTTAAGCATGCTTTGTCAGAATCGGAAAAGAAAACGGAAAGGAAAGAATCTATCCATAAGAATATTGAGAAGTTCAAGGAGATAGCTAAGAACTCCGTTTCCAAAGATAAAATCAAGAATAAACAAAAGGAGCAGAGCCTATGAGTAATTTAAAAACATTTGAGAATATGAAATTTGGGAAACTCACTGTAATTGAAAAAGACGGTGAGTTTTTCTTTTTAGGAAGAGAAATAGCTGAAAAATTAGGATATGCAAATACAAATGATGCTTTAGCAAGACATGTGGATACAGATGATAAAGCTGATGTCGTGTTTCACGATGGCAGGCAAAGAAGAAACATGGTATCTATCAACGAGTCTGGTCTTTACTCTCTTATCCTTTCTTCCAAGCTGCCACAGGCAAAAGAGTTTAAACGTTGGGTTACAAAAGATGTGCTTCCGAGCATTCGTAAAAACGGCGGATATATCAAAAATCAAGAGAATTTATCAAAAGAAGAGATACTCGCCAATGCGGTGCTTCTTGCCAATAACCTTATTGCTGAAAAGGAGAAAGTGATTGAGGATTTAGAACCGAAAGCCAAGTATTTCGATGAACTGGTAGATAATAACTTGCTCACTAATTTCAGAAATACGGCAAAGGAGCTTCATATTCCACAAAAGGTATTCATTCAATTTCTGATAGATAAGGAGCTTATTTATCGGGATAAGAAAAATAGGCTTCTTCCTTACGCCAAGAATAACAAAGGATATTTTGAAATTAAGGAATGGTGTAGAAACGATAATGATGCTGTAGGTATTCAAACCTTTGTAACACCTAAAGGAAGACACTTTTTATTGCTCTTGATTGGAGGTGATGATACTTGTGATAGATAAGATACTAAAAGATATAAAATGCTTGTTCAAAGTGCAGGATAAGGCAAAGTTTCTAAAGCAGAACATTCCCTATCTTGCATTTTTCTATTTAGGAAACATCTTTGCCCATCATGTGAGAAGCTATATCGGTGGTGATGTCATAGATAAAATCTTTCAGGGAATATTGGAGATTAACACGATGAGCTTTCTTCCAAGTATTCATCCGGTAGATATAAGCATAGGAATCGGAGTGGCTGTACTGATTAAATTTATTGTCTATACAAAAGGTAAAAATGCTAAAAAGTTTAGACAGGGGAAAGAGTATGGCTCAGCAAGATGGGGAACGAAGAAAGATATTGAGCCATATATGGATGAAAAGTTTCAAAACAATATCTTACTTACACAAACAGAACGATTAACTATGAATGGCAGACCATCTAATCCAAAGTATGCAAGAAATAAAAATGTTTTAGTCATAGGTGGTTCAGGTTCCGGTAAGACGAGATTTTATGTCAAACCGAACTTAATGCAAATGCACTCATCATATTGCGTAACCGATCCGAAAGGAACGATAGTAATTGAGTGCGGCAAGATGCTTGAAGATAACGGATATGAGATAAAAATCTTAAATACCATCAACTTCAAAAAGAGCATGAAGTACAATCCCTTTGCTTACCTTAGAAGTGAAAAAGATATACTCAAATTAGTGCAGACAATCATTGCAAACACCAAGGGAGAGGGAGAAAAAGCAGGTGAGGATTTTTGGGTGAAAGCCGAAAAACTCTACTACACAGCACTTATTGGCTATATCTTCTATGAAGCTCCAAGAGAAGAAAAGAACTTTGCAACTCTACTTGATATGATAGACGCTTCAGAAGTCAGAGAAGATGATGAAACATATATGAATCCGATAGATAGGCTCTTTGAAGCACTGGAGAAGAAAGAACCTACACACTTTGCGGTTAAACAATATAAGAAGTATAAACTTGCTGCGGGAAAAACGGCGAAGTCTATTCTTATATCATGTGGGGCAAGGCTTGCTCCCTTTGATATTCAGGAACTACGGGACTTGATGAGTGAGGATGAACTGGAGCTTGATACCCTCGGAGATAGAAAAACAGCACTCTTTGTTATTATCTCGGATACTGATGATACCTTTAACTTTGTGGTGTCAATTATGTATTCACAGTTATTTAATCTATTATGTGATAAGGCGGATGATGAGTACGGAGGTAGACTTCCTGTCCATGTAAGATGCCTACTTGATGAGTTTGCAAACATCGGCTTAATTCCAAAGTTTGAGAAGCTGATTGCAACCATCAGAAGTAGAGAAATTTCAGCGAGCATTATCTTACAGGCACAATCTCAGTTAAAGGCGATATATAAAGATAATGCCGATACCATTGTAGGTAACTGTGATAGTACCCTATTCTTAGGTGGAAAGGAAAAAACAACACTAAAAGAGCTGTCCGAAACGCTTGGTAAAGAAACGATAGACCTTTACAACACATCGGAAACAAGGTCAAATCAAAAGAGCTTTGGACTTAACTATCAAAAAACAGGCAAAGAACTTATGAGTCAGGATGAGATTACGGTCATGGATGGTGGAAAATGTATCTTTCAGCTTAGAGGCGTTAGACCTTTTCTTTCAGATAAGTACGATATTACAAAACACAAGAACTATAAGCTGCTTGAGGACTATGATAAGAAGAATTTGTTTGATATAGAAAGCTATATGAAACGAAAAGGAAAAGCAAAGCTGAATAGGGAAACCGTAATTACAAGAGTATAAAAATCTGTAACTGTTTTAGATATGCCTGCATTTGGTATAATTAAAATCAAAGATGCTCAATGTAACTTAATAACATAAAGAAAAGAATGGGGGTTAATATTATGCAGCCGATTTCAATAAAGAAATTTGCTGAGTCAACAGCAAAAAATAATAAAGATATAGACCAAAAAGAACTTGAAGAAACACTTAGGGAGGTTCTTGAGGATAAGAAAAATGGAGCAAAGTGCATGATTTGCGGTTCTCCTATTTGGGCAGCAGGTAGTGCAATAACGGGAAGTTATATGTGCTTTACTTGTATAACAGGTGAAGCTGATGATAGCGAAGACTATGAGGTAGTTGATTAGGATAACGGAGCTTAAAGAAGAAAAACAAATAGGGGGAATAATGACGAAAAGCAGTAAGTCTAAAAATAGATTTGCTGCTTTTTTATTACTAAAATTAGGAGGTAAGATGATAAGGATTAGAAGTCCCACTAAGAAAAAACTAAATAGCAAGAGTATCAGCGATTGGAAAAGAAAAACTCCGATCGCTTTTTTATTGAAATGAAAAGGAGAAATTTTTAATGAAGCAAGAAATGATTAACATCAACGCCAACTTAGTGGCAGAACCTACTTTCTCAAGTTTTGAAAAAGAGGGTGAAGAAGTAGAAGTTGTAAACTTTACGCTTGTAAAGAAGTACGGTAAAGGCAAGGAGTACATCAATTGTGCAGCCTATGGAGAAAAAGCGGATAAAGCAAAGGACTTTGAAAAGGGCGATTTGATTCATGTATTCGGCTACTTTAAGAAGCGTGAAAAAGAGGGAAAGACTTACAAAAATTTTGTAGTGAAGTCATACAACAAGATTGAAAAGAAAGAAGAAAATGAGGAGGAATAAATTATGGAATTTTTCGCACAGGCAGTAAATGTATTAAAGATTTTGGTTATGGCAGTAGGAGCAGGACTTGGAGCATGGGGTGTCATTAACCTGATGGAAGGTTATGGTAACGATAATCCGGGAGCCAAAAGTCAAGGGATCAAGCAATTGATGGCGGGAGGAGGTATTGTCCTTATCGGACTTAAGCTGATTCCACTTCTTGCAAATGTACTCAGATAAGAAGAAAAGGAGAGCTTAGATGTTTGGGATATTCGACAAAATAGAAGAATTCTTTAAGGAGCTTCTACTGGGCGGTATCCAAGCAAACTTAGAGTCCATGTTTCTTGACATCAACGACAAGGTTGGTGCAGTGGCAACAGATGTAGGAAAAACTCCTATGGGGTGGAATGGAGATGTATTTGCTTTTATCAAGAGCATTAACGATTCGGTCATTATTCCCATAGCGGGACTAATCATCACAGCAGTCCTTTGTATCGAGCTTATCAATATGGTTATACAGAAAAATAACCTACATGATAATACGGATACATTTGAATTTTTCAAGTACATCATTAAGATGTGGATTGCTGTATGGTTGGTATCTCACGCTTTTGAATTTTCAATGGCGGTCTTTGATGTGGCACAGCATATGGTAAATAAGGCGGCAGGGGTGATAAACACCTCTGCCACCGTTTCCGGGGATCAGATAGTGGCGATGATGGATACCCTAAAAGAAAAGGGACTTGGAGAGCTTGTCATGATTCTATTTGAAACTTCCCTCATCAAGGTTGCTATACAGGTAATCTCTGTTGTAATCATGCTTGTGGTTTACGGAAGAATGTTTGAGATTTATGTTTACTCATCGGTTTCTGCGATACCATTTGCCACAATGGGAAACAAAGAATGGGGGCAGATTGGAACAAATTACATCAAGGGACTATTTGCACTTGGACTACAAGGACTCTTTTTAATGGTTTGTCTTGGAATTTACGCAGTACTAGTTAAGACGATTGAAATAACAGATATACACACAAGTACCATGACGATACTTGGATATGCGGTTTTGCTGGGGTTAATGATGCTAAAGAGCGGAACACTGGCCAAAAGCGTATTAAATGCACACTAAAAAGAAAGGAAAGATAGTATGAACAAAAGAAAAACAGTATTTACAGCAGTAGCAATCGGAGCAGGCGTTATGGCGGTAATTGATAGAATCAGACTTCATAACAAGGTAGAAGAATTGGAAGAAAGAACAGAGGACATTGGTCGCTGCCACAATGATTTTTGCTTGATGCAGCAAAGATATAACACAAATACAGATGAACAGCTTGCAATTATTCAGGATGAAATCGGATCTGTATATGAACACTTTGAGGAGCTGTCAAGGGACAAAGAAGATGGGAGGTAAGTTATGGCGTATGTACCAATTCCCAAAGATCTCAAGAAGGTCAAGACAAAGGTAGCATTTAACTTAACGAAAAGGCAGCTTATCGGATTTACCATTGCAGGACTTGTTGGAATACCGGTCTATTTATTTATGAGAAAGGTAGTACCAAATGATATAGCCGTCATATTTCTGATTGTGTCAACGCTTCCTATCTTTTTCATCACACTTTTTGAAAAGGACGGACTGACTTTTGAGAAATATTTTAAGCATATCTACCTTCATAAGTTTTATCAGCCAAAAAAGAGAGTGAGAAAGGAGGTTTATCTTGAACAAGAAAAGAAAAATTCAGCAGCTAAAGTTAGAAGAAAACAAAAAAGCATTAAAAAGGGAGAGAAAGGACTTAAAGCAAAGTAAGGGAAAGGCAAAAAAAGAAAAGAGCGGACTATTTGACCTTATATTTAGGAAAGAGCAAAAACGCTATACGGTAGAAGATACCATTCCTTATCTTAGACTCTTAAAAAGCGGGATATGCCAGCTTGATGAAAAGCACTTCAGTAAAAGCATAGCCTTTCAGGACATTAACTATCAACTCGCCTTAGATGAAGATAGGGATTTGATTTTTAATCAGTTTGCAAATTTTCTAAATTCCTTTGATCCAAGCATAGCGATTGAGTTTTCCTATATCAATCAGCTTGGACGAAACGAAGAAATGAAGTCGGCAATTCAGATACCGGATAAAGGGGACGGATTTGATGATATACGACTTGAGTTTAGAGAGATGCTAAAAAGCCAGATTGTAAAGGGAAATAACGGACTGAAAAAATCAAAGTATGTAACCTTTACAGTAGAGGCTGATAATTTAGAGCAGGCAACATCAAAACTTGAAAGACTGGAGATAGATATATTATCTAATCTAAAGAGCATGGGTGTGAGAGCAGAAAGCCTAAACGGAGAAGAAAGGCTAAAGATATTCCACGATGTTTTAAATCCGAATAAGACCTTTGAATTTTCCTACAAAGACCTAAAGAAAAGAGAAAGCACAAAGACATATATTGTGCCTGATGAGTTTAACTTTACACCAAGTAGATACTTTAAGTTTGGCAAATTCATTGGGGCAACAAGTCATTTTCAAATCCTTGCCAGTGAGCTTTCAGATAGGATGTTATCCGAGTTTTTGGATATTGACGATAACATCAATATCTCTTTTCATATAAGGGCGATTGACCAGTCAGAAGCCATTAAGATGGTAAAACGAAAAAACACTGATATTGATAAGATGAAGATTGAGGAAAATAAGAAGGCGGTAAGAAGCGGTTATGATATGGACATTCTTCCATCGGACTTAATCACTTATGGGGAAGATGTAAAAAGCCTCTTAAAAGACTTGCAGACAAGAGATGAGCGTATGTTTGTTGTAACGATTGTCTTTATGAACTTTGCAAGGACAGTGCAAAAGCTCGATAACACAATTGCTCAAATAAGCTCCATTGCAAATAAGCATAACTGTAAGCTGAAAAGACTTGACCATTCTCAGGAACAAGGTTTAGTGAGCGTGCTTCCTCTTGGTGTAAATAAGATTGAAATAGATAGAGGACTGACAAGTTCATCCACAGCAGTCTTTATGCCCTTTACAACAGAGGAGCTTTTTATCAATTCAAGTAACAGTCTTTACTATGGACTAAATGCTTTAAGCCATAACCTCATTATGGCAGACAGGAAGAAATTAAAGAACCCAAACGGTCTTATCTTAGGAACTCCGGGTAGTGGTAAGTCGTTTTCAGCAAAGCGTGAAATGGCAAATGCGATTTTAGTAACAGATGATGATGTGATTATCTGTGATCCGGAAGGAGAGTATGGAAACCTTGTTCGCCAGTTTAAGGGAGAAGTCATTAAGGTCAGCAGTAAATCAAAAGACTACTTAAATCCCCTTGATATAAACATGAACTATGGCGATGGGGATGCACCGCTTAAAGACAAGGCAAATTTCATTATGTCTATGCTTGAACTTGTAGTTGGCGGTAGCGGACTTACAGCAGAAGAAAAGTCGGTTATAGATAGGTGTTTACCTAAAATATATGAAAAGTATTTTGAAGAGCCAGAGCCTTGTAATATGCCGATTCTTCAAGACCTATACGATATGTTAAAAGGGCAGGAAGAAAAGGTTGGTAAGAAGCTGGCAACGGAGATGGAAATATATGTATCAGGTTCTCTTAATGTCTTTAATCACAGGTCAAATGTGGACTTAAATAAGAAGCTGCTGTGCTTTGATATTAAAGAGCTTGGAAGCCAGCTTAAAAAAATCGGTATGCTTGTCATTCAGGATCAGGTGTGGAATAAGGTATCTAAGAACAGAGGAAACAAGGCTACAAGGTACTATATAGATGAGTTTCACTTGCTGTTAAAAGATGAGCAGACAGCTTCATACTCGGTTGAGATATGGAAGCGTTTCAGAAAATGGGGAGGTATCCCGACAGGTATCACGCAAAATGTCAAAGACCTACTTATGAGTAAGGAAATAGAAAATATCTTTGATAATACAGACTTTGTCTTAATGCTAAATCAGGCTTCGGGAGATAGAGAAATTTTAGCTAGGAAACTTAAAATCTCACTTCCACAGCTTAGATATGTTACGAACTCCAATGAGGGCGAGGGACTCTTATTCTTTGGAAATACCATTGTACCTTTCCTTGATAAGTTTCCGAAAGACACCATTCTTTATCAGAAGATGACTACCAAGCCTGAAGAAGTGAGGTAGCTTATGGAAAAGAAGCTGAAAAAGGATTTTAGGGAAAGGCATAAGGCAAGTCTTGAAAGAGAGATGCTTAAAGCTGAAACAAACTCCACACCTGAAGAAAGTAAGCTAAAGCATAATGATGATTACAGAGGAAAAATCGTCCATGATAAAAAAAGATTTCAGGATAAGGTTCATGAAAAGATAAGTAAGGTAAGCTCTGATAATGAAAAAATAGAGGGAACTTCCAAAAAAAATGCAAGGTATAGGGCTTCCGATAAAGGCAGTGTAAATCCTTTAAAAGAAACAGGAAAAGCTGATTATGATACTGAGGTTAAAAATGGCAAAATCTATGATCCTTTAGGACAAGACCTTGATAATGACGGAATCATAGATAGATACGATAATGATTTCAGGGACAGCGACTACTTTGAATCAACCTATGATGTAGAGGATAATCTACCTCAAAAAGAAAAATCATTAGACAACCACTCTAAAAAACATAAGGCTCAAAAGAATAAGTATAAGAGGAAAAATTATTCCGAAAGCCTCTATACAAGAAAAAAGGACGATGTATCAAAAGAAAATAAATCTGAAGGTAAAAGGACAGGGAAAGATGCTGCAGGCGAAAAAGAAAATATCAGCTTATTAAAAGACCAAAAGAAAAAGGTCAAAAAGGATATGGTAAAAGTATCTGCCCTGTCAGGGCTTGCCAAAGGAAGTGAAACCGTAAGAGATTACCTTTCTCATGGAAGCGATGAAAATAAAGGGGTAGAAGCAGGAGAAAAAACAGCGGACGCAAGTTCCAAACTTATTCATGGTATAAAGAGATACTCAGATAAGAAAAGAGCTAAAAAAGGATATGACCTTACAAAGAAGGACTATAAAATCAGAAAGCGTAAGTCAAAATTAGAGTTTCGTGATGCCAAAGAGGAACTGAAAAAGACAGATGAGTATAAAAGGGCAAGTGCCTATAAAAGATTTCAAAAGAAAAATCAGGTAAAGGCAGCGATTTCTCGTGAGAATAAGTCAAGACTTAGAGATCGGATTAAAGAGGGGCTTATCGGAACACTGAAAAGCTCAAAGGATATGATTATCCGAAAAGCCAAAGGACTTATGCTTATCTTCATAGGTATCATTATCTTGGGAACTTTTGTGATTAACTTTGCAGGAACAGGTATGACAGGCTTTATGAACTCCACAAGCTCTGTTCTTACAACAAGCTATTTATCAAAGCCAAATGTCCTAAGTGAAATCAATCAGAAGTTTTCTGATATGGAAAGGGAGCTTCAAAGAGAAGTTGATCATGTAGAAGAAAATTATCCCGGATATGATGAATATATCTTAAACAACACAGAGTACATCGGTCATAATGTCCATGAGCTTTTATCCTACATTACATCAAGATGCGGAGAGGTAAAGCGTGTATCGGAAGTAGAATCCATACTAAGAGAATTGTTTGAGTCCATGTACGACCTTGCGTATAAGGAAGAAATTGAAATAAGATATAGGACAATTACAGAAACCTATACCGATGAAGATGGCAATGAATATACCGAAAGCCATGAAGAACCTTATGAGTATAAAAAACTCATCGTAACGCTTCATAAAAAAGAGATGGACAGCATTATCCGAAAGGTATTTGCAAATTATCCCGATAATCTAAAGCACTATGAAGCCTTATTCCTTGCACAAGGTAATATGGGAGAAGCCTTTGGGAATACCGACCTTATTAGTTCAAATGGAGGTATCGGCGGTGGAAAAGAGTATGAGGCATCTACGGAGGTTCAAAAGAAGATTGTTAATGCTGCATATATTACACCATCTCCGGGTGCAGGCTGGTGTGCCATGTGGGTATCTCAGGTCTATCAAAATGCAGGACTTGGATATATCGGAGGAAATGCTAATGATATGTATCGAAACTATACCTTTACATCAGACAGGTCAAAGTTAAAGGTAGGAATGCTTGTGGCAGTGGAAAGTAGCAGTAGCGGAAGCACAGCAGGACTTACCTATGGTCATGTCGGCATCTACATCGGAGATGGAAAAGTGATTGATAATATCGGTTATATAAGAGTAACTACTTTAGATGATTGGATTGCGACTTTTTGTAAACACCATCCGGTAGGTTTCGGTTTTCCGCCAAATGTAAACAGATAAGGAGGAAACAATGTGAAAAAAGAACTGACAGCAATTAAAAATAGAATAAAGAAGTTAAAGGATAAAAAGGCTCTGATTGATGAAGAATTGGAGCCTTTATTTATTCGTGAAGAAGAACTTGAAAACGAGGAAATCATAGCCATTTGCAGAAAGAACAACATCACAATCAGTGATTTGATGGCAAAGGTAAACAGAGAAAAAGCAGAACTGAAAAAGGAGAGGACAAATGAAAACCAGTTTGAAAAAGAATAAGAAGTTTTGGACAGCAGCACTTGCAGTAATTGTAAGTATTAGCTGCATTTTAGGACTTTGGACGGTTGTTTACGCTCAGGAGCAAAGATCTGAAGCTCCTACAAAAAACGAAGCTGTTCAAACGGAAGTGGAAGTAAATGTAAAGTATGTCTTTGAAGATGAAAAGCTCTACAAGGAGGAAAAGATTAAGGCAGAGAAAGGACAGCTTCTTGATAGTGGCGATCTTCCAATGCTCCCTGATGATATGAAATTTATTGATGAGTTTCTGTTTTATGAAGTAAAGGGAGATGGAAATGATGAAATTATCCGTAAGGTAGCAAAGACTGAGGTTAGGGATAAGGAAACGCAAACGGAAGAAGAAAAACCAAAGCAGGACGAAGGCACGCAGACAGAAAATTCAAAGACTGAAGATAAAGGCACACAGACAGAGCTTTCTAAAGACGATATTTCAAAAATAGAAAAAGAGGCTAAAGAACTTCAGGATAAACTTGATAAGTTAAATTGCGAAATCAAGGACAAAGACAAATTAAGTGATAAGCAAAAGAATAAAATCAAAGATCTTGAAGATGAGATTGAAAGCCTGAAAGAGAAAATGAAAAAAGATAAGGGAAATAAAGACTTATCAGAAGATATGAAAAAGGAAATAGATAAGCTGACGGAAAAGGTTAAAGAGCTTGAGAAAAAGGCTGTGGAAACAAATAAAGCTCCTGTAACACCGCAGTCAATTACACCGATTAGTCCTATTTCTGGTATTAAGACAAGCTCAGGTATTTCTTCTCAAACACCACAAACTTCTATAAGTAGTTCCGGTAAAGGCTCATCTGATACAGTAAGCTCCGGCAATACTACAAAAGATACAGGTAAAACAGAAGTAAAGGAGAAAGAAAAGGAAGTTCGTTATCCCAATAAGCTGACAGCAAAAGCACCTGCTAATAATAGTGGTCAGGATTCATCAATGGATGGTGCAAGCAAGAATGTGAACACCAATAAGGGTGTGGCTTCAGCTCCATCAAAAGCAAGAGCTTCCGTTACGGAGAATAAGGATAATGCAAATAAGGATTATCCGATTCATCATGGAGATAGCAGCGATAACAAAGAAACGGATCAGTATTCCGCAGATGCAAGACAGTTTATTACCTTTCAAACGAAAAACGGTAAGACTTTTCATCTTATCATCAACCACGATGAGAATAGTGAGAATGTCATGCTTCTTACAGAAGTATCCGAAGATGATTTGCTTAACATGGTAGAGAAAAAAGAAGCTCCAAAGCAGGAGATTGTAAAAGAAGAACCTGTTAAGGAAGAAGTAAAGCCTGAGAAAAAAGAAGAAAAGAGTAATTTAGGAACATATATTATTCTGCTTCTTGTTGTAGGCGGAGCATTGGGAGCAGGATACTACTTTAAGGTTGTAAAAAAGAAAGAAGATAAGGAGCTTGAAGCATTAGAGGAAGAAGATGATGATTTCTTTTCTGAAGCTGAAAGCGAAGAAGAAACAAATGAAACAGATGAAGTAGAAGCGGAAGATGAGCAGTAATGCTGCACCAAAAAAAATACAGTATTTGGTGCAAAACAAAGGGCGGGAGAGTAACATCTTTCGCCCTCTTATATTGAAAAATAGGAGGAAGTACAGAAATGAAGTTAGTGATTGCAGAAAAGCCAAGTGTTGCAATCTCCATTGCAAAGGTTATTGGAGCAAATAAAAAGAAAGATGGATATTATGAAGGAAATGGATATAGGGTTTCTTGGTGTGTTGGTCATTTAATTCAGATGGCAAATCCGGATGCTTATGATGAAAAGTATGCCAAGTGGAATATGGCTGATTTACCGATTATTCCTAAGGATTATAAGTATGAAGTGGCAAAGTCAACCAAGAAGCAGTTTAACATCCTTAAAAAGCTGATGAATGATAAAGAGGTTGATACAGTTATCAATGCGTGCGACTCAGGTAGAGAAGGAGAGAGTATTTTTAGACTTGTATATAATCAGGTAAATTGCAAAAAGAAGATGAAACGCCTTTGGATTTCATCTATGGAGGATAGTGCCATTAGGGATGGCTTTGATCATCTAAAAGACGGAAAAGATTACGATAATCTCTTTGAGTCGGCACAGGCAAGAGCTATCGCTGACTGGCTTGTCGGAATGAATATCAGCAGGCTCTATTCTTGTCTGTATAAGCAAAATTACAGTGTTGGCAGAGTACAAACACCGACTCTTGCCATGATCGTAAAAAGAGATGATGAGATAGCAAACTTTAAAAAAGAGAAATATTATACAGTAGAGCTTTCTACAAATGGATTTATACTTTCAACAGATAGAATTGATGATGAAATAACAGCAGAGCAGCTCTTAAATTTAGTAGGCAATAAGATTGAAATAACCAATATTATTCAAAAAGAGAAAATAACAAAGCCCGATTTGCCTTTTGACTTGACAACACTTCAAAGGGAGTGCAATAAATATTTTGGATATAGTGCCAAGCAGACGCTTGATTATGCTCAAAGCCTGTATGAAAAGAAGTTGATTACCTATCCAAGAACAGACAGCAGGTGTTTAACAGAGGATATGATTGTAAGTACGGTCAATAATATTTTGGGAAAGAACGACTTTGATACAGAGCGTATCAAGACGGTGTTTAACTCAAAAAAGGTTACAGATCATCATGCGATTATCCCGACAGTAAGCTCGCTGAGTGAAGATTTGTCGAGTATTCCTGAGAGTGAAGCAAAGGTATATAGACTTATTTCTAATAAGCTTCACGCAAGTGTGGGCTATCCATTAGTGGAAAACACAACAAAGATTGTAGTTTTATTTGACGGCTTTGAATTTACAAGTACCGGTAAGGTAATTAAAGATGAGGGGTTTAGCAAGTATTTGAAAGAATATATGACTAAAAAAAGTGGAGATATAGTTTTGCCGGATGTAAGTGTAGGGGATGTACTTGCTATTGAAAGTAAGGAAGTTAAAGAAAAATATACCCAACCTCCGAAGCACTTTACTGAAGATACGCTTCTAAAGTCTATGGAGATTGCAGGAAATGAAGCCTTAGAAAAAGGTGTAGAAGTGGAAAGAAAAGGACTTGGAACACCTGCAACAAGGGCAGGAATTATAGAAAATCTAATTTTTAAGGGATTTATAGAAAGGGATAAGAAAAATCTTATAGCCACTCATAAAGGAATTAGCCTTGTAACCATTGTTGAGGATACATTTAAGTCGGCAGAAACGACAGCGAAGTGGGAAATGG
>ERZ1036407.865-NODE-865-length-15051-cov-4.731262_pt1 | contig 15051 bp, 15 predicted proteins | sample MGYA00514217_ERZ1036407 | MGnify/ENA primary metagenome ERZ1036407 (study PRJEB33795, sample SAMN09464943) | human gut metagenome | host: Homo sapiens | place: USA: Stanford, California | collected 2016-11 | study: EMG produced TPA metagenomics assembly of the... | reverse complement strand
CAGAGAATGCTCCCAACCACCTTTCCATCTTCTACCGCTACAACGCTGGTTGTTGGATTCCTCTTAAGGAAGCGCGCGATCCCCTCTCTGGAGTCATCTACGCTTCTTAGCCCGAACCCGCGGATCTTGGTCCACAGGGCATATACTTCATCGTAATCTTCAATCGTCATTGTCCGTATCATAAGCCACCTCTATGGGAACATTGGAACAAGTTCCAGTCCTTCGCTTTCCGGAAGGCCAAACATCAGGTTCATATTCTGTACCGCCTGGCCGGCCGCTCCTTTTACCAGATTATCGATGGCTCCCATCATAATGATGCGGTTCGTCCTGGGGTCTATCTTAAAGTTAATGTCCACGTAGTTGCTTCCTTCCACCCACTTTGTCTCCGGACATATGCCTTCATCCAGCACGCGTATGAACTTCTCTTCCTTATAATATTTATCATAGACTGCCTTTACTTCTTCATAGGTTGTCTGCTTTGTAAGCGTTGCATACTCGGTTGCCAGAATGCCCCGGTTCATGGGGACAAGATGCGGCGTAAAACTGATCCGCACATCCTCCTTCGCCGCATACCCCAGCTGCTCCTCAATCTCCGGCGTATGCCTGTGGCTTCCCACTCCATAGGCCTTGATGTTCTCGTTTACCTCACAGTAGAGATTCCCCACCTTGGCGCCTCTTCCCGCGCCGGATGTCCCGGACTTTGCGTCTATGATCAAGGTACTCATATCGATCAGCCCTTCTTTGGCCAGCGGATAGGCAGTAAGGATCGAGCAAGTCGTATAGCAGCCCGGATTGGCAACCAGCCTTGCGCCTTTGACATCCTCCCGGTTGATCTCGCACAGGCCATACACGGCATCTTCTATAAATTGCGGGCTTTTATGCTGGATTCCATACCACTTCTCATAAGTATCCACATCCTTGATCCGAAAATCAGCGCTTAAGTCCACGATCTTCGTATCAGCCAGGATGGCTTCGCTGATCACGGAAGCGCAGAATCCTTGCGGCGTGGCGGTAAAGATGACATCTGCCTTCTTTGCAAGTTCCTCCATATTGTCATCCAGACATTTGGCGTCCACGATCTGGAACATGTTCTGGTATACATCCGCGTACTTCTTATCTATGTAGCTTCTGGAGCCATACCATACGATTTTTGCATCCTTGTGCCCCATCAATATCCTTGCCAGTTCGCCGCCGGCATAGCCTGTAGCGCCTATAATTCCTACCTTAATCATCTATTTTATATCCTCCTGAATGTATTTATAACCATGCACCTGTAAGTATTATACCACTTTTTTACAAATGTCCAGGTACAGTCCAAAATTAAAGTACTTGCATAATTATACATCCAATATGAATAATATGCAAGTACTTTTTTGGGGGGAATTCAAATATGCTGCTTAAGGACGTATCTGTCCATTGCCAAAGATAATGTATTTTGTCGTTGTAAGCGCCTCCAGCCCCATGGGCCCTCTGGCGTGAAGTTTCTGGGTGCTGATTCCAATCTCAGCCCCGAAGCCAAACTCATGCCCGTCTGTAAAGCGCGTGGATGCATTGACATATACGGCTGCCGCATCAATCTCGTCCTGGAACTTCAGCGCGCTGGCATAGTCCCTGGTAATAATGGACTCTGAGTGACCGGTATTATACTGATTGATATGGGAAATGGCTTCCTCAATCCCGGAGACAACCTTAAGGGATATGACTGCGTCCAGATATTCCATTCCCCAGTCTTCTTCCCCTGCCCGGATCATTCCTTCTTGGATCTGGCATGCCCTGTCATCTCCGCGTACCTCCACCTGCTTCTGCCTCAGCCGTTCGTAGATTGCAGGTATTGCCACAGGCGCAATCTCTTCATGGACCACCAGAGACTCGCAGGCATTGCACACGCCCATGCGCTGCGTCTTTGCATTGTCGATGATAGATACCGCCATGTTAATATCCGCCGTTGCGTCCACGTAGATATGGCAGTTGCCAGTTCCTGTCTCAATCACGGGTACCGTGCTGTTTTTCACCACGTTTGCGATCAGCCCCTTGCCTCCCCGTGGGATGAGCACATCGATATACTCATTCATCCGCATCATCTGGGTGGCCACGTCTCTGTCCGTATTCTCCACCAGAAGCACCGCATCCTGGGGCAGCTGCTCCTTCTTAAGCCCATCCTTAATCACTTTTATGATTGCCTTATTCGATCGGATTGCATCCGAACCGCCTCTTAAGATGGCCACATTCCCAGTCTTAAAGCAAAGTCCAAAGGCATCTGCAGTCACATTCGGCCTGGATTCATAGATGATCCCCACCACTCCAAGAGGCACCCTTCTTTTGCCAATCTGCAGTCCGTTGGGCCTTACTTCCATGGTGGCAGTCTCTCCGATTGGGTCCTTTAGTTCCGCTATCTGCTCCAGCCCGTCCGCCATGGCATTGATCCTTTGATCCGTAAGCAGCAGCCGGTCGATCATAGCTGGCTTCATTCCTTCCCCTTTGACTCTTACCACGTCTTTCACATTTTCCCTGAGCAGAAAAGGCGTCTGCATCCGCAGTTCTCTTGCCACAGAACACAGTCCTTCATTTTTCTGCGTCTGCTTTAAGAATTGAACCTTGGATGAAGCCTCTTTTGCCGTCCTACCAATCTCCTGCATGTAATCCATATGCCTGTCCTCCTGTACTAATCTGGCTGCCAATAACATTCCCTGCCAGTTCTTTGTTTATGCCTTCCTTTTTACGTCTCTTTGCCTGCCTGCGGAATTGCTCGCGAACCGGCGCCAGTTCATTTCCTGCCATATCGCCTCTGTCCTTTGCCAGGAACAGCGTCCCTACTTTCTTTCCTGCCATCACGTCATTGATCGTATAGATATTATCTCCATTGGCAATCACCATATCCGCGCCGGAGTGTGTCGCGATCTTTGCGGCTTCTATCTTGGTTGCCATTCCTCCGGTTCCAAGTCCGGTTCCAGATCCCTTCCCCATCTTTTCCAGTTCCCCGTCTATCTTCCCTACCGTATGGACGAATCGTGCGTTTGGGTTCTTCTTTGGATCATCCGTATACAGCCCCTCGATGTCCGACATCAGGATCAGAAGGTCTGCATCTACCAGAGACGCCACATACGCAGCCATTGTGTCATTATCCCCAAAGTTTCCATACAACTCCTCGTCTACGGATATCGCGTCATTCTCATTTACGATAGGCACCACGCTCATTGCGGCCAATTCATCAAAAGTATTCCTCGCATTTTTCTTGCACTCTTCATTGGTAATAGACTCTTTCGTCAGAAGTACCTGTGCCGTAAGCTGGCTGTACTCTGCGAAGAGTTTTTCGTACATCATCATGAGCCTTCCCTGCCCTACCGCCGCGCAGGCCTGGCGGATTGCCTTCTCCCTTGGCCGTTCGGAAAAGCCCAGCACATTCCTTCCGATTCCCACGGCGCCGGAAGACACTACGATGACTTCTTTTCCTTTATTTCTAAGATTGATCAGTATCCTTACGAATTTTTCCAACTTGTCCAGATTGATATTGCCTGTCTCAGGATAGGTAATGGTCGACGTCCCTATCTTGATCACAATCTTTTTCTTATCTTTTAAATCCTGCCTGTAGTCCATGATTTTTCTCTCCTCTGCTCATATAAATGCCTGTCGTCTTTCCTGCATGATCGGAGCAAAATAAGCAAAAAAAGAAACAGAAGCATATGCCACACTTCTGTTTCTCTATATTCCGTCTATTATCTATGCAAATATAAAGCGACAAGTACAACGTATCCTATCTTCCAAAAACAATATTGAATTTTATGCCAAATACACCCCAAGGGGATTGGGGCGGCACGGCACAAAAACAACACTGTCTGTAGAAGGCAGAGCAGAGTATGCGTTATTTATGATGCTGTCATTATTTATGATGTATGAACTTTTCATAATAACTACTCCTTTTTGTGTATAGTCGTTATTTAGTATCCCATTTTCTAATAATTTTACTCATGTTTTCATCTTTGTCAAGTAATTTTTCATGATTCAACAATTTTTACTCTGAAACAGGCTTCCTTTTATTTCTTTTCCTAGCAGTTTTCTCTACTTTTAGAGGCACGTCCTGATACCTGTATATGCTTAGCAGAAGCCCAAGAAGCACGTAAGTCACCAGCATCCCATAACCTCCATAAGTTATGAATGGACAATAGACGCTTCCTGCCGGAAGCACCCCCGTATTAATAAGGATATAAAACAGCAGCTGGGCGAACAGCACCACAGAGCATCCGCACCCCATGATCATTCCCAGCTGATTCTTCTGCTTTAACGATACCTTCAGGAAGTACAGGAACAGGACCGTCATCAGCGTTACAAGAAGCACGGCTATGAGAATTCCATAGCAGGACGCAACATAGCCAAGTACATAGCCACTGCCATCTGGAAGCCGCGCTGCCTTTCCATATCCTCGGTTCCCGTTTCCAAGAAGCCGGCTGTCAGACAGCAGCTGCCTTATGGCGTATATCTGTGATCCTTTGGCTGCCTCTCCCGGGTGCAGCATGGCCTGCAGCCTTGAACGCTGATATGCCGGGCCGCTTCCAAGAAGCCGCAGACAGAACAGGATTGGAATCAGAAGCGCTGACAGCCATAGAATGCCAAGCGCCGCCTTGCGGGATACGCAAAACCAGTTCTTATATATAGCAACTGACAAGACTGCCATGAACGCCAGAAAAAGAATAAGCACCGCTTCCAGACTGGGTATCTTAAGGGCGATCAGAAGCGCCGGGGCCATCCAAAGAAGACCTTTTACAACTGCTCTTTTCCCCTCTCCGCGGTATCGGCATAATACAGCCCCATACAGGGGAACAAAAAGGAATACCAGCATTTTTACATTCACATGATATCCATAGATAACGGTGACAGAGCCATTTACTGCTGTCCCGAAGGCTGTCACGCCCAGAAACAGAACTATAAAAGCCCCCAGCATGATCTCCTTTGCCCATCGCCCGATCCTGCTGTAGTCTGTATAGCACACCCCTATCATCAGGACAAATCCCGCAACTACCCAGCCTCCATAATGTATTGCGCTTCCCACCACAAAAGTCATGTCGCTAAAGTTTCTTTGCAGCAGATTCAGGATTATAAAGCCTGCAATGCTAAGCGCGCCAATCAGGCCGATCATTCTCCAGGCCATCCTGGGCCGGTGGATGCTATCCAGCAGGCTACCCGCTTCCACTGGATCTCCCATCTCCTTAACAGCGGCCTCCTCCGCTTCCTCAGCGTCCATCCCCTGGCTTATATAGGCATGCTTCTGCTCGTCAATATGTCCCAGCATCTCTTCAGCGATCGCCGCCCTGGCTTTCGCGCAGCGAATCTGATCCGTCAGTTTATTCAAATATTCTTCCGCCTTCATGCCATCCCTCCTTGTACGCTCAATACATCCACGACAGCCTTGGAATATGCCATCCATTCTTCTTTTTTCTGCTTCAGGATCTTCTTTCCTTCTTTCGTAATACTATAATATTTTCGTATCTTCCCTCCCTCTTCTTGTTCGTAAGATCCAAGATATCCTTTTTCTTCCATCCCATGCAGAAGCGGGTACAAGGTTCCTGCCTTCAATTCAAATACGTTGTTCGATTTTTCACGCAAGGCTTCAATCATCTCATAGCCATACATATCCTTTTCTTCCAGCAGTTTCAATATCAGCATTGACGTGCTTCCGGACACCAGACTTCTATCAATCGCCATATCGTTTCTCCTTTCCAATTTATTTTGGCAGTCTATATATCGACTATCTATATAATACATAGACCATCGATATATGTCAAGCGGTGCCCTTACATTTCTTCTGGAGATTTATTCATAAAGGCTGCATATTTTTTACTTTATATTCAAATCACATGCATATATTGTATATTTTTTACTTTTTTGCATTTTATTCTTGCATATTTATAAAAAATAGTGTATAGTATGTTTTGCGATTGACAATGATGCAGTTATGAATTTTAAAAAAGTCAAATAAAGATTCTATATTAGGAGGATTTACACATGAAAGAGAAAGTTGTATTAGCATATTCAGGCGGACTGGATACCACAGCCATTATTCCATGGCTAAAGGAAAATTTTGATTACGAAGTCATCTGCTGCTGCGTAGACTGTGGACAGGGTGAAGAATTAGACGGGCTGGAAGAGCGGGCAAAACATTCCGGCGCATCCAAGTTATACATAGAAGACATCGTCGATGATTTCTGCGACAACTATGTTGTTCCTTGCGTACAGGCACACGCTGTATACGAGAACAAGTATCTTCTGGGTACTTCCATGGCACGTCCCGCAATCGCCAAGAAACTGGTTGAGGTTGCAAGAAAAGAAGGCGCCAGCGCTATCTGCCACGGAGCTACTGGAAAAGGAAATGACCAGATTCGTTTCGAGCTTGGCATCAAAGCCCTTGCTCCTGATCTTAAGATCATCGCTCCATGGAGAATGACGGACGTTTGGACCATGAATTCCCGTGAAGAGGAAATTGCGTACTGTAAGCAGCACGGAATCGACCTTCCGTTCGATGCAAGCCACAGTTACAGCCGTGACCGTAACTTATGGCACATCAGCCATGAAGGCCTGGAACTGGAAGACCCGGCAAACGAGCCAAATTACGAACATCTCCTTGTATTGGGCGTAACGCCTGAGAAAGCGCCGGACGAGGGCGAGTATGTTACCATGACCTTTGAAAAAGGCGTTCCTAAGAGCATCAATGGAGAAGAGATGAAAGTCTCCGATATCATCCGCAAGTTAAACGAACTTGGCGGCAAGCACGGCATCGGTATCTGCGATATCGTAGAGAACCGTGTCGTAGGCATGAAGTCCCGCGGCGTATATGAGACGCCTGGCGGAACGATTCTCTATGAGGCCCACCAGCAGCTGGAGGAGCTGGTGTTAGACCGCGCCACCTATGAAGTAAAAGAAGAAATGGGCAACAAGCTTAGTCAGATCGTATATGAAGGAAAATGGTTCACGCCTCTTCGCGAGGCCGTGCAGGCATTTATCGAAAGCACTCAGGAATACGTGACCGGTGAAGTAAAGTTCAAACTTTACAAAGGAAATATCATCAAGGCCGGAACCACATCTCCATATTCCTTATACAGCGAGTCTCTGGCAAGCTTTACCACCGGAGAATTGTACGACCATCATGATGCGGAAGGGTTCATCAATCTGTTTGGACTGCCATTAAAGGTTCGCGCCCTGAAGATGCAGGAAGTTGAAAAAAGCCAGAAATAATCCTAAATAGAATCCCACTATACATAAGGCGGGCAGTTCATAAATCGAGCTGCCCGCCTTTGCCATGCTTTATATGTACTTTAAAATCCGCTCCACATTTCCACCCCATAGTTTATCCAGCTGACGTTCCCCAACGCCCGCCTTCTTAATCGCATCCCATAGTCTTTCCATCTGCGATATATCCGGAACCTCCATAACCTTCATTCCGTCAAAACCGTCAAAATCCGTTCCAATTGCAGGGAATTCGCTTCCTCCTGTCCGGATCATATGAAGGATGTGAGCCACCATCTGGTCAATTCCTGACTCTTCATCGTTTCCAAGAAACGGGCCATAAAAGTTCAGGCCTGCAACGCCTCCTGCGTTTGCCAGCCTCCGTATCATCTCATCCGACAGGTTCCTGGGATGGTCCGCGATTGCCCGGCAATTGGAGTGGGACGCTACCACCGGGCCCTTTGCCGCATATTCCAGCACATCGCGGAACGTGCCATCCGATGCATGTGAAAGATCTATGATCATTCCCAGTTCATTCATCCGACGCGCCACCTCTATCCCGAAGGGCTTCAGCCCCTGCCACATCACGGATGCGTCCTTGCTGGCGGGATATCCGATGCAGTTTTCATAATTCCACATAAGCGTCATCAGCCTTATGCCGCTTCCATACAGATCTTCCAGACGCTTCATCTGCCCATTCAGGATTCCGCCTTCTTCCACCGTCAGGAATGCGGATATCCTTCCTTCTGCTGCGTTATTCTCCATCTCCGCATATGAACGGGCCATGGATATCTCCCCATCATACGCAGCCAGTTGAGAATTCATATAGGCAATCATCTCAAATACATGTTCATATGCCTTATCATACCCTCCGTTGGACTCATAATCTTTTATATAGGTGAAGCATGCAAAAAACTGAGCCTTGGATCGCGCTTTTTTCATATAAGGGATGCTTATGCTGCAGGCATTTTCCATCAGATCCCCTTTCTTATCCAGATCCATCAATTTCCACAAAGTATCGCAGTGCATATCGATTAGTTTCATAATTACCAGCCTCTTTTCATACTTTCATAGTAACATTTGTCAATTATAAGTATACTCCGTTTGCGTATAAAATGAACATTATTTTGAAAGGATGAGCCATATATGAACCCTATCATCGGAATCGTAGCGTGCGGATCCACGGACCAGCGCCAATTCGTGCCGCAGACTTATATCAGTGCCATTGAAGATGCCGGAGGCATCCCAGTGATCCTTCCCTGTACCAAGGAAGATGAGGCATATCCTCACTATGGGAAGATCTGCGACGGATTCCTGTTCTGCGGAGGTGATGATGTAAGTCCGCTCCTGTTCGGCGAAGAACTACAGACAGATCGTGGCAGGACGGATACCCGTACGGATATCTTCCATCTTTCCTTCATGGAATATGCCCTCAAGACCAGGCTTCCAATCCTAGGCATCTGCCGGGGCATGCAGATTCTTAATATTGCTCTCGGCGGAACCATCTTCCAGGATCTTGCCTTACGTCCGGCATCCTCCCTAAACCATATGCAGTTATCTGAGAGCCGCGCGGACACGAGCCATAAAATCACGGTCTCACAAAATAGCATGCTATATAATATTCTCGGAGACTCCGCGTGCGTTAATAGTTTCCACCACCAATCTGTTCATACGCTGGGAACGGACCTTAAAATTACTGCCATCGCTTCTGACGGCGTCATCGAGGCGGTAGAATCTGTAAGCCGCCCTTTCGTCCTCGGCGTACAGTGGCATCCGGAATGCATGTACCAGTCCATGGAGCCTATGCAGAAGTTGTTCCATGCTTTTTTAAAAAAAGCCGCAGATGCAAAGAATCTACAGTATATTTTCTCCGACTTAGGGACAAAATAATCTTGAATCCAAAGGGTAAAAGGAGGAAACGAATATGGCTGATATATCTATACTCGACTTACAGAACTTACGCCACTTGATCGGCGGCTTTGACACAAGTCACTGCAAGATGCAGGACTATGCCTCACAGGCACAGGATCCGGAAGTGCAGAAACTCTTCCAGGATGCTGCACAATCTGCAATGAAGAATAAGCAAGACTTGATGAAATTCTTATAGGAGGTAAGCGAGATGTTAGATGACAAAACAATGGTATCTGACGCCTTAGCAGGCGTCAATGGAGAACTTGTACGCTACGGCGAGATGATCTCACAGACAGAAAACAAGGAATTAAAAGCCTGCTTAAAGCAGCTTCGCAACGAATGCGAAATGTCTCAGGAAAAACTTTACCAGGTTGCAAGAGAAAAGAGTTATTATGTCCCTGCCGCAAAAGCGACACAGCAGGAGATCGACCACGTAAAATCCGTATTGACAGGACTTTCCATGAAGTAATGGACCGCATATTTTACTAGCAGGCCTTACACAAGAGCAGCCGCCCGAATCCGGGCGGCTGTTTCCATTGCAGATCAGATGCTATCCTTCCTTTTTTCACTGTCTTTTATACGGCCTTTCTCTACATTCGGCCTGATAAAGCGATTAAGGGAGTACTCCCACAGGGTTTGGGAGCCATCCGCAGTATTTCGGTTGCGGTTCAGTATCTGCTGAAGCCAAACGTCATGCTCTTCCCACGCTTTTCCGTCTGTAGCATCATTGAGCATGACCGGCTGAAGGTTATCCATGGTACGGGCAAACTTAGCCTCTTTTGTCTCGCAGGCTTCGAATTCTTCCCACAGGCTTCTCATCTTCCTGCACTGGTCTTTTGGCAGGAGGCCGAATATCCTCTCTGCCGCCTTCTCTTCCCGCTCCCGCTGGGTCTTTTTACCCTCTTCATCGTAGGCATAGGTATCACCCGCGTCAATCTCCACAATGTCATGGATCAGCAGCATGGTCACCGTCTTTAAGACGTCAATCTCTTCATTGGCATATTCGCCAAGAAGAATGGTCATAATCGCCATATGCCATGCATGCTCCGCATCATTTTCCTTACGTTTTCCGTCTGTCAGATAGGTCTGGCGGCCAATAAACTTCTCTTTGTCAATCTCTCTTAAGAATTCAAACTGCTGATCTATACGCTCCATAATTTTGCCCTCCTATGCGCTTCTTTCAAACTGAGAGTTATAAAGATCCTCATAGAAGCCGTTTCTTGCCAACAGTTCTTCATGAGTCCCCTGCTCGACGATGTCTCCGTCCTTCATGACCAGAATCAGGTCTGCGTCTCGGATGGTTGAGAGACGGTGTGCAATAATGAAGCTGGTCCTGCCACGCATCAGATTATCCATCGCCTTCTGAATCCTGACTTCCGTACGGGTATCTACGGAACTGGTAGCCTCATCAAGGATCAGAATCTTCGGATCCGCCAGAATTGCCCTGGCAATAGTCAGAAGCTGCTTCTGTCCCTGGGACACATTGCTTGCCTCTTCGTTCAGCTCCATGCTATAGCCTCCCGGCAGCGTCTGTACAAAACGGTGTACATGGGCAGCCTTGGCAGCTTCGACCACCTCTTCATGGGTAGCGTCCAGCTTGCCATAGCGGATATTGTCTTCAATGCTCCCCTTAAACAGCCAGGTATCCTGCAGTACCATGCCGAACATCTGGCGCAGCTCGCTGCGGTTAAAGTCACGGATATCATGGCCGTCTACCTTGATGGCGCCGCTGTTGACGTCATAGAACCGCATCAGCAGTTTGACCATGGTGGTCTTGCCGGCTCCGGTAGGCCCAACGATGGCAATCTTCTGCCCAGGCTCTACCTTGGCGCTGAAATCATTGATAATGATATGATCCGGATTGTATCCGAAATGCACATGGTCAAATTCCACACGCCCTTCCAGGCCTTCCAAAGCCACTGCATCCGGTACCGTCTGGTCTTCTTCCGGCTCTTCCAGGAACTCGAATACACGCTCGGAAGCCGCTGCCGTGGACTGAAGCATGTTTGCCACCTGCGCTACCTGCTGGATCGGCTGGGTAAAGCTTCTTACATATTGGATAAATGACTGGATGTCGCCTACTTCTATCGTCTTCTTGATCGCAAGGTAGCCACCAAGGATGACTACGGCCACATAGCCAAGATTTCCAACAAACTGCATGATAGGCATCATCATTCCTGAGAGGAACTGGGACTTCCATGCAGACTGGTAGAGGATCTCATTGTCCCGGTCAAATGCCTCGATCACGTCTTCCTCCTTGTTGAATGCCTTTACGATGCTATGTCCGCCGTACACCTCTTCCACCTGCCCATTGACATGGCCCAGGTACCTCTGCTGGCTTTTGAAGAACTTCTGGGAACGCTTGACGATCACAGAGATCAGTCCCATGGACAGCGGAAGGATCAAGAGGGCGATCACCGTCATCAGCGGGCTAATACTGAGCATCATGATCAGCACTCCGATGATCGTCGTCACCGAGGTGATTACCTGTGTCGCGCTCTGGTTCAAACTCATGCTCAGGGTATCCACGTCATTGGTGATGCGTGACAGGATCTCTCCGTGGGTCAGCTTATCAAAGTAATTCATTGGCAGCCGGCTGATCTTCTCGGAGATCTCCCTTCTCATCCGGTAGGTCAGCTTCTGGGACACGCCTGTCATGATGTATCCCTGGATAAACGAGAAGAAGGCGCTGCATAGGTACAGGCAGAGCAATGTCGCCAGAATTCTTCCGATCTTTGCAAAGTCAATTCCGCTTCCTCCGGATATCTTGCCTACCAGGCCGGTAAATATCTCCGTGGTCGCCTTTCCAAGAATCTTGGGGCCTATAATATTAAATACAGTACTGCCGATGGCAAATATGACCACAAAGAGCAGGGCGATCTTATATTTTCCCATATAACCCATCAGTTTTTTCATAGTGCCTTTAAAGTCCTTTGCCTTCTCCCCAGGCATCGGACCATGTCCTGGACCTCTTCTTGGCATATTAGCCCACCTCCTTTACATTGTCTTCCAACTCCCTCTCCGATAACTGGGAAGACGCAATCTGATAATACTCATCGCAATTCTTAAGCAGTTCCTCATGGGTTCCTTTTCCTACGATCTTTCCTTCATCCAGCACGATAATCTGCTCTGCGTGCAGTATCGTGCTGATTCTCTGTGCCACAATCAGGACTGTACTGTCGGCCGTCTTTTCTTTCAGCGCATTCCGCAGCGTTACATCCGTTTTATAGTCAAGCGCGGAGAAACTATCATCAAAGATATAGATCTTTGGATGCTTCGCGATCGCCCTTGCAATAGACAGGCGCTGCTTTTGTCCGCCGGACACATTCGAGCCGCCCTGGGATATCGAACTTTGGTACTTCTTTTTCTTCGCCTCGATAAACTCCGTAGCCTGGGCAATCGTAGCGGCTTCTTTCATATCCTCCTCGCTTCCGTCAGGGTTGCCGTATAATATGTTCGAAGCAATATCTCCTGAGAACAGGATTCCCTTCTGCGGCACATATCCCAGTTTATCCCTCAGCTCATGCTGCGTGATATTGCGGATATCCTCGCCGTCAAGGGTGATCTTCCCTTCGGTCACATCATAGAATCTCGGTATCAGATTGACAAGCGTGGACTTGCCGCTTCCCGTACTTCCGATAAAGGCCGTGGTCTGTCCTGGCTTAGCCGTAAAGGATATGTCATGCAGGACATCCTCTTCTGCCCCCGGATACCGGAAGGATACATGATCAAATGTCACTTCTCCATGGCCATCTTGCGGAAGTTTCTTCGGATTCTTAGGGTCGTGGATCAGCGTATGGCTCACAAGGACTTCATCCACACGGGTTGCGGATACGGCTGCCCTTGGCAGCATGACAGAGATCATGCAGATCATTAAGAAGGACATGATAATCTGCATCGTATACTGGATAAATGCCATCATATCGCCAACCTGCATAGCGCCGTCATTTACGCTATGGCCGCCAATCCATACGATAAGCACTGCAATACAGTTCATGATCAGCATCATCAAAGGCATCATGAAAGTCATAGCCCTGTTTACAAACAGGTTCGTCTTCGTCAGGTCACGGTTTGCTCCGTCAAAACGCTTCTCTTCATATTTTTCCGTACTGAATGCCCGGATAACCGGAAGCCCTGTCAGTATCTCCCGGCTTACCAGATTCAGCCGGTCTACCTGGTTCTGTACAATCTTGAATTTTGGCATTACCACCACGAACAGTACGATTACGACCATCACGATAAGGCCTACCGCAATGCCGATAATCCAGGACATATCCACGTTTGTATTAAATACCTTCCAGATTCCTCCAATTGCCATGATCGGCGCATACAGCACCATTCGAAGGATCATGACGGTCAGAAGCTGGATCTGCTGGATATCGTTGGTGCTCCTTGTGATCAGCGAGGCTGTGGAAAACTTATCGAACTCCCCGTTGGAGAATCCGACTACCTTGCGGAATACATCCCTTCTCAAGCCTTTTCCTACGCTGGCGCCCACCCGTGACGCCATCAGCCCTACGATGATGCTGGCCACCATGCCAAGAGCCGCCAGCGCAAGCATCTTTGCCCCCGTAGCCAGGATATAGTCTGTTTCTATTTTATCAGTATCCAGGCCTATCCTGCCATACGCGCTCCTGATATATGTGGCCGCAGCCTGTTCAATCATGGAATCCGGCATGGATTTCATCTGCTTCTCGATCTCCTCTACCGCAGAATCTCTCTGCCCGTCTTCCATCATCTCAAATATGTCATAGACGGACATCTTGCTTACATCCGGCATCTGACTTTGCATCTGCTGCTTCATCTGCTCTTCCATCTTCTTCGTCATGTCGCTGTCGGAATCGAATCCTGAAGCAAGGAGCATAGGCTTGCCAAGAAGGGAGGACAGTTCATCCATCTTATCCTCGTCTTTCTTCACGGAAGATTTCAGCTTCATGACTTTTCCGTCATAATCATAATCACCCGCATCTTCTTTATACGCGGATTCTACTGCCTCTCTCTTATCCGACGGCACAAATAGCAGCAGGTGATCCAAGTCTTCCTCCGATATGGTATCCGGCACAGTCTCATCAATGCCGCCCTGCTGTATGCCTACATTTACAATCTCGGAGGTGTAGGTAGGCAGCGACAGGTCGCAGTACGCCTGAACGATCAGCACGCACAGGATCGCAAGGACCGCGCCCGCATATGGCTTCAAAAACTTCAATAATTTACTCATATAACGTCTTTCCTTTCTTTTCTAGAAATCATTAGGTCCCTTGGACGGACGGGTCTTCTCCATGATAGAGCACATATCCATCCCCTTAAAGTCTTTCGAATCCATCAGACTCTTTCGCATTTCCAGAAGCAGGCGCTTCAGCAGCAGTCTCTCCTCCCGGGACATTCCCTGATAGATAATCTCTTCCATATCTCCCATAACCTTCTTCAGGTCTTCTACACATTTTTTCCCCTTCTCTGAAAGGCGGATTCTGATGATCCTCTGGTCTCTGCCGTCAGGCTCCTTCAGAACGTATCCCCGTTCTTCCAGTTTTCTTAATGCAACCGTCATGGACGGAGGCGTAATCCCAATTTTCTCGGCCAGCTGCCGCTGGGAGAGTACCCCTTCCACATTTAATGTAAATAATATTCCGGCCTGCCCTGGCTTTAATTCCAGTTCCTCCAGCCGTTTCATGGCATGATATCTGCTTAGATGCTGTATCTGGAACAGCAGTATAAAGACAGATACATCCTTTGTATCCTGCATGATGCGCCTCCTCTCAAAAGTCTAATCCAACAATTAGTTAGATATCTAACGATTATATTAGTCAATATTACCATAAATGTCAATGTATTTATATTTATTTAAGAATTCACTATAACTTTTTACAGAAATTTAATTAGATATTTTAACCAAAAAAGCTAAGTGGACACGTAACACTTTTGAAA
>ERZ1036407.849-NODE-849-length-15341-cov-4.018187_pt1 | contig 15341 bp, 16 predicted proteins | sample MGYA00514217_ERZ1036407 | MGnify/ENA primary metagenome ERZ1036407 (study PRJEB33795, sample SAMN09464943) | human gut metagenome | host: Homo sapiens | place: USA: Stanford, California | collected 2016-11 | study: EMG produced TPA metagenomics assembly of the... | reverse complement strand
ATGGAATCTCCGAAAAGCAGAATGGAAAAAGTATCTGATAAAAAGTGTGAAGCAGTTTTGTTTGATCATGTGCAATTCCGGTATCACGGATCAAAAGAACCTGCGCTTTCGGATGTAACATTTTCTGTAAGCAAAGGAGAAACAGTTGGAATTATCGGAGGAACCGGATCAGGCAAATCAACTTTGGTCAATTTGATCCCGAGATTTTATGATGCATCAGAAGGACGTGTACTTTTTGATGGTGCAGATGTCAAAGCGTATCCGATGGAGAAGTTGCGTGGAAAAATCGGAATAGTTCCGCAGAAAGCTACTTTATTCCGGGGGACGATTCGTGCAAATATCCAGTGGGGGAAACAGGATGCCACCGATGAGGAGATCTATGAAGCACTGGAGATCGCACAGGCAAAAGAGTTTGTTCAGGAAAAACCGAAGGCACTTGATACGATGATCAGTCAGGGCGGGAAAAATCTGTCCGGAGGGCAAAGACAGCGACTGACGATTGCCCGTGCGCTTGTGCGGAAGCCGGAAGTATTGATTCTTGATGACAGCGCATCGGCACTGGACTTTGCGACAGATGCAAAGCTTCGGAAAGCCATTGCGGAGAGGACAAAGGATATGACAGTCTTTCTTGTATCGCAGAGAGCGGCATCCATTCTCCATGCGGATAAGATTATTGTTATGGATGATGGTATGGTTGCAGGGATCGGTACGCATCAGCAACTGTTAAAAACATGTGAGGTCTATCGGGAAATCTGTTATTCCCAGCTTTCCAAAGAGGAGGTGGAGCAATATGAAAAAGAATAAAGGAACGGTGGGGAAAGTATTAAAACTGATCGGACCTTATAAATATCTTTTATTGTTGTCACTTGTATTTGCGATGATTTCTGTCGCTCTGACACTATATGCACCAATTTTGATCGGGGACGGTGTGGATGTTCTTATTGGAAAAGGACAGGTAAATTTTCCGGAGGTTTTTGCAATTTTGAAAAAACTTGCAGTTGTCATTGTGCTGACTTGTGTGGCGCAGTGGCTGATGAATCTGTGCAACAACCGGATCACCTACCGTGTTGTGAAGGATGTGAGGATAAAGGCATTTGCAAGACTTCAGGTGCTGCCCTTAAAGTATGTGGACAGCCACCCGCAGGGGGAGACGATCAGCCGGATCATCACCGATGTGGAACAGTTTTCAGACGGATTGTTAATGGGATTTTCCCAGTTTTTCACCGGGATTGTTACGATTTTAGGAACGCTTGTCTTTATGCTTGGTATTCATGTACAGATTGCGTTGGTCGTGATCTTGATCACACCGGTATCTTTGTTTGTAGCAAGCTTTATTGCAAAAAGAACGTATACGATGTTTCAGAAGCAGTCAGAGACAAGAGCTGAGATGACTTCGCTTGTGGAGGAAATGATTGGAAATCAGAAAACAGTGCAGGCATTCGGTTATGGGGAGGAAGCGTTAAAGCGGTTCGATGCAATCAATCGGAACTTGCAGACATGCAGTCTCAAAGCAATCTTTTTTTCTTCCATCACAAATCCAAGCACACGGTTTGTCAATGGACTCGTGTATGCGGGAGTTGGGATTACCGGCGCAGTCTTTGCGATGCGAGGAGCGATTTCTGTCGGACAGCTGTCCTGTTTTCTGACTTATGCTAATCAGTATACAAAGCCGTTCAATGAAATTTCCAGTGTGATCACAGAACTGCAGAATGCGCTTGCCTGCGCAAGGCGCGTGTTTGATTTTATTGAAGAGGAAACGGAGACGGTGGATCAGAAAGATGCAGTCGTCTTAAGTCAGGTACAAGGAGAAGTAAAACTTGTGGATGTATCGTTCTCCTATCAGCCTGAGGTACCACTGTTGGAGCATCTTAATCTTACTGTGAAGCCGGGACAGAAGATTGCGATCGTAGGTCCGACAGGATGTGGGAAGACGACTTTGATCAACCTGCTGATGCGATTCTACGATTTGGATGGCGGACAAATATTGCTGGATGGAAATGCTGTTTCAAAAGTAACAAAAGACAGCCTGCGTGCAAGCTTTGGAATGGTCCTTCAGGAAACCTGGCTGAAATCTGGAAGTATCGCAGAAAATATTGCATATGGAAATCCGGGTGCGACAAGAGAAGAGGTTATTGCGGCAGCGAAGGCGGCGCATGCCCATGGATTTATCAAACGTATGCCGGAAGGATATGATACGGTTATTACTGAGGATGGAGGCAATTTGTCACAAGGACAAAAGCAACTTTTGTGTATTGCAAGAGTGATGCTGAAACTTCCGCCGATGTTGATTCTTGATGAGGCAACATCGTCCATTGATACAAGAACAGAAATACAGATTCAGAAAGCATTCCAGAAAATGATGCAGGGACGGACAAGCTTTATTGTGGCGCACAGACTTTCCACGATCCGGGAAGCAGATGTGATCCTTGTGATGAAAGATGGAAATATTATTGAGCAGGGGGCTCATAAAACACTGCTTGCAAGAAATGGATTCTATGCAGAGTTGTACAAAAGCCAGTTTGCAGAATAGAATAAGTTATATTGAAAGTGTATGAAAAGAACAGAGATCGGGAATACTCTCAGAGAAAGAAAAGCGGATATCCGCTGAAAAAACAGTTAAAATCTGAGTAGGGAGGCATTGCATGAAAGCGATTGTAGAAGAAGGATGTATTTCCTGTGGCGCATGCGTTGGAGAATGTCCGGAAGTGTTCCGGTTCGGAGATGACGGGCTGGCGGAGGCATATGCGGAAGTCACAGCAGAAAATGAAGAGGAAGCAAAAGCGGCAAGAGACAGCTGTCCGGTGTCTGTTATCGATATCCGTTAGTGGCGGAAAAAGAGAGGCGGTGCTTTCTGAGAAGCAAGAAGAGAGCGGCCGATCATCCTGTTGTGAAAAAGTAAAAAAGAAAATAGAAAAGAGGTCTTCTTTATCCGGGACTGCCATAGATTGTATGGTAGAACGGATCAGGGAGGCTTTTTTTAATGGAAGAAACAAAATATATTTATGCGGACAAATCAGAATACCCAGAAGTCTGTGTGCAGGAGAAAAACAGACAGTATGCGGCAGCAATGCTTGGCAATGTAGGAGCGTGTGACTCTGAAATGTCGGCAGTCAGTCTTTACTTTTACAATGGCGTGATTGCGGAGGGGAAATTTGAAGAAATCTCGGAATGTTTTCATAAGATCAGTATTGTGGAGATGCATCATTTACACACTTTTGCGACACTTGCGAATCTACTTGGAGCAGATCCACGCATGTGGAGTGTCGAGAGAGGACGATATCGTTACTGGTCAGGGGCTTGCAATCAATATTCCAGAAACATCGGTGACATTCTTCAGAATGCACTTCGCGGGGAGCAACAGACCATTGCAAAATACCGCAGACAGAAAGAATGGATACAGGATTGTCATATCAGGAAAATTTTGGAGCGGATCATCTTAGATGAACAGTGTCATGTAAAAATATTTGAGAAGCTGTGTGACAGATATGTCCATTAAAACATAGAAAACGAAATAGAAGAAATAAAGGGGGAGAAAATGCGGGTATGTGAGTTGAGGGAAAAGGAAGTGATCAATGTCTGTAACTGTAAAAGGCTGGGAAACCCGGTGGATCTTGTATTTGATGCGTGCAGTGGCTGTATCGAGGCAATCGTCATTCCAGGGCCGGGAAAAATCTGTGGTTTTCTAGGATCGGACAGTGAGTATGTGATTCCATTTTCCTGCATTAAAAAAATAGGGGAAGATATCATTTTTGTGGAAATCTGTGAAGAAAAATACCTTGTTCCATGCAAATGATTTGACATTGATTTCCATTACCGATATACTAAAGAAAAATGTGGAAGGGGAACAGAACATGAAGTGTCCTTATTGTAATAATCCAGATACAAAGGTAATCGATTCCAGACCGGCAGACGATGGAAGCTCGATCCGTCGTCGCCGTGCCTGTGATGAGTGTGGAAAGCGGTTTACAACTTATGAAAAAGTTGAGACGATTCCGTTGATCGTAATTAAAAAAGATGACAACAGAGAGCAGTATGACAGAAGAAAGATTGAATCTGGGGTGCTGAGTGCCTGCTACAAAAGACCTGTTTCAGCAGATCAGATCCAGAAGTTTATGGAGGAAGTAGAGACAGAGATTTTCAGCAGAGAAGAGAAAGAGATTCCGAGCAAGGTGATTGGAGAAATCGTGATGGACAAGCTGAAAGAGTTAGATGCAGTTGCCTATGTAAGATTTGCTTCTGTGTATCGTGAATTTAAGGATGTCAATACTTTTGTGGAAGAGTTAAAATCAATTCTTGATAAGTAAGAGGGTTTCCATGACAAAAGAGAACGGAGTGAGAAAATGAATCAGGCAATCAGAGAGAGAACGAAGTGGTTTATGGATGCAAGATTTGGGATGTTTATTCATTGGGGAATCTATGCAATTCCAGCCTGCGGTGAGTGGGTGATGTCCCAGAGGGAAATGACGAATGAGGAGTATGAACAGTATTTCCAAGAGTTTGATCCGACTGCTTACGATCCGAAAGAGTGGGCAAAGCTGGCAAAACGCGCTGGGATGAAATATGCGGTCCTTACGGCAAAGCATCACGATGGATTTTGTCTGTTTGATTCGGCACTGACAGATTATAAGGCGACAAATACAAAGGCAGGAAGAGATCTTGTCAGAGAATTTCTAGATGCGTTCCGGGCAGAAGGGATTCGGGTTGGACTGTATTTTTCGTTGATCGACTGGCACCATCCAGATTTTCCGAAGTACGGAGATCGCCATCACCCGATGAGAAATCAGGAGAGATACAAGGATGCACAGATAGACTTTGACAGATACCTTGATTTTATGCACGGTCAAGTAAAGGAACTTGTCACAAACTACGGAAAACTGGACCTGTTATGGTTTGACTTTTCTTACGATAACATGAGAGGAGAAACATGGCGTGCGACAGAATTGATTCAGATGGTAAGAAAATATCAGCCGGATGTCGTGATCGACAACAGACTGGAGGGGTCTGGGGAAAATCATGGAAGTATTGCAACTGTGGAACCTCTGATCTATAGCGGAGATTTTGCAAGCCCGGAGCAGATCATCCCGCCGGAAGGGATCATAGATGAAAATGGGGAGCACATTCCATGGGAACTTTGTGCAACTATGAATAATCATTGGGGATACTGCAATTTTGATCATGAATATAAACCGGCAGATATGCTGATCCGAAAGCTTGTAGAATGTACGAACAAAGGCGGAAACATGATTCTGAATGTGGGACCAGATGCGAAAGGAAGAATTCCGAAAGAAAGTGTGCAGATTCTTGAGGAGATCGGAGCATGGATGGAGCGAAATGGAGAGAGTATCTATGGCTGCGGAATCTCTGAAATTCCAAAACCGGAGTGGGGAAGGTACACGCAGAATGCGGATACGATTTATGCACATGTTTATGAGGCGCCGCTCGGAGCACTTCCCCTATATGGAATTGCACCGGATCGGTTGGAAAAGGTGTATTATCTTGCAGATGGAAGTGAGATGACACGCGGGGAAGCATGGAACACAGTATTATTCCAAGATGTTGCATTTGTGTCGCTCGGAGCAAATCCGGTGTTTACTTATCCGCTACCGGATCAGATTGACACTGTTTTGAAGATCAAGATAAAAAAAGGCAGCAGGCTGTGTCCGGGAATGGACTAGCCTGCCGCCTTTTTTGGCAAAACTATTTTATTCAAAATCCAGTTCTACCGGACAGTGATCTGATCCCATCACATCTGTGAGAATTTTTGCATCTCTGAGGCGGTCTTTTAAACATTCTGACACACAGAAATAGTCAATTCTCCATCCTGCATTCTTTGCTCTTGCACTAAAACGGTAGGACCACCAGGAGTAAATCCCCTCCTGTTCCGGATAGAAATAGCGGAATGTATCAATAAATCCTGCCGAAAGCAGTTCCGTGAACTTTCCTCGCTCCTCATCTGTAAATCCGGCATTTTTCCGGTTTGTCTTTGGATTTTTCAAGTCGATTTCTCTGTGTGCAACATTTAAGTCTCCACAGAAGATCACCGGCTTTTTCGCTTCCAGCTTCTTTAGGTACTTCAAAAATTCCGTCTCCCACTGCATCCGGTAATCTAATCTTGCAAGTTCGTTCTGTGAGTTTGGCGTATAGACTGTCACAAAATAGAACTCCTCAAATTCCAGTGTGATGACACGCCCTTCCTTGTCATGTTCTTCCATTCCAATTCCGTAAGCAACTGAAAGCGGCTCTTGTTTCGTAAAAATTGCTGTCCCCGAGTACCCTTTCCGCTCTGCATAGTTCCAGAACTGATGATACCCTTCCAGCTCCAACTTAAGCTGCCCTTCCTGCATCTTACTTTCTTGTATACAGAAAATATCCGCATCTGCTTCCTTGAAAAAGTCTAAAAACCCTTTCTGGACACAGGCACGTATCCCATTGACATTCCATGAAATAAATTTCATTTATCCACCTCCTTATAATTTCTTCTGCTATTTTTATGAATAGTATTTTTTATTTATAATTCACTTCCCGCAGACATAACCCATGCGCCGGTGCAAGAAATCCAGTAAGACTTCTATCTCTGTGGTGAAATGCTTCCAGAACGCTCTCTGGTGTGCGGATTCCTTCTCCGACCTCTAAAAGTGTTCCCGCGAGGATTCGAACCATATGATATAGAAATCCATCTCCACAGAATGCCAGCACAAGCTTCTCGTTCTCTTCCTTCATATCGATGGAAAAAATCGTCCGCACAGAATCAGCCTCTTTATTGTCGGTAAAACTCCCAAAATCATGTGTGCCCGTCAAGTGATCGGCTGCTTGGCGCATACGATCCAGATCAAGATGCACCGGTCTGTGATAACAGTATTTTCTTGTAAATACATCTGCACGTGATCTCTGATCGATCCGGTATTCATACACCTTAGATACTGCACTGTACCTGCTGTGGAAAGACTGGGAAACACTCTCGACGCGACAGATTCTGATATCCTCCGGGAGCATTCGGTTCAATTCTTGCCGAAGCAACTCCGGATCCTCGTTTGTTTTCAGAAACACATGAGCAACCTGTCCTTTGGCATGTACACCTGCATCAGTTCTTCCGGAGCCGCTTATTTTTACAGGACTTCCTTCAATTTCACTGAGCATACGTTCAATCGTTCCCTGTATGGTTCCAGGCTCATTTGTCAGCCTCTGCCATCCTTTATAACCGCCCCCATCATAGGCGATCGTCATCTTATAATTCTTCTTAATTTTTTTCATCATTTCTATTATAAATCAACTGAAGTCCTTTTAAAAGGAGTGTTTCATCAATCGGAATTTCCTTTTTACAATGTGGAATGATTGTGCCTGCCAGTCCACCGGTAGCTACAAGTGAAGCCTTTTGTCCAATCTCATCCTCAATCCGGTCGATCATCCCATCGATACAAGCTGCGCTTCCATAGATAATGCCACTCTTCATACAATCTACTGTATTTTTTCCAATCGCCTTCCGCGGTTGTTCGATACTAATCTTTGGAAGCTGAGAAGTCTTCTCAGTCAATGCCTCCAAAGCTGTTGCCACTCCAGGTCCCACAACTTTTATCTGTCTGTGAATGACCTTTTTCGCTGCCTGCGCTATCACCTTAGTAAGCGGTGGCACGACCGAGGAGATGATTCCTCCCCGAATCCTGCTTTCCTTGATTCCATACAGTTCCAGTATAGTTTTGATGCTGACTGCATATTCTAAATCGGTTCTTGTCAGATCCGTAGAGAGCCTCTCTGCAAAATAGATCTGCTCTCCTTCAAAACATCCTATCGTAAGATTTGTATTTCCAATATCAATCGCTAAAATCATAAATACTATCCTTCTGATATTTTTTAATGTAATCTTTCTTTCAATTTTAACAAAATACGTCCGATCACCATCGTTAAGATTGCGGCGACAATTGCCTCCGGCACTCCGTTGATTCCAATGATCGTCATAATAAATCCATATACCGCATCCACCGACACTTGATTGACCTGTGCATAATCATCTTTAAAAAAGAAATAGATCATATTCATAACAAGCAATGTGTTTGTGAGCGCTCCGCTGATTCCGGCCACAAAAAGTGCTGTATTTTGGGATGCTTTCCATTTTGTCGTCACCTTTCTGACTCCATGATATACATAGTAGGGAACAACCCCTGTCAGAATTCTCGGCACAAAACAAATTAAAATACTTGCAAATCCCCCCTGAATTTCTCCCAGTGAATAAAATGGTGAGAATACAAAAGATGTGACTGTCGGATTCATCGTATTGTTGATCAGACTGGTCAATCCAAAGATCAAGCCGAGAAAAGCTCCTTTCTTTGGGCCAAGCACCAATGCGCCAAGTATCACAGGAATGTGGATGATCGTTGCCCGTGTGAATCCGAGCGGGATATACCCTAAAAACGGGACCATAGCCATCAGAATGATCAGTGCCGCGAAAAGTGCAGCCTGTACAAGTCCTCTTACCTGTGACGTTGTGTTAGTTGTTTCGTTATTCATTTTTCTTCCTCCTTGTTATTATTCCCCGGTAAGCCTTATGCTTTTTGGGGATACAATACAATTACGGCGCTATTGTAGCATGTCGCTCTCTGAAAAGCAATGATGTTTGAAAAGAAAAACATAGATTTGCGCGTGCAGTCTGCGCTGTGATATGATACAATCATGTTCAGAAATGTACCAGATTGGAGGAATCATTTATGTTAAAAGGAAAGACAGTCATACTCGGAGTAACCGGCAGTATTGCCGCATACAAGATTGCCAATCTCGCCAGTATGCTCACAAAGCTTCACTGCGATGTGCATGTACTGATGACACAGAATGCGACGAACTTTATTCACCCGATCACCTTCGAGACACTGACCAACAACAAATGCATTGTCGATACATTTGACCGGAATTTTCAATATAATGTGGAACATGTCTCTCTTGCCAAACGGGCAGATGTTGTTCTGATCGCTCCGGCAACAGCCAACGTCATTGCAAAACTGGCATACGGTCTTGCCGATGACATGCTCACAACGACAACCCTCGCCTGCACATGCAAAAAAATCGTTGCGCCGGCAATGAATACCAATATGTACCGCAATGCGATTACGCAGGATAACTTAAAACGGCTTACACAATTTGATTTTGAGGTGATCGCTCCGGCGACCGGAATGCTTGCCTGCAAAGATATCGGAGAAGGCAAACTTCCGGATGAGCAGACACTGCTCAATTACATTTTAAAAGAGATTGCAATGGAGAAAGATATGAAAGGGGTAAATGTCCTTGTGACTGCCGGAGCCACCCAGGAAGCAATCGATCCGGTCCGCTACATTACCAATCACTCCACCGGAAAGATGGGCTATGCCCTCGCGCGTGACTGTATGTTGCGTGGCGCCAATGTCACCCTGGTGAGCGGCCAAAGTGCACTGACCCCGCCGCCATTTACAACTGTGATTTCTGTCACATCTGCAAAAGAGATGTTTGATGCAGTCACAGAACATGCCGAATCGCAGGATATCATCATCAAAGCGGCTGCTGTCGCTGATTATCGCCCTGCCAGTATTGCCGCAGAAAAGATGAAAAAGAAAGAGGATGCTCTCACCATCGAATTGGAGCGGACTGATGATATTTTAAAATACCTCGGGGAACACAAGCATCCACAACAGTTTCTATGTGGATTTTCCATGGAGACCGAGCATATGCTTGAAAATTCCAGAAAGAAACTGGAAAAGAAGCATCTCGACATGATCGTTGCAAATAACTTAAAGCAGGCAGGTGCAGGATTTGGGACGGACACAAACGTAGTGACTATGATTACACCGCAGGAAGAAATTGCACTAGAACTGATGTCCAAAGAAGAGGTTGCTCATGCAATTGTCAGCCAAATTTTAAAAAATCGCAGTTAGCGGCTAACCTGTTTTTGCGAGCTGCATATACGCATACAATACATTTTTTGTTACTGAAAAGGCTGAAGAAGTGTTAAGAAATATGGGTCTATTTTAGGAAATGTTTATGAAGGAGGTCATTGTGATGAGAATTGAGAAAGAACAGACGGTTGCGATCGGAATTGATTATCAGGAGAAGCTTGTTCCGGTCATGCATAAAAAGGAAAAGCTGATTGAAAATTCAAGGATTTTGCTCTCAGGGCTTTCGACTTTGGAAGTACCGATCTGTCTGACACAGCAGTACACAAAAGGTCTTGGGGAGACGGTATCAGAGATCATAGAGGCAGCGGGGATCAAGGAACATGTGGAGAAAATCAGCTTCAGCGCCTATGAGGATATCAAAGAGTTTGTCAAAGGAAAGCGGTTTGTCATTCTCTGTGGCATTGAGGCGCACATCTGTGTGCTTCAGACGGTGATCGACCTGATTGAACATGGACATGTGCCAATTCTTGTTGTGGACTGTATCTCCAGCAGAAAAGCTTATGACAGGAAGATCGCGTTAAAGCGGGCCGAGAAGGAAGGCGCCTTTTTAACAACGTATGAGGCAGTTCTCTTTGAACTTCTAAAAGAGGCTGGAACGGAGCAGAGCAAACAGATTCAGCGGCTGATAAAATAGCGGAGGAAAACAATGGCAAGAAAGATAGAAGTGGTTGATTATTGTCCAGAATGGAAAGAAAAATTCCGGCAGGAGGCTGCGAAGATTCAAGAAATTTTAGGAGAAAACTGTATTACTGTCTATCATATTGGTTCCACTTCCGTGAAGGGACTGCGGGCAAAGCCGATCATTGATCTGATGCCGGTTGTAAAAGAACTGGAAGCGGTGGATCTGCACAACGAGGAATTTGAAGCGCTGGGGTATGAGTGTAAAGGAGAGTATGGGATCTTAGGTCGTCGTTTTTTTATGAAGGGCGGGGATTTGCGGACCCATCATGTACACATTTTTGCGGAGGAGAGCAGGAAAGAGATTGAGCGGCATCTGGCAGTACGAGACTATCTTCGCACCCATAAAAAAGATGCGGAGGCGTATGCTGCCCTGAAGACAGAGCTGGCAGAGAAATTTACCTATGACAATGAGGGATATTGCGATGGAAAAGATTCCTTTGTAAAAGATCTGGAACGAAAGGCGCTGGAGTGGAGAAAAATTATGTATGTATCAGAGAAAAATAAGACATACTGTCAAAAGAGAGATGGCTAAGGCGAGAAATTAATAGAAATTTTATAAATAGTAATAGAAAAGTGAAAATATCTTCACCACATGGGAAAACATGTCGAAAAGTGAAGATATTTTCATTTTTTTATTTTCGGGAAATAGGTATGATGGAGGAAAATGAGGTAGGGCAAGAAAAAGGAGGAAAAAAGAATGGATGTTATGAAACTTGCAAACAGTTTACCTATGTGGATCGCTTGTGGTATTCCGGTCGTGTTCGTCATGATACAGGCACTTCTCTTTGCGCGTGAGGCTTATCGCTCGGGAGAAAAAGTCGGGCTTACGAAAACACAAATGAATAAAGCGATTAAAAGTAGTGCGGTGACTTCGATAGGGCCATCGATTGTTGTACTGAGCGGTATGTTATCACTTTTGGTGACAGTTGGCGGACCAGTTGGTTGGATGCGACTTTCTATGATTGGTTCTGTTATGTTTGAGTCTATTGCAGCGGGACTTGGAACATCAGCGGTTGGTGTGACGTTAGGAACAGATCCAATGACAAAAGAAGCGCTTACCATGGCAATTTGGACAATGATCCTTTGTTCAGTTGGCTGGGTATTGTTCGGAACATTTTCTGCAAATAAGATGGAAAAGATTGAACATAAATTATCGAAAGGAAATGCGGGAACTTTGACAACGATTGCATCAACAGCGATCATTGGTGTGTTTGCTGCAATGGTTGCAAGCCATCTTTCAAAACCTATTTATTTTCTGATGCAGAAAGCGGATACAGCAGCTATGAGCGGTGCAAATAAAAATGCGATTGCCTGTATTTTAGGAGCTGTGATCATGTATGTACTTTCGACAGTAGCGGAGAAAAAGAATATTGGCTGGTTAAGAGAATGGTCATTGACGATTACTATTTTAGGAGCGATGGTCATTACAGCTTTGATTTAATGATGGGAGGAAGAATGAATGAGCAATAATTTCTATAAAGATGAATATATGCCAAAAATAAATAGAATAGGAAAGATGACAGGATATGTAGGAGTGATTCTTGCGTTTTTACCAGCGGTTGCGCTTGCGGTAGTTTACGGACTGCTTCCGAAACCGGCAGCTCTTTTGACTGCGTTTGTCAGTGGTGCGAGTGCATTTGGAGTGCTTTGGTTTGTGGAGCCGATTTCCTATTTCCCGGTAGTTGGTCCGGCAGGAACTTATATGGCATTTCTTTCCGGAAATATTTCTAATATGCGTATTCCATGTGCAAGTATGGCACAGGTAGCAGCCGATGTGGAGCCGGGAACAGAAAAAGGTTCTGTTATTGCAACTATTGGTATGGCAGTTTCTATCATTATCAATACATCGGTATTAACAGTAGGTGCCATTCTTGGAACTTCAGTATTGGAAATGCTTCCGGCTTCTGTAATTTCTGCATTGAATTATCTGCTCCCGGCATTGTTTGGAGCGTTGATCGTGCAGTTTGGAATCAAGATGAAAAAGCATAGTCTTGTGATGGTGTTGATTGCGATTGCGTTATATACGGCAATTGGAATGGGCGTCTTTAATTGGCTTCCTGGCGCATCTAACTGGCTTGGAACAATGGGATGTGTATTCCTTAGCATCGCGATTGGATTGGCAACCTTAAAAAACACTGCAAAAAAAGAAGCATAAGTAATTAGGAAGATAGGCAAAGGAGAGATAGAGATGACAAAAAAAGAACTTCATCAAATTGTAGATAGTCTGGAGCCCTTGTGCCAAAAGAGTTGCAAGAGATTATGGGATCATCCGGAAGTGGGTGGAGAAGAAAAAGAAAGTGCAAATTATTTTCGGAAGATCTTATCAGAAGAAGGCTTTGTCATTGTGAATGAAGCAGAATTGCCACATGCATTTTATGCAGAATATGGTTCGGGAACTCCTGTCATTGCAATTTTAGGAGAATATGATGCACTTCCAGGATTATCTCAGATAGTATCTGCACACAAAGAAGCAGTACAGGAAGGAGCAGCAGGACATGGATGTGGCCACAATTTATTGGGAGCCGCATCGACCGTTGCAGCGATCGCAGTGAAGCGATTTTTGGAGCAGGAAAATCAGGAAGGAACGATTCGTTTCTACGGATGCCCGGAAGAGGAGTTACTTTCTGGAAAAGTGAAAATGTCTTATCATCATATGTTTGACGGCTGTGATATGGCGATTAGCTGGCATCCAATGAGTGCGAACATGGTGTATGATAGTGGATATCTCGCCAGTGCTTCTGCACACTTTAAATTCTATGGAAAAAGCTCCCATGCTGCATTTGCGCCGGAAGTAGGCAGAAGTGCGTTGGATGCGGTAGAGTTAATGAACGTTGGCGTGAACTATTTGCGTGAACATGTGACATCCAAAGCAAGGATTCATTATACAACCGATAGCGGTGGATTTTCTCCGAATATTGTTCCGCCAAGAGCAGGTTCCTGGTATTTTGTTCGGGCACCTCACATTTCAGAGGTAAAAGAGATTTTGGAGCGTGTAAGAAAAGTGGCAGAGGGAGCTTGCCTTATGACAGAAACAACAATGGAAATGAAAATAGATTATGGATGTTGTGAGCTTTTAGAGAATCATGCATATGCAGATTTGGCATATGAGAATCTAAAAGAAGCCAAACTACCATCTTACACAGAAGAGGAATTAGCATTTGCTTCGAAATTAGAAGATACCTTGTCAGGGGAAACGGTAGAAAATGCAAGAAAATTGTATGACACAGAGGGACTTCCATTGGCTATGAAAGTGGGAATAAGAGATTTGTATCAGAGGAACCCACTGACAGCTTCTTCCGATAGCGGAGATGTCAGTTATATAATGCCGATGTGTCTGATCTCTACTGTGTGTTGGCCGGCGGCAGTTTCGCCACATACATGGCAGGCATCAGCTTCTGCAGGCTCTTCTATTGGAGAAAAAGGTGCTCTTAGTGCAGCGCGGGTTATGGCGGGAATTGCATATGATTTATACCAATCTTCAGAAATTCGGGAAAAAATCCTAGAAGAATTTGGAGAAAAAAAAGTGGAGTATAGACCAATGTATGAAGAATAGATTATGGACAACAGATTCGTAGAAAGGGAAAGAGATTATGCAGAATCAGTTATTAAAAGAGGCAAATGAATTTCAAGAGAAATTAAGTGCATGGAGACGAGCGCTTCATCAAATTCCAGAAATTGGATTACATCTTCCAAAAACAGTCGCATTTGTAAAAAAAGAGTTGGAGCAAATGGATATTCCATATACCGTGTATGAAGAAAGTTCTTGCATTGTTGCTTTGATTGGAAGTGGAGAAAAATGTTTCATGCTTCGCAGTGATATGGATGCACTGCCGGTAAGAGAGGAATCAGGAGAACCTTTTGCATCAGAAAACGGATGTATGCATGCTTGTGGACATGATATGCACACAACAACACTTTTGGGGGCTGCAAAATTGCTGAAATCACATGAAAAGGAATTGAGAGGGACTGTCAAATTGTTATTTCAGTCAGCAGAAGAAACTTTTCAAGGAGCGAAAGCAGCGGTGGATGCAGGTGTTTTAGAAAATCCGAGAGTAGACGCTGCATTTGCAATGCATGTAGCACCGAATAGTGAAAATAAGAAGATTATTTATGGAGAATATCCGATGACCTCTGTCTATGGATTCCGTATTCTTTTGACCGGAAAAGGAACGCATGGATCTGCACCAGAGCTAGGTATTGATCCGATTAATGCAGGAGTTCATTTGTATTTGGCTCTGCAAGAATTGATTGCAAGAGAAATTTCAGCAATGGAAGAAGCGGTGCTGACGATTGGACGGTTTGAATCGGGAAGTGCATTTAATGTGATTCCGCATCGCGCAGTATTAGAAGGATCTCTTCGGACATTTAAATCAGAAGTCAGAGACTATATAATCTGCCGGATCAAAGAAGTTGCAAAAGGAGTAGCTGCCACATATCGTTGTGAGGTGGAACTAGAAGTGCTTAACGATGTTCCGGCAGTAAAATGTGATGTGAAATTAAATGAAGAGATTATTCAGTCTGTCAGGGAGCTGGATTCCGAGTTAAAAGCATATCCGACGTTTCACGTGATGGGCTCTGAAGATTTTTCTTACTTTGGTGAGAAGATTCCGACAAGTTATTTCTTTATCGGAGCAGGAGTGGACAATCAAGATGAATGGGTTGGACATCATAATCCTCATGCAAAATTCAATGAGACATGCATGCCGACTGCAGCTGCTATTTATGCGAAAGCGGCAATGGATTGGC
>ERZ1036407.846-NODE-846-length-15389-cov-7.266597_pt1 | contig 15389 bp, 13 predicted proteins | sample MGYA00514217_ERZ1036407 | MGnify/ENA primary metagenome ERZ1036407 (study PRJEB33795, sample SAMN09464943) | human gut metagenome | host: Homo sapiens | place: USA: Stanford, California | collected 2016-11 | study: EMG produced TPA metagenomics assembly of the... | reverse complement strand
ACCAGTCCGTTACAGTTAAAATCTACCTGACCGTCACTTACATACCACCAGCCGTTCTCGTTCTGACCGAATCCGGTATAAGATAAATCAAGTACGCCGCCTTTTACATACCACCAGCCATATTCGTTGGCAGTAACGCCGGTATAAGATCTGTCTACTTCACCTTTTACGTTCGCATAATACCATCCGGTCTGCTCGCCGACTGTGATATATCGCAATGCATAGGTACGATTCAGATCCGGATCATCCTGTCCGCAGTTTGTGCAGGTTCCGTTTACATAATTATGACCTTTGGCTGCGATCACTTCACCTTTTCTGACAACCTCATCACATACGGTACAAATTTCATCTCCTGTGTAACCATCTTCTGTGCAGGTTGCCTTTGCTGCACCACGTACTTCCGTCTTGTGACCAGCTGCCTTGATTACTTTACCTTTTTCGATGGTCTGACCGCATGCGGTACAAACTTTATCTCCTGTATAGCCATCCTCAGTACAGGTTGCTTCTGCTGCCCCCTGCACTTCTGTCTGATGTTCCAGTGTCTTGATGGCTTCACCCTTTGCAACGACTTCACCGCAGTTAATACATACTTCATCTCCGGTATAACCTTCCTCTGCGCAGGTTGGCTCTTTTGTATCAACCACAACAGTGGAAGCATGGTCACATACAATACCTTCTTCTTTGACTGCTACAAAGTAAATCACATCTCCGACTTTTACAGAGGTACTTCCATTTGCCACTCCGGTAAATGTAATGGTAGAACTTGCTGTCGCTGCCGGATTTACATAAGTTTCATCGGAAACTTTTGCCACATGCTTGTAGTTGATGCTTTCCAACGTTGGGTTCATGATATAGTAATTTCCACTGACTTTTGAAGTGATCAGATATTCGCCGCCATCCTCGACTCCGGATACACCATTGACGAGTTCATATCCCGGGATTGGAGAATCTGCCGGGGCATTTGCAGACGGTTTATACAGTTCAAATTCACAGGTCAGTGCAGCCAGTGTGGAGTTTCTGTCATAGTATAATCTGGATGCATCGTGCCAGAAGTACAGATAACGCTGGCTTGTAGTGCCATAAAATCCAATGGTCTGATTACTTCCTGACTGCAGTTCAATGGTTTCACCCACATTCCGGTTCGGAATTCTTGGTGTTCCGATATTTAAGAATGTGGTGCTTCCATCGGTTGTATGTCCGGAAATAACATAGCGGTTTTCATCTACTTTTTTAAATGTATACAGATTATCGGAAATTGCTTTCTTATTCTCTGTAGTAAATGTTGCCACATCGGATGCAGCTAAAACTGCCTGTTCACTGGATGAAACTGTTTCTGTGACTAATTTTGCCACATGATCATATTTTTCCGTTCCGGTGGAAGGAACCAGCACATACCGGCTGCCATTCGCATCTGCTTTTGTAACGATCAGATAGTTTCCGCCCGCTTTCAGTTCTGCAGTACTTTTTACTTTTTTATAACCGTTGATCAGCTCATAATCAGACGCTGAATCAGACGGCATATAGATTTCAAAGTAGCAGTTTGCATCTGCTGTATTCTGTCTGTCAAAATGAAGCTTGGATGCATTTGTATGGTGGAAATACAGATATTTTCCTGCCCCTCCTGTGGAATTATCCATCAAGCTGAATGTATCATCAGAAGCGTTTTTTGTAAATGTGATCAGCGGCTGACTTGCTGTTACATTTGGAAGTCCGGATTTGCTGGAAGCTTTCGGACCCAGATAAATTGCCGTACCGTCTGCACCCATTGCTTTTACTTTATAAGTATCTGTGCCGCTTCCTGCCTCCAGTGTATACAGGCATTTATTCAGATTTACTCTCTGCCCGTTGAAAACTGCAATGGCTGTGCCAAGCTGTGCACTTGTTTTTTCAATGGTCTCTTTTATATCTGTTCCATCGATGGTCACATTTGCAACTTTACTATCTACGGAAGAAAGATCTGTATCTGCATAATTTACACCTTTGATATCAACTGTTTTTGTCTCGCCTTTTTCAAGATCAATGACTTTGTAATTTTCAGCATCTGTTACAGTGATATTCATAACCTCAGATTCATCTTCTGATGTGACAGTTACTTTTACCTGTTTTAAACCTGTGACATTAGATCTTGCTTTCAGTGTCAGTTTTCCATTCTTATAAGTTGCGCCCACAACTGCTCTGTTGGATGATGAAACCTGTACGTCAGCATCTTCTTTTAATGTATTTACCTTATAAGATACTGTTTGATCCGGTTTCATTACCGTAGATTTCACGACTTTGTCATTCTCATCGGTAAGCCATACTCTGTCGGTTGACACATTCGGTGCCACATCCTCAAATGCAAGTTTTTCAAACTGCAGTTTGTTATCATCATACTCATACAGAAGTCCCAGGTCACCATTTTTCAATTCTGTAATGCAGGAGTATGCATAATGAGAACCGTTGGTCACTACATACGGATCGGACTGCCACTGGATACTGCCATTCTCCTGCACCAAGCCCAGCCAGATCCTGCCGGAATTGCGCGCACTTGTATCGGATGGTCCAGCAAACAGGATTGCTGTCTTTCCATTGACTTTCTTGGAATAAGTGATGGCTGTCAGCTGGCAGTTATTATTGTAACTGATGCCCATGGATTTCGGCCCAGACCATGTCGTTCCGTTATCCTCTGATACATAGTAAACATTCTGTCTGCGGACAAACATATAGACTCTTCCGTCTGCCTCTGTCATAACTGCCTCAGAACTGATCGCAGACATAGACGCTCCACGATGCCAGGTCGCACCATTGTCATCCGAATAAATTATTGAACTGTTCTTGTCTCCGCCGGTAAACTCATAACAGGTAAACATGATTCTTCCGGTGGATGTCACAATACCACGTCCCGGTCCAACCAGAAGTGTCTGCTCACTTTCCTTCTTTACATTTGCGAGCTGTGGTGCAGACCATGTGGCTCCGTTATCTGTTGATTTTACGATATAAATAAAATCCGTCGGATATGGGAAATATGGAGAATCGCCGCAGAACAGGTTTGTATCTACTGCATTTTCTCCCTCTATGCTCTTAATATTGAAATGATCATCGATCACATATCCTGCAACTGTGTTACCCTCATTGTCTTTGATCTCATAATAAGAATCTGCTGTTGCATCTGATTTTTTCTCCAGATGATAGCTGAAACTTGCCACGGAACGCAGCGCAGAGTTTGATACTCCATTCACGTCTTCTGTAACTGCTGCCAGAAGCAAATTTCCATTCGCATCATATCCGGTGCTTCCGGTCTTTGGCGCATAAGCCGCACTGTTCAGCCCGATTGCTGCCGGATACAGATCACAGGCCATATAGATGGCATCTCCTTTGGTAACCAGAGCCGCATCGATAAATGCGCTGGAATAATAGTTGAACTTGTTTCCATTATCTCCCAGATAATTTGCCACGGTGTAGGACCAGTTTTCTCCATCATCTGTAGATTTGGAAACAACCGTATCAATTCCGCCGCCATCGCCGCATTTATCCCAGCGGATATCTGTCGCTGCCACCAGTGTGCCATCCGCTGCGGTGGTCAACGCCGGAATACGGAATCTGGTATAACCGTTTGTGGAATTGTGCTCTCCCAGAAATAATTTTTCCGGAAACGGCTGAGACACGGTTGTGCCATTTGCCGGTCTCGCTCCGTCTCTTACATTGTTTGCCGCACTTGCAGTAATCGGTAATCCCCCAAATGCAAGAACGCCTGCCAGTAAAAGTGCCAGGATTCTTTTCTTGTTTCTCATATGCTCTTCCTTTCTGTTCAAGACCTGTCCGCAAATGCTGTGGTATTCTTCCTTTTCATACAATCATTACAACTTTTTTTGCATGACAGTTCTATCAATTTAGTTACTATAATTTTTATTGTATCTTAAACAGAAAAAAACTGCTTGGGATTACTTGCGTTCTCTTCAGCAGTTTTTATATAATTTGGAACTTATTCCTCTATTTCTCAGTTAATTTCCCACCTGGCCTCATCAGGGTCTCCGGCCGAATCTCATATTCCAATCCAATCATAGTGAGACCATGAGCCGGTGCAGTCGGTCCTGCCGCTTTCCGATCCTTTTTCTCTAATATCGCTGGAATATCCTCCGGTGCAATTTTACCGATTCCCACATCAAAAAGCGTTCCTGCAATGATCCTCACCATATTATAAAGGAATCCGCTTCCGGTGATTCGAATCGTCAATACTTCACCATCCTGTTTTAATTCGCAGGAATAAATCGTGCGGGTCGTATCTTCCACAGCCGTATTTACCGAACAGAAACTTTTAAAATCATGTGTTCCCTCGAACCGTCTTGCTGCCTCACACATTGCCGGAATGTTCAGTTTTCGATAAACAAACCATGTATCCAGCCGTCGCTGAGGCATCGGGAATTCGCGATTCAAAATGCGGTACTCATATGTTTTACGGCTGTTACAATGACGCGGATGCCAGTCCGGTGGTACCTCGCAGGAATTCTGCACTACAATATCCTCCGGCAGCCGCTGATTTAACGCATAGGAAATCTTTTCTGCCGGCATACGGGCATTCGTATCAAAAACTGCCACATTTCCATAAGAATGTACGCCGGAATCTGTACGGCTCGCACCGATCACCACAATATCTTCCTTCAATAATTTACTTAATTCCCTGTTCAGAACACCCTCTATCGTAATTCCGTTTGGCTGCACCTGCCACCCACAATAATTGGTGCCATCATAGGCCACCACAAGTTTCACTCGTTTCACACTCATCTTTATCCGTCTCTTATGTTATTATATAAAAATTCTAATCACAATAACCACTGCCAGATACAGTACCATCACCACATACGCTTTGCAATCCACAGAAATATAATGCAACGGTTTCATCTTTGTCCGTCCTTCACCACCATGATAGCAGCGTGCTTCCATTGCTGTCGCCAGATTATTTGCTCTACGGAACGCTGACACAAACAACGGTACCAGGATCGGTACCATCGCTTTTGCTTTTTGAATGATATTACCCTCTTCAAAGTTCGCTCCTCTTGCCATCTGCGCTTTTTTGATCTTGTCCGCTTCCTCTGCCAGGATTGGGATAAAACGCATGGCAATGGACATCATCATGGCAATCTCATGCACCGGAACACCGATCTTAGAAAGTGGTTTCAGTCCTTCTTCCAAACCGTCTGTCAGCTTATTCGGTGTGGTAGTCAGCGTCATTACCGAGGTTCCCACAACCAGATACACCAGACGGATTGTAAAATAGACCGCATTGCTGACACCGGTATCTGTAATATGAATAAATTTCCAGGCGAAATAAGTCTGCGCTCCCTGTGTGAAAAACAGGTTACACACCGCAGTGATGACCACCAGTAGCCAGATTGCCCGCACACCTTTCAACATAAAGGAAAACGGTACATGTGACATCCGAATAATGGCTATCAAAAACAATGTCACCACGATAAATCCCACAAAATCATGAAACAGAAACAGAGACACAATGTACATCAGTGTCGCCACCAGTTTCACCCGGGGATCCAGCCGGTGAATGACTGATTCCGTCGGATAATATTGTCCAAGTGTAATATCCTTTAACATAACTTTATAATCTCTTTCTTTGCTTCCTCGATCGTTGTCACTGTCGTATCCACAGGAAATCCGGCTTTTTCCAGATCTTTCATCAGATAAGTCACCTGCGGGGCCGCCAATGACACCTGTTCCAGCTCTTGCACATGGGAAAATACTTCTGAAGGTGTTCCGTCCAACATCAATGTTCCATGATTTAAAACTACGATCCGCTGTACATAATTTGCCATATCTTCCATACTGTGTGATACCAGAAGCACCGTCATGTCCATCTTTTCATGTAATTCCCGGATCAGGTCAAACAGTTCATCCCGCCCCTTCGGATCCAGACCGGCCGTTGGTTCATCCAGGATCAATACCTTCGGATTCATGGCAATGACTCCGGCAATGGCGGCACGCCGTTTCTGTCCGCCGGACAATTCAAAGGGAGACATTTCCCAGTATTTCTCAGAAAGTTTTACCCGCACCAGAGCCTCTCTGGCTTTTTCCAATGCCTCTTCCTCAGAAAATCCCTGATTCTGCGGGCCGTATGCCGCATCCTTCAACACGGTCGTCTCAAAAAGCTGATACTCCGGATATTGGAACACCAGACCGACACGTCCCCGCAGGGATCGCAGAGAATAGCCTGGTGCATAAATATCTTCCCCGTCATAATAAATATGTCCTTCATCTGCTTTGATCAGGCCGTCCAGCAGCTGGATCAGTGTAGATTTTCCTGAACCGGTATGACCAATAATGCCAATAAATTCACCGTCGTGAATCTCAAGGCTCAGATTTTTTAACGCATGTATTTCATATGCACTGCCTTTTGCATAAGTATAACTCAGGTTTTCGATTTTAATTGACATATTGCCTCCACCAGTTCCTGTCTGCTCAAGATTCCATCCGGAAGCGGCAGACCTTCCTGCTTCAGTTCCCAGGCCAACCGGGTAATCTGCGGAACATCCAGTCCGTATTCCAACAATGTATCCACCTGTGAAAATATATCACGGGGCATGCCCTGCATCACTACATGTCCATCATCCATGACAAACACATAATCCGCATCAATGACTTCTTCCATATAGTGCGTGATCAGAATGACTGTCACACCTTTTTGCCGGTTCAGACGATGCACCGTGTTCAATACTTCTTTCCGTCCATTTGGATCCAGCATGGCGGTAGGCTCATCCATAATAATGCACTTCGGCTCCATCGCCACGACACCGGCAATCGCCACACGCTGCTTCTGTCCGCCGGACAGACGGTTTGGGGAATGATAGCGATATGCTGTCATGCCGACTGCCTCCAGGCTCTTTCCGACACGCTCCCAGATTTCCTCCGTCGGAACACCGATATTTTCCGGACCAAAGGCCACATCTTCTTCCACGACTCCGGCCACGATCTGATTATCCGGATTTTGAAAGATCATACCGGCTTCCTTGCGGATATCCAGAATGTTCTCCTCTTTTGACGTATCTTTTCCATCTACCCAGACAGTACCTTCGCTCGGTGTCAGCAATGCATTCAGATGTTTTGCAAAAGTAGATTTACCGGAACCGTTATGCCCCAGAACGGCAATAAACTGCCCTTCTTCTACTTCAATATTCACATCATCCAGCGCCAGCGTCACATCTTCTATTTCTCCCTGTTCATCCCGGCGTACAAATTTATGTTTTAACTTTTCTGCCTTAATAAATGCCATGTGTAAGAATCCTCTTTCACGCTTATCTTCTCATTTTCTGTGAATCATTACATTTTCACACAAAATAGCTTAAGCACATTATTCTATATAATCGTCAAACTTTGTCAGATGTCCCATCAGCTGCATCTGAGAAAAATCATTCTGGCGCAGTGCTTCGTACAGCACAACGGCCACCGAATTAGACAGATTCAGGGAGCGGATTTCACTCAACATCGGAATCCGCACGCATCTGTCTTTGTTATGTGCCAGAATCTCTTCCGGAATTCCGGCGCTCTCTTTGCCAAACATAATGTAACAGTCTTCCTCATAGGACACTTCTGTATACACATTCTGTCCTTTTGTGGTTGCCATATAAATCTTTGCACCCGGATTTTTCTCCAGAAATTCCTGATAATTCACATAAGTGGTCACATCCAGATCTTTCCAGTAATCCATTCCCGCACGCTTGATCTGCTTCTCATTCAAACGAAATCCCAGAGGTTCGATCAGATGCAGGCGGGTACCTGTTGCCACACAGGTACGCCCGATATTTCCGGTATTTGCCGGAATCTCCGGCTCATACAGCACGATATTTAACTTTGCCATAATCTATGCTTCCTTTTTCTCTGCACGAAGCTTCTGTACAAAACGCTCCATGCGGTCTAATGCTTCTTTCAACGCTTCCAGTGAATATGCATAGGAAATTCGCAGAAATCCTTCGCCGCATGCGCCGAAAGCGGTTCCGGGAACGACTGCAACTTTTTCTTCCTGCAAAAATCTGGTGGCAAACTCATCAGAAGTCATACCAAATTCCTTAATACACGGAAATGCATAAAATGCACCAAACGGCTCAAAACACTCAAGTCCCATCTCTTTAAAACGATGCACAAGATAACGACGGCGGCCGTTGTATTCGTCACGCATATGTGCCACATCCTCATCCCCGTTTTTCAGTGCGGAAACACCTGCATACTGGCTGGTTGTCGGTGCACACATAATAGCAAACTGATGGATCTTCAGCATCTGCTTTAAGATTACCTGCGGTCCGCAAGCATATCCGATACGCCATCCTGTCATCGCATGGGATTTGGACAGACCATTGATATAAATGGTACGGTCCCTCATTCCGGGCATTGCAGCAATGGACACATGACCTTCCTCTGTATAAGTCAGTTCAGAGTAGATTTCATCCGTAATAACATACAGATCGTTTGCAACAATGACATCCACCAATTCTTCCAGATCACTGCGCTCCATAACCGCACCTGTCGGATTATTCGGAAATGGAAGTACAAGAATCTTTGTCTTCGGTGTGATCGCTGCTTCCAGTTCATCTCTGGTCAGTCGGAACTGATTTTCTGCTTTCAGTTCAATGACCACCGGAACACCGCCTGCCAGTCTTGCACATGGCAGATACGATACATAGCTTGGCTGTGGAATCAATACTTCATCCCCCGGATCCAGCATGGCACGCATTGCAATATCGATGGCCTCGCTTCCGCCAACAGTAACCATGATCTCATGGTTATAATCATAATCCAGACCGTATTTCCGGTTCAGGAAATTGGAAATCTCAATTTTTAATTCTTTTAAACCTGCATTTGATGTATAGAAAGTTCTACCTTTTTCCAACGAATAGATACCCTCATCACGAATATGCCATGGTGTGTCAAAATCCGGCTCACCAACACCAAGAGAAATTGCATCCTTCATTTCACTTACAATGTCAAAAAACTTACGGATACCGGATGGTTCAATTTCTGTAATTACTTTTGATAATGGGTTTCTCATGGTGTCATCAGCATCCTTTCATCTTTTTCTTTTTCTGCCATAATGGTTCCGTGGTCTTTGTACTTTTTCAAAATAAAGTTTGTCTTTGTACTAAGCACGGACTCCAGCGGTGAAAGTTTGTCTGACACGAACTGTGCTGCTTCACGCAGAGTACGTCCTTCAATAGTTACCAGCAGGTCGTAGCTTCCGGAAATCAGGTAAACTGCATTTACCTCCGGATAGTTGTAAATACGCTCTGCAATCTTGTCAAATCCCTGTCCTCTCTGTGGGGTAACACTTACCTCGATCAGAGCAGTTACTTTTTCAATATCAGTCTTATCCCAATTGATCAGCGTATGATAGCCGCAAATGACATGATCTGCTTCCATCGCAGCCAGCTCATTTGCCACACTAAGCTCATCCTCGCCGAGAATAATTGCCAGTTCTTTGATATCAATACGACTGTTTTTTTCTATAAATGTTAAAATTTTTTCACGCATTGTCAGTTCTCCTTCACATTTCTCAACATTTTATAACCACTGGTTCTGAAGAATACCAGCATTCGACGGTTCTATATCTTGAACTCCATACCGTATACCTGAACCCCCGCCCGCAGCGGTTCTAAAAATCTGCGTTCGTCCTCGTTGATCACAACCCGGTCATTGTCCGCTGTGGCTTTTCCGATCACAACAGCCGGAATCCCCTGCTGCTTCAGATCCAATACCAGACGATTGCCATCCGGCGCAGCCAGCAACAGGCTTCCGGTGGACCCCAGCTGATATGGATTCAGATCAAAAAACTCACAGATTTCTACGGTTTCCTGCCGAATCGGTATCTTCTTTAATTCGATTTCCAGTCCGACGCCAGAAGCTTCTGCCAGTTCCCACAATGCACCGAAAATGCCTCCTGTGGTCACATCATGCATGGCTCTCACGCCAGACTTCACGGCGGTAGCAGCCTCCGGAATCACTGAAAAATACTGTTGAAACCGTTCTGCATCATCCAGAAGATGCCGTGGATATCTGGAGAGTAATGCCTCTCTGCGGCTGCGGGCAAGTTTTGCCGTCGCCTCTAGTGCGATCCATTTCGTCACAACAATGTCGTCCCCCGGCTTTGCACCTGTGGTAGTGGAAAGCATTCCCTTCTTTGCTTTTCCTACCGCCGCAATAGAAACAACCGGGCGCTTCACTGCATCGGTCACTTCTGTATGTCCGCCCAGGATCTGTACCTGCAATGGTTCACATTCCTGTGCAATCATCTGAACCATCTGACGCATCTGCGCTTCCTCAATCTCAGGCGGAAGCAGTGCTGTCAGCATCAGTCCCACAGGTTCCGCACCTCCGGCAGCCAGATCATTCAGATTCGCATGCACGGCACACCGTCCATCCAAAGAATCTTCCCAGATTACCGGGTCGGCAGAGATCACTGCTACTTCATCCTCTGCCACCGCAAAAGCTGCACAATCCTCTCCGATACCCGCTGCCAGCAGTACATCCGGACGTTTCAGATGCAATTGTTTGAAAATGGAACGTTTCAATACGCTCTCTGCTATTTTTCCCTGTTTCATAATTTATGTTCCCTTATTATTTCCGAATATTCTGTCAGACCTACTGTGCTGTCTGCGCCGGAACAGTTGTCTGCTGTGTCTGATCCTGTGTCTGTCCCTGCTGTGCAGAATCTGCCGGCTGCTGTGTCATATCTGTTGTTGTATCTGCTGCCGGCTGCTGCACTGCATTTTTCCACTGTGCCGCTGCTGCCCGGATCGTTGCCTCATTCTGGCTTGCAATCGCTGCTTTCATTGCCGAAACAGCTTCCGGATTGGCAGATGACGTACCTACGGCATAGATCTTCGGTGAGGCTTTGTATGTCGTCTTATTAAATATTTCCCGGCTCTGCTCCACACCGTCCACAGTGACCACCTTCCACAAACGGGCCGATTTTCCCACATGCGCACTCTGTGTCTGCGTGATTGTTCCTACTGCATCTGAAGAAGCCTCGAATTTCACACCCGGATCGGTAGTACTTAATGTCTCACTGACAAAAGAAACTTTCCGGTTTGCAGCTCGGGTCTCCTGTCCGTAAATGGTAAAAGATACATTTGATCCGCTGGCAGATCCTTCTATATAAATCGGTGCTTCAGTATTATTTTTAAACTTAAAATCTTTATACTCTCCGGCAATCGCCGCATCTGCGGAAGGATCGACATAACCGACGATCATGGAATGACCAGAACGCTCCGTCACTTCCAATTCTGCACGAATGACTGCATTATACAGGGTAGTAGATACCTGACAGATTCCACCACCATATGCATCCACAGTGGTACCGTTTTCATAGGCACCTGCCAGCTTATAGCCATTATCCGCATTAAACGGTGCCACAGTCTGATATACGGAAAATTCTTCTCCCGGATAAATCACACTGCCATTGATCTTCTTACTTCCGTTGGCAATATTTGCCTTTCTTCCGGCTGCAGAAGATGCATAATTCGTGCTGAAAGTTCCCAGTACATCTTTTACTTTTGACAGTTCCTCCTCCGAACCCTGCGGTTTTGTCACCTCTGCCGCCAGTTCCACGGTATTGTCATCCTTCCAGCCTTCTTTCAGGCTATCATCAATGGCATCCACGGATTTTTTCACATCCACAACGATTCCATCCTGCCCTTCGATGATCTTGAATGCTCCATTTTCACGGGTCAGACCGAAATCAACGGCTTCCCGGTTCAGTTCTGATGTATGATCCTCCAGATATGCGGTTGTCTTTTCTGCATCCACCATCAGCGGAAGTTTGAATACTTTATCCTCATGTTCCAGATCTTTGCCCGCTTTATAACGAGCGATCAGGTTGCCGCTTTTTCCGTAAGCCACAGCCTCTTTCACACTCTCCTGATCTTCCCAGGTAAGTCCCAGTTCCTCTGCTGTTGCCTCCACAGAAACATCATTGATGGTAAGTGTAATAGTTTTATCCCCCAGATCCTGTACATAATCCTGTACCGCATCCACAGCTTCTTCCTTTGTCATGCCGCCTACTGCAACATCCCCGATAAAGATCCGGTCCGCGATCACCGGATGTTCTCCTTTTTTTGCCTGTGCTGTCTGATGACCAAATCCCACTGTCAGCAACACGGCTGCCCCGAGAACCGGTAATACTCTCATCCATTTTTTCATGTTCTGTTCACCTTTCCAAATCATATCAGAAATGCAGATAAAATGCCGGTTACTACCATTGCCACCAGCACGATCAATACTACAATTGACGCTAACAGTCTTTTTTTCTTTGACCTTTTATACATTGTCCGAACCCTCCTGTTCTGGAATTCTTCCATACTGCGCATAAATCTTGTCAATCATACGCGAAGCCTCACTTTTTGTCAGGCTGTCAAGTTCAATATTAAACTCTATTCTATGATAAATCATCAAATGATTCAAGTCTCTTTTTTGTGCCGGAGTCAGCGGTCCCTGCTTTTTCACCTTGTAATGCAGCGGCTTTGGTACAAACAGTCCCGGCTCCTGCTGCTGATACTTCTGTTGCAGCATTAAAAACAGTTCTGCCGTTGCTTTTGCATCGTCCACCGCCCGGTGCGCATGTTCCCGGTCAATCTGAAAATATCCGCACAGTGCCTCCAGCGATTTTTTCTCCGGCTCCTTCAGTACTTTTCTGGCAATCTTCAACGTATCCAGGGCACTCCGCTCCAACGATATCTTATGATTGACTGCACATTGTTTCAAAAAACTGTAATCAAAGATCACGTTATGTCCAAGAAATGGCGCCTCTCCCGCAAACTCCAGAAATTTTCGCAAAGCCTCCTCTGCCTCCGGAGCATCCTCCACCATCTCCGACCGGATTCCTGTCAGTTCCGTAATCCGTGCATCAATCCTGCGATGCGGATTCACAAATGTCTGAAACGTGTCCCGCAACTGTCCGTCCACCAGACGCACCGCACCAATCTCCAGGATCCGGTCTGTTTTAACCTGCAGTCCGGTCATCTCCAGATCCACCGCAATCAGTTCTCTGATCGGTTCCATGTGGTATCTCCCTCCATTTCTGCTTCGCTGATTTCGGTAAATGCCGCTTCATTTGTTAACGGATCACGTACTTCATAGTCAAACAGTAACCACATCGGCTGTTCCTTCTGCCTCAGAGTTCCCCGTGCATCCAGCCAGTTAAATTTCTCCAGATGACAGTATTTTTTTTCCAGTCCATGTGCTCGCAGATAAGCGGATGTTTTCTTTTTCTCTAATGCCAGGTCCCGTGCCCATATCGGCCGGCTCTTGGATTTTTCAATTTTATACAGGTCAAAAATCAAAGCCTCTTCATAAGCCGCCCGATGTCCGGCATCCACACTCTCTGCAAATTCCAGTACTATTTCGGTCCTGCGCACACGGTTATGGCTGCAATCCAGATACCCATGACTTCTATAAAAATGTCCCATATCAAGAAACATTTGAAAAGCACTTGCATACCGTTGCTCCAGAACAGCCAGATATGTCAGAAACTGGCCACTATTATAATGAAGTTCCAACATTTCTTCCACCAGGCGGATTTCCAGCATCTCATCATAGGAAACCCATTTGCTGGCCAGCACTTCATACGGCGGTTTCGTCCGGTAGATCAGTCCATATTCGGATGCATGCTCATACATATAGGAACCTTTCAGCACTTTCAAAAATCCCAGCTGCAGCTGCTGCGGATGCAACGCATAAATGTCATCAAAAGACTGCTGAAATCTCTCATAATCTTCAAACGGAAGTCCTGCGATCAGATCCAGGTGCTGATGTATATTTTTCCCTGCTTTCACCCGGTTCACAGCCCGATACACGTCCTCTAACCGCATAGTACGGTGAATCTCACGGATTGTAGCTCCGTTCGTAGACTGTACACCAATCTCAAGCTGAATCAGCCCCGGCCGCATATCAGAAATCAGTTCCAGTTCATCCTCACGGAGCAGATCTGCGGATATTTCAAAATGAAAATTCGTAATACCGTTGTCATGTTCCTTGATATAATTCCAGATTCCCATAGCATGCTCATGCCGGCAGTTAAAAGTACGGTCCACAAATTTCACCTGTGGCACTTTTGCATCAATAAAAAACTGCAGTTCCCTGTATACAAGCGGAAGACTGCGAAACCGTAGCTTCTTGTCTACCGAAGACAAGCAGTAACTGCAGGAAAACGGGCAGCCACGGCTGGATTCGTAATAAATGATCCTGTGTTCAAAATCCTGCAGATTCGCATAACAAAATGGAAGTTCGTCCATGGGAAGCAGGCTGCGCAGGGGGTGGACCGCCACCGTTCCGTCCCCTCGCCGATAGGAAATACCGTCGATTTTTTCCAATGAGCTTTCCTGTTCAAAACTGGTACACAGTTCAGTCAGTGTCCGTTCCCCTTCCCCCATCATAATTCCGGTAATCGCAGGATTTTCCTTCAGAAAACGTTCCGTCTCAAACGAAACCTCAGGACCACCAACCCAGATTGGCACCTCCGGCCGCAGCTTGTGAAATTCTGCCGCCAGTTCCCTTACATATTCAATGTTCCAGATATAGCAGGAAAAAATCAACACATCCGGTTTCTGGCAATAGATTTTTTCCAGAATATCATCCAGCTGATTATTAATGGTATATTCCGCCCGTTCTATCTTATGTCCCTGTGCTTCTGCATACGCCTGCAAAGAATAAACGGCCAAATTTGAGTGGATATATTTTGCATTAATCGCGGTCAGTAAAATCTTCATCTAAAATCTTTCATCTCTTTTCTCTCTTTATGATCCGCATTCACCGATCATGTATCTTATTCATCTCAGTCTGAGTCAAATAAATCTGACTTGAACTTTTCATAAGTATTTCATACGATACCACAAACCCCAAAAAAAGTGAAGCGAAAAGGAATACAAAAAAACCTGCATTCCTCTCAGTCTGAGATGAATATGTCAGTTTACGCTGATCAGAATCACGCACCAGATCTCACGTGCGTTCGACTTGAACTATGCTTGCACATTTTCCCTGCAAAAGTTAAAATAATTTGTAACTATTCAAGAATTTTGAAAGGACGATTCTCATGATTGAAAGAACAGATATTTTTAACATTAACTTCTATAAAAAAGAGCGGTTTCACGGCAGCTACAAAGGCATGCACTACCGCATTGAAAAATATGAACCGGAAGAAGGGGACACTGTGCTTCGGGTGACTGTATGGCCGGGACCTTATAATTTTGATACCACACCGGATGAACAAAAAACCTGCGCCAGCTATCCATTTACCGAGGATGGTCTGACGCAGGTATGTGATCATTTGAACGAATTTTATGTGGCACATTTTTGTAACTAAATCAATTCTTGTTTGTCTTGTTGTTGGCTGAAATTTAATTTTTAATACGAAAACGAAG
>ERZ1036407.841-NODE-841-length-15470-cov-3.800195_pt1 | contig 15470 bp, 17 predicted proteins | sample MGYA00514217_ERZ1036407 | MGnify/ENA primary metagenome ERZ1036407 (study PRJEB33795, sample SAMN09464943) | human gut metagenome | host: Homo sapiens | place: USA: Stanford, California | collected 2016-11 | study: EMG produced TPA metagenomics assembly of the... | reverse complement strand
CATAAAGGGGCATCTGGATACACCTGAGGAATGTCCCGTTTTCCAAGCCTTTCGGACACTTACGAAAAAAACTTCTTGACATTGTACCATAGTACAACCTGTATAATGGTTGCGTATCACTTAAACAAGGAGGCGCAACCATGAAAATCTATTATCTATCCGCCACAGGCAACAGCCTGTTTACCGCCAGGGAACTGGTCAAAGAACTAGCCGTTAAACCGGCCAAAAAGCTGGTCAGGGAACCGGCCGGCCGCTCTATCCAGGGCAGGCAGGATCCTGTCTCCCTGTATTCTTTCAGGGAAATCCGCATAATGTCCCATATCCATACGGATGATGACACTGTGGGTTTTATATTTCCTGTCTATTTTGCCGATATACCAAGGGAATTTCTTACATGTATCCAAAAAATGACCTTCCGTCCTGAAGCCTATATATTTGCCATTGCTACCTGCAACGGCGTTCCCGGCATTAGTCTGACCACACTGGACAAGCAGCTCCAAAAACAGGGCAACCGCCTGTGCGCCGGCTTCACCCTGAACATGCCCGGTAATGCGCTGATCACTCCCCTGGCCGAATCTGAAAAAAGACTTAAGGTTTTTTCCCATTCCATCAAGGAGATCAGCGCCTTTATTAAAAACCGAAGGCAGGCCTTCCCCCCGGCAGCATTTCCAACAGAGCGTCTGCGGGCTCTGGCCGTGAAGATGATCGGCACTAATCTTGTGGTAAATCCCAACCATTTCCATGTGGAACAAGCAGCATGTTCCGGGTGCGGCATCTGCCAAAGGGTATGCCCTGCTTCCAATATCACCCTAACAGGCAGCACTCCCTGCTGGGAAAAGAATTGCATCCATTGCCTGGCCTGCTTTCACTGGTGTCCCCGCCAAGCTATCCGTATCGGCGGCCCGCTGTCAGACCGCCCCCGGTATCACCATCCCCAGATCGCCATAAAGGATATCCTTCCCACATCGCGCTGAGGGATATCCTTCCCGTATCGCGCAGAGGGTATGCTCCCATGTCGCGCAGAGGAGTATTCCATGAATCCGCAAGCCAAGGCATCAGAATTCCTTGCATGGCATCAAAAAAAGGGAGCCTATTCGGCTCCCAAGATCGTGTCCAATGCATAATGAAGCTTCCCCTTGTCCATGGGCGACATAAGAAAATGTGACGCCTCGCCGCCCATCTGCTCCAGGTAACGCGTATCAGCATTTGATTTTGGCGTGAGCATAAGGACAATACGGGCAAGCGGACCTGATAGGATCCTCTTTATTACAGTCAGTTCCTCCTGGTTCATGTCCATGTCACAGATAATAACACTGGGCGGATTATGGTAAAGCTTTGTGTGGACCATCTTACTGTCAGACGCACTGTCAATATGTTTAAATCCCAGTGAACGGATGATCGATGCCAATTCAGTTACGGTTTCATGCTGTTTACTTATTATTAAGACCTGTCTCATACCAATACCCCCATTTAATCATTTGCAGAATTCAATGTTGATAGTAACAGTTGCAAGTATTCAAAGTTCTTAATACTATATTAACCAGTGTACAATATCCCCATGAATGCGTCAAGCCAAACGGGACGATCCATCCAAAATTTTCCATCGACACGTCTTTGACAAAAATCGAGCTTCCATAAATTTCTGGTCTTTAAATCTTTCTCAAATCCTTCAGGCATGTTTTCACTTCAGCCAGCTCCCTGTTCTTTTCATTCAGGGTCCCAAACCCGGAAAGGCAGCAAATTACCTGTTCACAGGATTTTAGCACAGAGACTGCCCGCTCGTAGGTTGTATCCCGGATGGGCTCAAAGGGGATTTCTGATATCACCTCCGATGCCAGGGCCTTTGCTACGGGATAATCCATATCATTCTCGTGAAGGATACCGGCGGCAAAGGGGATTCCCTGGCGCTGCAGTCTCCTGTAAACCGGTATACCGCTTCCGTTTCCGCCTATGACAAAAACTTTTGGCTCTCCTTTCACCGGCTCCATCTCAAGACAGCCCATTTCCGCATGATAGCTTCCCTTGGTAATGCCATAAAGTTCTTTAATATAGGAAGACACAAAGATCTCTTCCGGAGTACCGCAGCGTTCAATGGCATTTCCCTTTACACATACAACAAAATCCGAAAGCTTCTGGGCCAGATCCAGTTCATGGAGGGACATGAGCACTGCCACCTTTTTTTCGCGGACCAGGTCTTTAAGGATGGTCAGCAGTTCCAGCTTATGACGTATATCTAAAAAGGAGGTTGGTTCATCCAGAACAATTGCCTCGGGCTCCTGGCAGATGGCGCGCGCCAGAAGGATCCTCTGTTTTTGTCCATCGCTGATCTCCATAAAATCCCGGTCTGCCAATTCCCCGGCATGTACCAGTTCCATGGCCTCCCTCACCTTTTCATGATCCGCAGCCGTAAGGATCCCCAGCCTTCCCGTGTAAGGATATCTGCCCGTGCCCACCACATCCTTGCAGGTCATAAGCTCCGGGCGGATCCGCTCAGTCATCAGAACCGACATGCGTCTTGCGATCTGCTTTTCCGTCATTCCCTCCATGGACTGTCCATCCAGGTATACGGTCCCCCCAAGAAGGCCCAGCTGCCGGATGATACTTCTCAAAATCGTGGACTTCCCCGCACCGTTTGGCCCGATCAGGGTAACGATCTCTCCCCGCCTCACATGGAGTTCAATCTGTTCGATCAGGGGAATCCTGCCATAACCCACTGTCATATTTTCTGTGAAAATGTAATCCTCTGCCATTATCTCCTTCACCTCACTGCATAGCTTCACCCTACTGCATACCTTTTCTGCCCCGCACCATCATATAGATGACAATGGGCGCGCCAAACACTGCCGTGACCGAACTGATACTGAGCTCTGTGGGCGCAAATACGGTCCTGGCAACCAGATCACAGAACAGGCAGAAAACCGCTCCGCCCAAAAAACATCCGGGAATCACCATGATTGGCCTGGCCGTCTTAAACAGGCTCTTTACCAGGTGGGGCACCGCGATCCCCACAAAGGAGATAGGGCCTGCAAATGCTGTCACACAGGCAGAGAGAATGCTGGACATCAGGATCAACGCCACTCTAAATCTCAGGATATTGACCCCCATGTTCTGTGCGTACACCTCTCCCAGCTGATATGCGCTGATGGGTTTTGCCATGAGGAACACCAGGAATAGCGACAGGAGGACGACCCCTGTCATGACCCGAATATTTTCCCAGGACATCCCTGAAAAACTTCCCATAGACCAGTTGTGAAGATTCACAATATTGGCATCATCAGCAAAGGTTACCGCAAAATCCGTTATGGCGGAACAGATATAACCGATCATCACCCCGCATATGACCAGCATGGACATCTTCTTTACCTTGCCGGATATAAGAAGGACAAAACCCATGGAGATCATGGCGCCTGCAAAGGCTGCCAGGATCATGGCAGCGGAGCTGACGGACATCCCCTTTCCCAGCATGAAGATCATCAGCAGGGATACCACCAGTTTGGCGCCGGAAGAGATACCCAGCACAAAGGGACCTGCAATGGGATTGGCAAAAAAGGTCTGGAGCAGGAAACCGGACACGGACAATGCCCCTCCCAGAATAACAACGGCCAGGATCCTGGGAAGCCGTATATCCCATACAATATGATAGGCGGTGCTATCCCCTGTTTGATCTGTCAGTATTTTCCCTATTTCCCCCGCCGACAGGTGGACGCTGCCCGAATTGATATTCCAGAAAAGCAATAGGATCAGCATGGCTGTCAGAAATGCAAAGGAAACCGCGTATCTTATATATGTCCTTTTTGTCATAGGGGCAACTCCTTATTTGTCAGCTTATTCCAGCCGGTATATGTAATTCATTTCCTGTGGTTTGGGTTCGTCCTCTGTAAGGATCCTGTGAATGTCCAGGATCATATCCCCCAGTCCCATGGTTTCCTGGAACAGGTTCTTCCCCGTACACCACACATTTCCCTCTTTAACCGCCTTAAAATCAGCCAGCAGGCTGCTTTTATCCAGAAGCTCATCCAGTGATCTCAGTTCCCCATCGATCGTGCTGTTGTAAATAAGACAGTCCGCATCCTTTACCGTCGCATAAAAGGCCTCCATCTGCATGTTCATGGTGGACAGGGCATTTTTATGTTCGTCCAGATCCTGCGGCACATAGGTTCCTCCTGCAAGGTCGATCATCCTGGCCACATAGTCCCCGGATTTTCTCACATTCACATATCCGTTGGAGCTGATATAGAAAAAAGCCACTGTCTTGCCGGTTTCCTCCTGATCCATCACCGGCTGCAGATGTTCCACCTGCTCTTTAAAACAGGACTCTGCCAGTTCCTCTCCGCCCAACATCACCCCGTACAGCTTTACCCACTCCATCCGCCCCAATGGGTGGTTCTCATAGCTGGAACGCTCCACAAACACGGGGATCCCCAGCTTTTCCAACTGCTCCTTTACCTCGGGCGAATGGTAGATCATAGTGGATTCAATGGCCAGGTCACATGAGCCTGACAGGATCCGTTCATAATCCGGCGCATTGTATTTGCCGGCAAAAAGCATCCTGCCCTCCTCCATCGCCTTCCTTGCCTCCCGGATATACCATCCTGAGGCATCTGTCCCGGACAGGGTGATCCGGTCCACGCTGTCCAGACTGCAAAATAGATCCATGGCTGAGGTGGCTGCCAAATAGATATTCTTTAAGGGCTGCCTGATCACTGTCACATCATCAGGAAGCCCTTCCCATGGCTCCCGGTCCTCCGGCACCACCAGGTAGCGCCTGTTGTCCTTAATGGTGATCATGGCATAGTTGTCATCATAATAATCCACTGAAAACTGGTCCGCATAGAGAAGTTCCATGGTGCGGCGGATTGTCTGTTCACTCCATTTTCCTGCGGACTTAGGCGTTGTGGACTGAGCTGTCACGGCCTGGGGCGTTATGAACGGATCTCTTTTAGGAGAACAGCCCCAAAGGACGGAAAAAATCAGGGCAACCAGCGCCAGTATTAAACAATATCTGTTTTTTTTCATCATTCAGCCCTTTTTAGTGTTGAAGAGTCAAAGATCAGTGTGTAGCTGATCTCATGGGGCCGGCTCATGGCAATGGTGTCTGCGATCACGGGGATTTTCCAGTCAAAGCCATTTACCGGGATCTCAAAGGCGGAATTGCCTTCCGTGTTGATCAGTTCAAATTTCTCTTCATCCACTTTCATATAATCATAATTGGAACTTCCCCAGATAATGGTTGCCAATGCCTTTCCATCTTCCACACGAAGCACTGTGGGTGACTCCACTGCGGCCCGCCCGGAACCTCCTTCCAGCTTCACTTCCACGGTGTAGGACCCATCCTCCAGCTTCAGGCTCTCAACCGTTGTCATCTTACTGTCCGCAAATGCATCCAGCGGAAGGGATTGGGATCGGAACACCAGGACCCGGTCATACCATTTCTCTTTATTCTTACTGAAGGCGCTGCAGTCTATCTCCTGATCCAAGGCTGCCACAGGCACCGTAAATGTATGTACTCCGTCCTTTGTCTCCACATAAGGGACAAAATCCTGATCAGAAGCCTTTTGGGCTTCCTCCCCGGTACCCATATACAGCTTCAGGTACCCCGTGCCCCCCATGGTCATGACCGCGCTCATGGAGCCGTCCTTGACCGTAAGTTCGCATTCGGTGATGCGGAACATATTGGAGCTGGACTCCACCGCAACCGGATAGACGCCGTCTTTCAATTCATCGCCGTAGACCGGCTCGCTTTCATGATCCGCTTCCCTGTTTTCTTTGGCTTCTCCGGTTTCCATGGACTCTCCGGTTTCCATGGACTCTCCGTTCTCTTCCGATTCCTTTGCTGATCCCATGGTCCCTGGTGCCCCGGTCACCGCCCCACCGGAATCATCTGGGGAAGCTGTTCCCCCGCAGCCGGCAGCCATCAGGCTCATGGCAAATATAACTGCCGCTAATCGTGTCCTATATAAACTGGCCTTACGTAAATAGGTCTTACATAAACTGTCTTTATATAAACTCATATGCGTTCCACCTTTAAAAGGGCGATCAGCAAACTTCCCCGACCGCCCATTCTTCCTTTTGATTTACTTTGACAGACTTTCAACCGCAGCCTTGGCATGCTCCACAAAGAGCTGCTGTATGGCTTCCATCTCCCCAAGTCCGCGGACAAGGCATGTCACCTCATATCCGGCGTCCTCGAAGGTCTTTTTCCAGGATCCCTCTTCGTCCCCCGCCATATCATTGTTGGCATGATCACCTGCAACAATCATTAACGGCTCCAGCACTACCTTTTTGTAGCCGCCGGCCTGAACAGCTGCCAGAACATCCTCAACCGTGGGAGATGCCTCCACTGTTCCCACATAATAATTCTTATAGCCTGCATCTGTCAGCATGTCCTGCATCTTAGAGTAAACCTGATTGGATTCCGCCTCAGTGCCATGACCCATAAAGCAAATGGCGGTCTCTCCGTCATCATACTCGGCTGTTGCCTCTGTGATAGCCTTGATCACAGCCTTAAAATCATCATCTGTGGTAAGCAGAGGCTCTCCCACTGCAACCTTCTCAAACGCATCCGAGTACTCCGCCACTTCATTCACAAGATCCGTATATTCCAATCCATTCATCAAATGGGTCGGCTGGATCACCAGGTTCTTAACTTTATTGTCAACCGCGCGATCCAATGCTTCCCCCACATTATCAATGGAGACCTGATCCCTGGATTTTACATGGTCAATGATGATCTGGCTGGTAAATCCTCTTCTCACGGAATAATCCGGGAACGCCTTCTCAATGGCATCCTCAATGGATCCCACTGTAAGACGCCTGTTATCATTATAGCTGGTACCAAAGCTGACCACCAGAAGTTCATTCTCACCGATCTCGTCCTGATTTCTGGTATTGTCCAGGGACGCATCACCTGTGTCGTAGTTTTCCTCATCCTCTTCAGCTGCGTTTTCTTCTGCCATTGTTTCCTCTGCTGTTGTGGTTTCTGAATCAGTTTCCTTTGCAGTTGTCTCCGCGGTCGTCTCCGGGGCTGCGCCGGCGGCAGCCGTCTCCTTCTGCCCGCCTGAACACCCGGCCATCACTGTGGTTGACAGGGCTGCTAACGCAAATAAAACTACCAGTTTTTTCATTTTCATCTTTCTTTTCCTCCTTTTTTTGTAACACAATATCGGTCTATAAAAGGTATAGGAATGTACTGAAGGATCCTCCCCAGTATCTGATGATATCTCAAACCGGCAGTTTTTCGCAAAAACAAGCAGCAGAAGTTTTCTTTGCGTGTATGTATCCGCCCAAAGTCTCCTGCCCTGCAAACTATATGTATCTCCAAAGCAAAAAAAATCTGTCCATGTCTAAGAGTCAGAAATCCGCGGTTGAAACGTATGCACCGTTTAAAACATATGAATGGTTTAAACATAGGAACGCTCCGAAGCACCACAGACCGGCACAACCAATTACTCGTGATTTGGAAGTGTATTCCTGTACCAACAGCTGGCAGGTTTCCTGACTTGCAGATCAACACGCATAACCGCCTTCCCAATCCGCTTCGGATCAGTGACCGTACATGACGCAGGTCATGCGCTCCTTACTTACAGTGACGAGATCGTACAGGTTTTTCACCTGTTTCCCTATTATCCATTGTCTGCCAAAGCAGACACCGGCACCGGCTGTTCTTAACTCGATATGCTTTATCCTACCACTTAATGGCGAAAAATGCAATCCTTGTATCAGGATGCCGCTGAAAATCAGCCACAAAAAATGCTGCCCATTGGCATGAGCAGCATTTCCAAAACCTGATCTGGTCCCTAACCTGTTACGGCTATACTTCCTTTACAGCCGGAAGAATGACCTCCACCTCTGCATGGGGACGGGGGATCACGTGTACGGACACCAGTTCTCCCACTCTCTGGGCTGCCGCTGCACCGGCATCAGTGGCTGCCTTGACAGCGCCCACATCGCCTCTTACCATTACGGTTACCAGGCCGCCGCCCACAAACTCCTTGCCGATCAGCGTAACATTTGCTGCCTTTACCATTGCGTCAGCTGCTTCGATAGAACCTACCAGTCCCTTTGTTTCGATCATTCCTAATGCATCATACTTCATTTGATTGTCCTCCTGAAATTTCTATTATGTTTTTATTTTATTTAATGATCTTTACAGTGGAAGAAGAATCCAGCCCCAGGGCATTGGCTTCCTCCGTATCAATGTGGCATTCCAGACCGGACTGGCCGGTTACGCGCACAATGGTGTTTCTCAAAATGCCGCCGCGGATCCCGTCTATTTCCAGGCTTACATTCTGTCCGTCATGCACCCCAAACCGGGCAGCATCCTGGGGCAGCATATGGATATGCCGCTGCGCGGCCATCAGCCCTTCCTTTGTCTGGACAGAGCCCCTGGGGCCTATAATGGTAATTCCCGGCGTTTTGTCCAGGTCCCCGGACAGCCTGGCAGGAGCCTTGATCCCCAGTTTAAAGGAGTCCCCGGACAGGATCTCCACCTGTGTCCTTGGGCGCACCGGTCCCAGGATCCGGACCTTCTCAATAGCACCCTTGGGACCGCAAATCGTAACTGTCTCCTTGCACGCATATTGTCCCGGCTGGGACAAATCCTTCATCTTTGTCAGCTCATACCCTGCACCAAAGAGATCCGACAGATCTTCACGGGAAAGGTGTACATGACGGTTGGAGATGCCTACAGGGATCCTGTCGTCCTTCTCAGGGCACTGACCACCGGCCTGACCGCTATCCTGACCATTGGCCTGACTGCCCAAAGCATCCTCCTTTGCAGCTTTCATCAAAAGCCTGATTATTGCCTCATACTGATCCATGCTGTCTCCTTTTCCTTACGCATCCTGCTGGTTTTTCATGGTAGTGATCAGCTGGCGCACCAGGGCTGCCAATTTTTCATCTTCGCATGCAGGTGCTGCACCGGATGGGGCCGGGCTGCCCGTATGTTCCTCTGCATGATTCCTTGCTTCATAGGCTGCCACGATTGCCGCCGGACTCATACTCCCTCCGCAGCTTGAGCAGGCCAAAGGCGCCTTGGGAGCGGAAACCGGAGCAGGCATTGAAACAGCCGCGCCCGGACGGAAGGTTTTGTCATCTTCCATCAGGGTTACGCAGTCTTTCAGGCCGTAAGCCACCTTCTTTATATTGATCAGCTGCATGGGACTTACATTCTCCGAAACAGAGCTTCCGCCGCAGGTTCCGCATCCCAGCGTAAATGCCACATTAAGGCCTGTGCTGATTCCTGTTCCGCCCTGGCTTCCGCCTGTGTTCACCAGAATCCTGGATGCCGGCTTGGCTGCAAACTTAAGCACCATGCCGCGGTCCTGGGTATGTAAGCTCATGGTATGGCCAATGCCGTTTTGCAGCAGATCCATGCTCAGTTTGCAGGCTTCCTTCCAGTCCTTTACCGTGTAAAATGCCAGCACGGTGGTCAGCTTTTCATAGGACAGCGGGTATCCCTCCCCCACGCCGCCCTGTTCACCGATCAGGACTTTTGTGCCTTCCGGAATAGTGATCCCCGCTTTTTCGGCAATCATCCGGGGAGAGCGGCCCACAAATTTGGCGTTCATGCTGTGGCCGTTTTTAAACAGCAGGCTGCACACCTTTTCGGTCTCTTCCTTTGTCATAAAATATCCGCCCTGGGCTTTTAATTCAGCCACCACCTGGTCATGGTTGCATTCCTCGCAGATGATGGACTGCTCGGATGCACAGATAGTTCCATTGTCAAAAGTCTTGCTGGCTATGATGGTCCTGACCGCATGGCGCACATCAGCAGTCCTTTCAATGTAAGCCGGTGAGTTGCCGGCGCCCACACCAATGGCCGGCTTTCCTGCGCTGTAAGCCGCCTTTACCATGCCTGGTCCGCCGGTGGCAATGATGATGGATACTTCCTTGCAGTGCATAAGTTCATTGGTGGCACCCATGGTGGGCATGGAAATGCAGCTGATCACACCTTCAGGCGCTCCCGCCTCCTCAGCTGCCCGGCCCATTAGTTCTGCTGCCTTCAGGGTACATTTTGCAGCTGAAGGGTGGGGTGAGAACACAATGGCATTGCCAGCCTTTATGGCGATCATGGACTTGTAGATAACAGTGGAGGTGGGATTGGTGGATGGTACGATGCCCATGATCAGGCCAACCGGCTCCGCCACATCCATGGTTCCCTTATCCTTGTCCTCACATATGATCCCCACGGTATTGATCTCTTTTATATCATTATAAAGAAGGGTGGATGCCGCATGATTTTTATAGGTCTTATCAAGAACCTTTCCAAAACCGGTCTCCTCCACCGCCATCTGGGCCAGGCAGGCGGCATGTTCCTCCGCGGTTTTGACCATGTTCTGTAATATCCGGTCTATCTGTTCACTGGTATAACCAGCCATCTGTTTTGCTGCTGCTTCTCCACGGCGTGCCAAATCCCTGGCTTCCTGAATGGATTGCAGATCGTAATCAAAATTTTCCATGTAAGAATTCCCTCTCTTTGCTTATTTACTGCTCTGTCCTGTCATAAAATGCCTTAAACTCCGTCAGCAGCAAGGTCTTATTTGCCTTGGAAATTTCCCGGCCTCCAATGCCAAGCTCCGGGTACTCCCTTGCCAGTGCCCTAAGTTCTGTTACCTTCAGGCTGACAAGAGCCCGAACAGCTGTTTCCGCTCCTGATTCGGCGGCCAGACAGTCCAGTGCGTGGCGGTCCGGGGCGGTTGTGAAGATAATGGGGGGCGTTGGTTCCTCCCAATCCTGTACATTGTCCGCATATTCCCGGTCTTTTGCTGCATTTATGCAGCCTGCATCCTCTACTCCGGCCGCATCCTCTGCTCCGGCCGCACCCTCTGCTCCGGCCGCATCCTCTGTGCTTTCCGCATCCCCTTCAGCCCCAATGCCGCCCGTTGGCGGTTTCCCGGGCGGCGGCCCGCCGATCACTGTCTCCAATTCCTCGTGGGGCCAGGGAATCACATGGCTGGACAGAAGCAGTCCCGCTCCCAGGCGTTCCACTGCTGCCCCGGCCGCGTCCACAGCCGCCTTTACAGCCGCCACGTCCCCGGTTACGGACACATTCATGCGCCCGCCGCCCACTTTTATCGTTTCAAGGATACTGACGTCCGCTGCTTTTAACATGGCATCCGCCGCTTCTATGGCTGCCAGCAATCCTTTTGTTTCTATTAATCCAAGGGCCTGCATCTTCTACCTCCTATACCAGGTCTGCCCAGTTTGCCGGATAGGTAGCGTAGAATATCCTTGCCTTGTCCGGTGACCCCCAGACCACCTTAGAGCCGGACGGGACAAACAGCACATCCCCTGCATGGGCGCAGTACGTTGTTCCGTCAATGGTTACGGTCAGAGTGCCCTCAATCACATAGTCGATCTCCTCATAGGTCAGTTCCCACTGGAAGTCCGAGTGGTCGATCACCAGAAAACCGGCGCTGATATGGGATTCCTCCTTGCTTACCAATTCCTGGAAATAAACCTTTGCCTCCGGGTTTCCCGTGTCAAACACATCCATTTTTACTGAATCACCGCGCACGACCTTAAGGCCATTTGGGTGGCGCTGTGAATCGTAGGGATCAAGGATCCCGTCTAAAAGTCCCTTGTTTAACAATCCCTTATCCATCAGGGCCTTTAGCACCATATAGATCTGGCCGCTGTCTATGTCCCGGCTTATTGATGGGGCATTTCCCCCACCGCTTTCCTTTTTATATGAAAATGTAATTCCAAAGGAGTCAGCTGCATCCCTTGCGGAAGGTGTGATGATCGCGCCCTCACAGATACAGTACTCTGTCTTTCCTTCCTCCTTCAGGGTTTCCACGTCTTTTGCGCAAACCAGCTGTTTCATACCCTCACTTCCTCTCTGCAATTACCGCTGCCTTTTCAGGAGCGCATCTTATGCATGCTCCATATCAAAGGTGCAGTCCTCGTCTATAATTCCAACCACAACGGCGTCCACCGGAATCTCATCATCCTTAAGCATCCGGCGGGCAGAGGAACCTGTGGTAATCATGACCCTGTCTCCAATGCCTGCGCTGATGGTGTCTACCACAACCAGCTGTTCCCCGGCTCTGGCTCCTCCGATCACCTGGGCCAGCATCAGCTTGCAGCCGTTGAGAGCCTCCGCCTTTCTGGTGGCCCATATGTTATCGATCAGTCTTGCAGTTACCACTCTTCCTTTCCCTCCTTCTCCTTTTTGCGTATCTCATCCAGGGCAGCCTCCACAGAAGCCGTGTCACCGAAGATTGCCAGCAGGATCATGTTCTGGGGGCAGTTGCCCCGTATATCCTCCACCGTTACTCCCACTGCCTTTTCCGCCACATCGGCCGCACAGACCATTTCAATCATCCTGCCCTGTATCAGGCCGATGGCATCCGGGTAGTCCATGGTTTTTGAAGCACCGGACCCCTTTCTGCGGCACAGTATGTCAATGGTGCCCTGGGTGGGCGATTTTATGATTCGGTATTCCATTGGTTCTTTCCTTTACTTTCTGCTCAGTTCTCCTTGGCAGACGGGCTCAGCGTCCGTCATCCGCAGGCGCTCGCGCAATTTTTCGCAATTCCAAGGGGTGTTACAAACATGGGGTTTGCCGGCTTATAGGTGGGGATCCCGGTTTTCTTCTCTATGATCTCCTCGATTCCCGTGAGGCAGCAGGTTCCCCCCACCAAATAGATCCCGTCCACATCCCTGCCCTCAATATGGCGGCTGATGATGGCGGAGACCTTTTCAATCACTGGTTTTAATACCGGCAGCAGTTCCCTGTGGTTTTTCCGGTCCCGTTTGTAAGCATCCGCTTCCTCAAAGGACAATTGATACGCACCTGATATCACCAGCGAAAAATGAGTCCCGCCCGTGGGTTCATCCGCCACGTAAACCACCTTTCCATCCTTCAGCACTGAGATGCCTGTGGTGCCTCCTCCGATATCAACCACAGCGCCATTTCGTATATTCAGGACCGCATTGGCTGCAGTAGGCTCATCAGGCAGGGCTGTGATCTCAAAGCCCGCACCCTGGACCACATTTTTGATGGCGCCGGAATCCAGGGCATCCGTGCCCGGAGGAATGGCGGCCGCCGCATAGACCAGTTCAGTTCCCAGCTTTTTCTCCAGTTCTTCCTTCATTTCCCTTACAATACGGATCGCACCGATGTAGTCCACCACCATTCCGTCCCTGACCACATCCGCATAGCGGTAGGAACCAGCCACCGGGCGGAGATCTTCATCCAGGACCGATACCACCACGCAGGCAGTTCCCAGATCCACACCCGTGTAGTATACGGCGGAGTGTCCTCTTACAGGTTTTTTGATCACGTTTTCAAACTCCCTGACCAGCCGGTCACAGGCTTCAAATGTTAATGCTTCTTTTGACATGTATTTCCTCCAAACGCCAGACAGATCATCTGGGACAGACGGTTGATCACAGGGTAAACAAGTTTCCTTTGGTGTTCGGGGATCTTTCCCGCCAGTTGGCGCAGGGTACACCGCAGGAGATGGAGGCGGACAATCTCACGCCCTCTGGGGGATTGGGCGTGAAATCCGGTGACTTCAAAGCAGTCTTCCAGCAGACAGTCCCAGTTGTCCGGCGTGATACCCGCACAGCCTATACATTCCGGACCTTGGGCCGGGCGCTCCTTTAAAAGTCCTGCCACCCGCCGCTCCAGTGTGAATATCTCCTGGGCGGTAAGTACATTGATCTCCAGCAGGTCGGAACCTGTCTGCAAAAGCAGCGCCTGAACAGTTCGGATGAAGGCGGCAGTGTCCGAAGAAATTTTGCAGTCTGCCCCAGATAACCTGATGTCCTCTTTCCTCCCCAGCCCGGCTTCCCCCGGATCCGGCGGGCTGGAATCACAAATCCTGATTTGGCGGTCAATGAGAAATTGCCTTCCCCCAGGGGTCAGCCGTTCCTGCGGCATGATCACATAGGAGGTAAAGGGCACGGATTTATAGGCCAGGCGCAGGTCATCCTCTGTTATGAATTTCATCCCAGGCCCCCTTTGCAAAGCCTCCCATATATGTCTTCCAATTCTTTCAGTTCAGGTTTTCTCGGATTGGTCGCCGTACAGTTGTCCTGAAGTGCCTTTCCTGCCATATCTTCCACCCACTGTCCAAATTCTTCACGCTCTACTCCCAATTCCGTGACCTGCTCCGGAATGCCGATGCGCTTCATCAGATTCCGTATCTGCCGTATAAGACAGTGGACCGTGGCCTTCTCTGTACCGGCGGAGATCCCCAGCATATTGGCTATCTGGGCATAACGCAAAAGCGCCTCTGTCTCACCGGTCTCCTCAAGCCCTGCATTGTATGCGATCACGTGCGGCAGCAGGATGGCATTGCTTCTCCCATGAGGGATATGGAAACGCGCTCCCAAAGCATGAGCCAGACTGTGGCAGATTCCCAGGGAAGCGCCGTTAAATGCAACTCCCGCCAGGCAGGAAGCATTGTGCATGTGCTCTCTGGCCTCCATGTTGCCTCCATCCGCCACTGCCTGTTCCAGATATTTCCAAACCATGCGGACCGCTTTTTCCGCGCAGGCGTCCGTAAAGTCCCCGGACCTGGTGGAAACATAGGCCTCCAGTGCATGGGTCAATACATCCATCCCCGTATCCGCTGTGATCTGCGGCGGCACGGTGGCTGTAAGCTCAGGATCCAGAAAAGCCGCATCCGGCACCATGGCAGGATCCCTCAGGGGATATTTGGCCTGTGCCTGGGGATCGGATATCACCGCAAAGGATGTGACCTCGCTTCCGGTCCCGCTGGTAGTGGGAACTGCCGCCAGGTACGGACGCTTTTCCTGCTTCATGGCCGCATAAAGATGGCACACGGCCTTGGCCGTATCAATGGCCGAACCGCCGCCTAAAGCGATCACGGTATCCGGTTCAAACGCTCCCATTTCCTCAATTCCCTGTGTCACCACCTGGATGGTGGGATCCGGCACAACCTTTGAAAAGATCCGGCTGTCAGCCCCTGTCTCTTTTAACAATCCTGCTATCTCCGCTGCTTTTCCTGATTTCTCCATAAATGGATCGCATATAATATATGCCTTTTTGATTTCCAGGCCGCTCAGCCGGGAAAGACATGCTTTTCCCATATAGATCTTTGTGTTCATTATAAATTCTTCCATGTTCTGTCCCTCCTTTCCGTCAATCATTCTATAACATTGGCTCTTTCATTCCGCTTTCTCTTTTATTCCGGCTGCCTCAAGACAGCCTTTCACTTCCCTTCCCAGTGCTTTCAGACCTGTCTGGTCCAATATGCTGGTCCTTAGAAAGGGGTTCCTGATTCCGGCCCTGGCAAGCTGCTTAAAACAGGCCTCCATCCGTCTGCCATCCGAAGCCGTCAGGTCGCATTTTGTGACAACGCCCAGGACCGTACAGGGAAACACCCTGGCAAATCCCGGCGGATAAATCTCTCTTTTTCCCGTGGAATCCGCCAGCATCAGCACACAGCAGGCGTCCTGGGCCGCTGCTATGAGGTGATGGCGCATCCAGGGAC
>ERZ1036407.835-NODE-835-length-15582-cov-4.225027_pt1 | contig 15582 bp, 18 predicted proteins | sample MGYA00514217_ERZ1036407 | MGnify/ENA primary metagenome ERZ1036407 (study PRJEB33795, sample SAMN09464943) | human gut metagenome | host: Homo sapiens | place: USA: Stanford, California | collected 2016-11 | study: EMG produced TPA metagenomics assembly of the... | reverse complement strand
GTTTTTTCCGCCCTGGGATGGGGGGCGAACACCACCGCATTGCCGGATTTTACAGCGATCGCTGCCAGGAACAGCGTTGTGGATACCGGACTTGTGGCCGGAACCAGGGCGGCGACCACTCCAATGGGGACACCAATCTTTGCAGTCTTTCTGTCCGGATCCTCCTCCAGCAGCCCCACACAGCGCATACCGGCAAGTTTTTCCTGTATCCGGCTTAAGATAAGACGGTTTTTCCTGTATTTATCCCGTTGGTTTCCGTAACCTGTTTCCTCAGCGGACTTAAGGGCCAATTCGTTCAGACAGCCTTTTATCCCATCCAGAATGGCCGTCACCCCAAAATCCAGTTTTTCCTGGTCAAAAAGCGCCAGGGCCTTTCTTGCCTCCTCTGCGTGTTCCATCAGGATTCTGGCTTCCTGTACGGAAAGCAGGTCCTTGTCAACGAATTTCATGACGCACACCCTTTCCCGGGCAAAAGGCTTTCCAGTGAGTAGCGGGCGATGATCTTTTCCAGGTGCGGGTGGGGTCTTGGGATCACTACCGAGCTGTATACCTCTGCTCCCATGGCCTCCACAGCCTTAACCCCCGCCTCCACAGCTGTCTTGCAGGCGCCCACATCCCCCCGCACCAGGACGGATATGTATCCTGAGGCCACGTTCTCATAGCCGATCAATTCCACATCCGCCGCCTTGCACATGGCGTCCGCTGCTTCCAGGACAAATACCAGGCCAAATGTTTCGATCAGTCCAATGGCTTCATATCGTTCCATATATTCGATTCCTCTCTCCATGTTTTAAGCTCTCTTTTGTCAGGCGTCAATGTCATGGACGGATACAATATCCCCCACTTCACGGATGGGCCTTGGCATCACATTCTTGGCTGTCAGCTTTCCGATGGCGGCTGCTGCCGCTGCTCCTGCCTCCACCGAGGAACGGACCGCTGCCACATCCCCCTTCACCATAATGGTGACAAGGGTGGAGCCCACATTTTCATAGGAGATCAGTTCCACATCCGCTGCCTTTAACATCTTGTCAGCCGCCTCCAGAGCGGGCACCAGCCCCACTGTCTCCACCAGTCCCAGGGCTTCTTCACCATAATATCTCATATGTTTTCCTCCCGTCAGCTGCACTGACGGTATTTCTTCGGCACATATTTTTCAACCGTTGCTTTTCCGTCTTCGTTTATGATATAGCGCAGGGAAAGTTCCCCTGCCTCATCCAGCTTGTAGCTCTCCAAGTTTAAAAGGCCGTTGGCTTCCAGGGACATGACGTGATCCAGGTAACGTTCCTTTGTAAACTGCCGTTCCCCGCCGTACTGGGGTTTCAGGGCTTCCATGATTTCTTTTATGTCAGCGCTCTTAACACTGTACAAATAATTCAGCACTGCTGTTCTTGCCGGTAATAGCATTTTCCTACTCTCCCTTCTTAAGCAGATCCAGTGGATTCATAGTTACCAGGATGGCTCCGAATACGATGACAACGGATCCGATCACAATGGTGGATGTGAGCTGCTGGCCCAGGAACATGACACAGAAGAGCACGCCCCAAAAGGCGTATGTTACATTTAAGGACATGCCAATGGCACAGCCCACAGTGGAATTGCTCTTGTACCAGCATACAAAGGATACGGCTGCGCTTAAACCGGAAAGCGCCAGCCAGATCAGCGGAAGTCCTGCTGCAAAGGTTCCTCCCAAAAGGGCCATTCCACCCACCAGCGGAACGATCACGACCAGGTCCACAATGCCGGAGATCAGTTCCCTTAAGTTAACCGCCACATCCGTATCGATCATAGCGCCGCCGTAGCTGGAAAGCATTCCCTCCAGTCCCCAGCTGATCGCAGCGATCAGTGCGCAGATGATGCCCAGGGTGAAGTTGGGGCTGCCCTCAGGCTTTACCCAGTTGATCACAATGGCGCCGGCCACGCAGATCATCATACCTGCAATGACACGCTTGGTAGGCTTTTGTTTTAAGAAGATCCACGCAAAGATCGCTCCAAACAAGCTGCATGTGGCGGAAATGGGGATGGCGTATGCCCCTGCCATGGCCAGGCCCACCAGGTAAGCCCCGTTGGCAATGGGTCCTCCCAGCAGGGATCCAAGCACGATCATCTTGCCGGGAAATGTATGTAAGCTTCGTCCAAGCTCACTGAGCCTGCCGCATCTTGCGTTGTAAAGGGTCAGCCAGATGCCTGCGAACAGGTCATTGAGTCCTGAACACACATAGGGAGCTGCCAGGACACCGGCCGCGCCCATAAGAGGCTCATAATATCCAGCCACCAGTACCAGGGTGGTGTAGATCCCGTAGGTCAGGCCGGATATCAGCCCTGTGGTTATTCCCGTCACTCGGAATTTTTTGTTCACCTGTTTCATTTTGTCATCAGCCGTCATAGGGGCTGCCGCCCCATAATTTACTGCTGCACTGTCTCCGTTCATATATGGAATCTCCTTTGGTCGCTATTCTGATGTTCTGTTCTGTGATGTTCTATTCTGAGGTCCTGGTTCCCGGAAGAATGGTTTCCACTTCCCCGTGGGGCCGTGGTATCACATGTACGCTTACCAGTTCTCCCACTCTTCCGGCCGCAGCTGCTCCCGCGTCTGTGGCAGCCTTCACAGCGCCAACATCTCCCCGCACCATCACAGTGACCAGGCCTCCGCCGATCATTTCTTTGCCAAGCAGTGTAACATTGGCGGCTTTTACCATGGCGTCCGCCGCCTCAATGGATCCCACCAATCCTTTTGTCTCAATCATTCCCAATGCATCATATTTCATGGTCTGTTGCTCCTTTTCTTGCGCCCGCTTTTGCAGTGTCAAAATGCACAAAAGCCGGTTATCATATTTTGTTTTAATGATTTTGTGTTCGGCCTTCACAAATTAGAAAACATCCCAAATCAGCAATATTACCAACTTTTTAAATACGCGTCATGTTTTTCTATGCATTTAGTATAGACCCTGCCCTTTAGTGGAATGTCAACCGTTTTTTTGAGATTTTTTTAACTATTTGCTGCTTTTTAATTTTGCAAAGAATTGGGTATTCTCGGAAAGCATTGAAATATAAGGGTTTTATGGAAGATTATTCCATCAAAACCGGCAAAAAAAGAAGCAGGTGACCAGGCACCTGCACGTCAGAATCCGACCATTCTCGTCTCTTTATTTTCATTCGGAAGGGGAAATCTCTGTATTCTCCCCCCGTATGTCCTGCATAAATCTTTCCCCTAAGGGGAAGCTTTTTGTCCTCAGTCACAGGGACCGCTGACAATGGGTACGATCACCTCTGTCACAAACTCCTCCGGATTCCTGGTGGTCCAGTAATCCACCACATAGCGCTCATAAGATTCCGGGCCGCATTTGTATCCCCTGGCAGCTGTCCAGTCCCGTATCTTCCCATAGGCATCCTCAATCTGTTCCAATGCGCCTAAATGGTAAACCGTGGCCGCCATGTTCCCGCCGAACACAGTCTGGTTCGTTCCCTCCATACATGGACGGATGGGCCTTTGCATGATCCTGGCGGACGTGCTGGTCCCATTCATCTTGTCCGTCCAGGAAGGGAACCGAAGGATCACCTCACCTGCGATCTCGTTGTTCACGCTCTCCAGATAGTTCACCCAGTCAATATTGATAATAGATTCCATGTAGTGGTAGGAAAACGGCTGGTCCATGTAACAATAATTAGCCGTGCTTATGTATTTCACCCCTACCTCCTGCACCTTGCTCCTGGAAACCAGCTGCGCTTCCTGGATCAGCTCATACCAGTCCTTGACCGCCACATAACTGTTGTGGATCTCCTGTTCCTGGATCCTCAGCTCATCGATCTTACTGATAAAATTCTGTTTGACAAAATAGTATGTGTTCCCCTCCACCAGGTCCTGCATTTCCTCCAGCTTAAATCCCATCTGCTTGTAATACTTCACAATGGGAACGGTCAAAAGGGTCTCCCTGTTATAATACCTGTACCCGTTCTCCTTACATATTACGTCCGGCGAAATAATTCCGATCTGGTCATAAAAGCGAAGGGCCTTTTTTGAAATGTTGCATATTTTGCTGACTTCCCCGATTGAATAAAGTTTTTCTTTTTGCATCTTCCCCGATCAAACCCCCTGTCAGTTTTTTAACATAATACTAGTATAAACCTTCCTGTTAGGTGGAATGTCAATATCCATTCCCGAATACCTCCGATTCCGGAAAATAAGGCAAAAAAGAACGGCCAGGCCCAAAAAAGGGGCCTTTCCCTTCTCTTTTTACCTGGTCGTTCCTGTTTCCTTCCCTTGTTACATTCCTGTAAAGGGGAAGGTTTTTATCCGGATCTTGGGGTCACCGGCACGATCACTTCTGTCACAAATTCACTGGAATTGCGGGTAGTCCAATAATCGATCACGTAGCGCTCAAAGCATCCCTGGTCACAGGCATATCCTCTCATATCCGCCCATTTTAAGATCTTCTCATACACTTGTCCCATATCCTCATAACCGCCCACATGATAAGCGCACGCCGCCATCCGGCCGCCCCACATGATCTGAGCCGGATCCTCCGGATCCGCCCATACCGCCTTCTGCATAATCCTTGCCCTGGTACAGATTCCTGACATCTTATGGGCGGCGGAAGAAAAATTCAGGATGACCGGTCCTGTTATCTTCTGTCCCGCCGCTTCCAGATAATTGGTCCAGCTGATATTGATAATGGATTCCATATACTGGTAATTAAAATCCTGATCCATATAGCAATAGGATGCGGGATCTATAAAACGCACGGAAACGTCCTGGATTTTGTGACGGATGACCAGTTCCGCTTCCTTTATCAGCTCATACCAGTCTTTGACCGCCGCCAGGCTGCCCTGGATCTCCCTTTCCATGTCCTTAAGTCCACTGATCTTGGAGTGGAAATTCTGCTGCAGGAACTGGTATGTATTTCCGCCCAGCATCTCCTGCATTTCCTCCAGCTTAAACCCCATCTGTTTATAATATTTCATCACGGGAACCAGAAGCAGGGTCTTCCTGCTGTAATAGCGGTAACCATTTTCCTCACTGATATGGTCAGGGGAAAGAAGGCCGATCTTATCATAGTAGCGCAAAGCCTTGGCGGAAATATTGCAAATCCCGGCCACCTCTCCTATGGTGTATAATTCCTTCTCCTTCAAGAAACCACCCATCCCTTCCCTGTGTTTAGAGTCCCTGTCACTTCATAAAAGGCCAGTATTTCTTGAGTAATATAAAGGTGATGAACGGAGGTATCCCATGCCTGACAACCGCTGCCAGCAGATTGACCTTTATCAGGACCGAGGACAGTATCAGAACGCCAAACAAAACTAGGATCAGATAAAATGTCAGACGTTTTCTTCCTATCATCAGCCAATAATAGAGGATCCCCGCCGCAATACAGGTCACCATGGAAAAATAATCCTTAAGCAGCGCACACCCAAGAATATTGATCGCAGCCACTGTGACCATTAAATAACACCAGAACTTGATTTCTTTTCCAAATTGAACATTTCCGTATTCCATAACAACCTCACTTGTATTTAATAGGGCTTACCTTCAGCGCACAAGGCATCTGAAGGGTGTGTACCCTTGCACACTGAGGGTATTATAGCACAATGGGGATGAATTAGCTATAGGAATGATCGGACCTTTACAGACCGGCGCTTAGTATGTATTTGAAATGATTTGTTGTGTGGAATCAGCCATTCACCATATGAATCGGATTCCCATCCAGAAATGCCTTCAGGTTATCCACCGCAACATCCATCAAATGCTGCCTGGTATCCAGCTTCCTGCTGCCGCTCCTATTTTTCCTTTTTCACCATAACTTCCCTGGCCCGCTCCGCAATATGATCCGCCCCGAATCCATACTTATCCATAAGTTGGTCCAGATCCCCCGACTCAGCAAAACCGGTGAGTCCCAGGATAAAGACAGGCACAGGATATTCACGGGATAATACCTCCGCCACCGCGCTGCCCAAACCGCCGTATATGGAATGCTCTTCCACGGTAAGGACCGCGCCTGTCTTTTTTGCGCAGGCTGTAAGCAGTTCCCGGTCAATGGGCTTCACCGTATGCATGTCCACGACCATTGCATGGATCCCCTCCTTTTCCAACAGCGCAGCAGCCTCCAGCACTCTGTGGACCACAATTCCAGTTGCCACCATAGTCACATCATCGCCCTTTCTCAGAACGATCCCTTTCCCGATTTCAAACTCCATGTCCTCACTGTAGATCACAGGAGCCGGTGCCCTGGACAGCCTGAGATAAGCAGGCCCGCTGTAATCAGCCAGGGCAAACACTGCTTTTTTTGTTTCCACTGCATCGGACACGGAGAGGACCGTCATTCCTGGGATTGCACGCATGGCTGCAATATCCGTAATAGCCTGATGGCTGGCCCCATCATATGAATCGGACAGCCCGCAGTATGTCCCGCATAGCCTCACACATAAATGATCATATGCAATCAGGGACTGGACCGGGTCAATGGCGCGGGAAGCCAAAAAAACAGCAAATGTATTCACATAGGGGGTAAACCCTTCCAGCGCTAGTCCGGCTGACATATTTACCATGTTCAGTTCGCTGATCCCCGTATTAAAATAACGGTCTGGAAATTCCCTGCCAAACAGAATGGATTTTGTAGAGCCGCCCACATCTGCCTCCATTGCAACGACTGTCTCATTTGCCCGGCCTAATTCCTGCAGTGCCTGTCCATAGGCATCGCGGATTGCTATTTTTTCTCTCACCTGACCACCCCTCCCAACTCTGCTTTTGCCTGCTGATACTCCGCATCACTGATTGCTTTCCCATGCCATGCGCTCTTTCCTTCCATAAAGGAAACACCTTTGCCTTTTATTGTTTCACACAGGATGATGGATGGACGCTTGTCTTCTGCCTTGGCTGATTCCACTGCTGCTTTGATTTCCAGGACATCATGTCCGTCACAGCGGATCACATTCCATCCAAAAGCATTCCATTTTTCCCCGATGTCACCCATGGGCATGATCTCATCATTGGTACCGTCCAGCTGCACTCCGTTGTGATCCAGAACCGCAATACAATGGGTGGTCCCGAACTTTGCGCCGGCCATTGCCGCTTCCCATACAGCTCCTTCTTGTATCTCCCCATCCCCCATGACCACATAAATATAGGAGTCGTTTCCCTTTAAACGCTCCCCCAGAGCCATACCAATGCCTGCACCCAGGCCCAGGCCCAGCGGCCCGGTGGAAAGTTCCACCCCCGGGGTCTTGTGGCGGCAGGGATGCCCCTGGAGATAGGAACCCACCTGTCTGAGATTCTTTAGATCCTCCTTTGGGAAATATCCCAATTCAGCCAGAATCAGATACAACATGGGAGCCGCATGTCCTTTGCTTAATATCAGACGGTCCCTTTTCTCCCAATCAGGGTCAGCAGGATCCTGTCTCATACTGTCAAAATACAGTACGGTGAGGATTTCCGTGCAGGACAGGGAACCGCCCGGATGCCCTGTCTGGATCATATGGAGCAGATCCATTAAATCATTCCTAAACTGTGAACATAATCGATCCAGTTCTGTTTTCCTCTCAGAATTCATATCTGTTTCCTTTCCTGTTATACTCAGCCACTTTAGGGCTTATAAAATCAATCGCCTTTCTGGCCATATCATCCGGGTCATCTCCCGGAAGCATTTCCATTGAAACCCATCCATTGTATCGGATTTTCTTAAGGGCAGACATGACCTGGTCAAAATCCAGATGTCCCAATCCGGGAGCCAGACGGTTGGAATCCGCAAAATGCACATAGCGGACCCATCTTCCATTTCGTATCAGGCTGTCATCCATTTTGTCATCCTCAATATTCATATGGAATACATCTGCATGAAGCCCGCAGTTATCCCTGTGAACCTTATCCAAAAGTGTGCTCCCCTGATCCAGGCTGTTTATAAAATTGATCTCATACCGGTTGACCGGTTCGACCAGTACTTCAACCTTTCTGGCCTTTGCATAGTCGCAGAGAGCCTGCATGGTATCCACAAACAGCTTCTCCGCCTCCTGCCTGGTCTGTCCCGGCCCCACAAATCCCCTGGTCCTTCCTGCATTTACAAGTCCTCCAAAGGTTCCTGCCAGATCGATCATTTCCTCAAAGACCTTGACAGTCCTTTTTCTCATCTCCGCGTCCGGATGTGTAAAATACAATCCCAGATCAGCGAATACCTGTCCGGTGGTAATACAGCTGACCTCCATGTGACAGTCTTTCAGCCAGCGCTTTAATGTTCCTTCCTCTATCTCATCCGCCCGCTTTAAGGCCAGCTCTACGCCGTCATATCCGTATTCCGAAGCTTTGCGTATGGATTCCTCAAATCCCCTCCACACCACAAAGGCCGACTCCCTGGCTCCTGCTCCCGCTATAGTTACTGCTGTTTTCACAAATAGCCTCCTTCTTATTTCCGTTCTCCGTGAAACAATTTTTCCTGTTGAGGAATTTCCTCACAGCACAATTTGCGCTCCGCTTCTGTGATCAGATCCAGGGAAATGTCATGGCGTCCTCCCTCATAGGACTCCCTGATCCAAGTTTCCAGGATATCCACTGCCTCGAACTCACCTGTTATTTTTCCTCCCAGACAGAGGACGTTGGAATCATTATGCCTCCTTGTCATTTTTGCCATATAGGTATCTGTACATAGAGAAGCCCTGATCCCCCTAAAGCGGTTGGCCATGATACTCATCCCGATTCCCGTGGAGCAGATTAAGATCCCCCTGTCCGCCCTGCCGTCAGCCACTGCTTCCGCCACATTGGCTGCATAATAAGGATATCTTACAATATCCGTGGAATCCGCCCCCACATCCACGCAGGCGACTCCCATTTCCTTTAGCCGTTCCATAAGGATCTGCTTTAACTCATATCCTCCATGGTCACTTCCTATATATATGATCATTTTCAACTCCCTTTCCTATGCTCTCTGACTTCTCAAGTTTATCATTCGCATTTATGAATCGTTTCATTTTTTATGTAAAGAACTGGAGGCATATCACTGCCTCCTCTTCTTGTACCTATTCCGGCGCCATTGCCACACTTTTTCTCACCACCAGACTGGTATCCATACATATCTGCGTATCCCGGATCTCTGACTTTCCCAGCCCCTGCATTAACATGCGGACCGCTTCCAGTCCTACCTGGTATTTAGGCTGATGGATGGTGGTCAATGCCGGACTGCACAAATTACTCATCTCAATATCATCATACCCCACAACGGAAAGTTCCCCGGGCACATGGATCCCGCTCTCGGTTGCTGCCTTGATCACGCCCATGGCCATAATATCATTTGCGGCAAAGATGGCTGTGGGCGGATGATCCAATGCCAGCAGCTGAATGGCTGCCTCATATCCGCTGTGCCAGCTGTAATCCCCAAACCGCACATACTCAGCCCTGTATTCGATCCCACGTTCCCTCAGGCTTCTTTTGTATGCATCCATTCGGCAGCGGCTGGAATAGGCATCCACCAGACCGCTGATAAACGCAATACGGTTATGTCCATATTCCTCCAGATGTTTCATACCCTGTATAATGCCGTCTGTATCATTGACGTTTACCATGGAAAATGGTGCCCCGGTCTCTCCCTCATAATCCACCAGCACCACCTCTGTCTGTGATTTCAACTGAACCAGCTCCTGTTCAGGCAGCCTGGTCTTAACCAATATGAGTCCGTCTGTCCCCCTGCTCAGCAATGCATTGATATACTGACGCTCCTTTTCCTCTTTTCTGTCGCTGTTACATAAAAACAAGGTACATCCCATTTCCCTGACCTCATCCTCCACCCCTCTGGCCAGCTCCGGGTAATAGGGGTTAACTATGGTGGGTATGATCAGGCCTATGTTCTTAGTGGCCTTTGTCCGCAGGGCACTGGCCGTCATATTATATTGAAATCCCAATTTTTCTATTGCCTGGTAAACTTTTTCCCGGCTCTCAGGCTTTACGCTTGCCTTGCCATTTAATACATTGGAAACCGTTCCAAGGGATACCCCTGCTGCACGCGCTACATCTTTTACAGTTGCCATTCCATATCCTCTCTTTTTATGGCGACCTAATGAATCGTTTCATAAAACATATTAGCACGTGCGGTTTACTTTGTCAATATCCTCCCCCGCCTGCACTGTCCCTTACTTTTCCTTGTCATGCCATTAAGAGGTTGGGTAAGAATGTGGACACTGCGGGCACAAAGGTCACGATCATAAGTGCAATAAACATCATGATATAAAATGGAATCATTGCCTTTGACAGCTGCCCCAGGGACCGGCCTGAAATAGCGCTTCCGATAAAGAGGGTGTTTCCAACCGGAGGGGTGATCACTCCAATTCCCAGATTCAGGATCAGCATAGCACAAAAATGTGCGGCGTCCATGCCAATGCTCTGGGTAATGGGGAGAAGGATGGGAGTGACGATCAATATAATGGCCGACATATCCATCACCATTCCGCACAGCAGCAGGAAGACATTGATCAACAGCAGGATAATGACGGGATTGTTGGTCAGGCCCGTCAGCCATTCCGTAAAAATACTGGCAATGTTCAGATAAGATACCAGCCAGCTGAAACAGCTGGAGGACCCGATCAAAAACATGATCATACAGGTTGTCTTTAAGGCTTTGGCCAGTATTTCCGGTATATCGCGGATTGTAATCTCCTTATAAAAGAAGATGCCCACAATAAACGCATAAACCACAGCTGCGGCAGCCGCCTCTGTTGCCGTAAACAGGCCGCCAAGCACTCCGATTACCACGATAAGCACGGTACACAGGCCAGGAAGGGCTTTAAACAGACTGGAAGCCGCATGTGCCGGATTAAATCTGTCACCTTTGGGATAATTACGTTTTACAGAAATTATGTAGCTGTAAATTGCCAATACACCTGCCAGGACAAGACCCGGCACCACGCCGGCCATGAACACGCGACCTACAGACACACCGCCTGCCGCAAGGGCAAACAGGATCATATTGTGGCTGGGTGGGATCAGCATGCCCTCCACGGAGCTTGCCATGGTCACACAGGTGGAAAAGTCCGTGTCATATCCGTCCTTTTCCATAAGGGGTATCATCATTGCCCCAACCGATGCAGTGTCCGCCGCAGAGGAGCCTGAGATTGAACCAAAGAACAGGCTGGCAACAATATTTACCTGAGCCAGGCTTCCGCGGATCCACCCAACCAGCGAATTGGACAGATCCACCAGCCGGTTGGTGATACCTCCCCTTGTCATCACCTCCCCTGCAAGGATAAACAGGGGCACTGCCATCAAAGTATAGACATTCAGGCCTTTGATCACCTGCATAGCCATTGTCTGCAGCGGAAACCCCAGGTATGCGCAGGTAATAAATGATGAAATCAGAACAGAGATTCCAATCTGCACTCCAATGATAATAAGAAAAAAGAACACTGCAAGGAGTAAAAATACTGCATTAGGATTTGCTGCCAATGATTTCACCTACCCTTCCAATTGCCGCAATGATCATACAGCCCACTGCGACCGGTTCCGATACATATAAATATTTCATAGGGATACCTGAGCCGGTCAGTTTCGTGCTGCCGGTCAGGTTTGTCAATGCAATGGCGTATTTTAAAAACCACAGCAGAAATATGAACACGATCACATGGACGATCAGTTCCAACCCTTTCATCACTTTAGGAGGCAGGAATGAGTTCCAAAACTGGATCCTTATATGCCTGTTTTCCTTTAACGCAACCGCCGCTCCCAGAAGACTGAACCAGATCATGCAGAATAGGCTTATCTCATCCGTCCACCTGGGTGAATTGTTTATCACATGCCGCATAAACACGCCGTATGCCAGAATAAGGACCATGGCTCCCTGGAACAGAACACATATAATTTCAATACCCTGAAAAAACATATCATAATATTTTCTGATTGTTTTCACCTTCTCACCCTCTCATACATTTTTCCCGAAAGGAAACTTATTTGTTAAGCCACTGTCCCCGTATCTCAGCCACAACATCCTCATAGCCGGTGCTGAATTTATCTACCACAGGCTGGGTTGCTTCGATCCACCGATCCATGTCTTCGATATCACAGAAGGTCACTCCTGCTGCTTCCATATCAGCCACCTCTTTTTCGATCAGGCCTTCGGACTGATCGATATAATACTGGGACGCTTTATTCCAGCATTCCGCCACGATCTGTTGATCCTCCGGAGAAAGCTTATTCCAAGTCACCTCAGAGAACACCATGGGGCATACCAGATACATACCATCATTGTTAATAAAATACTTACAAACCTCATTCATCTTATTGGAAACAAAACTGTCCAGGGTATTGGCAGCTGCATCGATCACACCTGTGGAAAGAGATGTATAAACCTCACTCCATGGCATTGGAGTCGGATTCATCCCCAGGGATGATTTATATTCCATGAACACATCGCCTTCAAGGCTTCTGATCTTGATCCCTTTTAAATCCTCAAGCTTATAAACAGGCTTGTCAGCCGTGAAAAAGCAGCGGGGCATATCCACCAGATAACCTACTCCTACCATTCCGATCCCTGCGTTGTCAATGTCCTTAAGCCACTGTTCGCCAATGTCAGAGCTCATTACCTCAAATGCCTGCTCCTGGGAGCCGAACAAGTAGGGAAGCCCCGGGATCTTCATACTCTCAACGCCCCAGTCATACAGAACTGCCGCATCACACCGGTACATATCCAGGGAACCCAACTGTACCTGCTGCATGCACGTAGTTCCGTCTCCCAACATGGCAGAAGGATAATACTTAAGTGCAATCCTGCCGCCGGAAGCCTCGGCCAGATATTCCCCAAACTTTTTCTCGGCCTGTCCAATAAGGGAAGACTCCGGCTGACTGTCACACAGGGAAATCTGAATCTCAGCATTGCCGGCATCCCCGATTATTTCACCGCCCTGCTGTGAAGAATTCTTTGTGTCTTCTGTGGACTTGCCGGCATCACCTGTGCCCTGTGCCTCCGTCTGGCCGGCAGTATCTGCCGCAGCAGCAGCCGGACCGGCCGCTGCTGTGGTCTGGGTGCTTGACTGAACGCCGCAGCCTGCAAGAATTGAAACCGTCAATGCGCCTGCTAATAATAAAGATGCTTTTCTTTTCATGGTATTCTCTCCTTTAATGTTCTTTTCTGTACATCTGGAAACGTATGATACTGTTGGCAGGTTTTCTTTATTTCCGATGAGTTGTGATATGCGCCCTACCACCATCTAGAACAAATATCCCGCCCAATAATGAATCGTTTCATTTTTACTTTAAAAAATTTTGGAGATATTATCGTTTTATCTCCATATCCGCCTTTATGTGAATGAATCGTTTCATTTATATGTATATTATCACAAAAAAAAGCAGCTGTCAATCCCTTATCAAGGAATATTCAACAAAAACACATGGACAATACATGGATATCCAAAAGATACCCATGTATATTTGCCCCCTCCCCTGCCCAAATAAAAGCCAGGCTTTACATATCATCCCATCCCCGCTCCAGCACATAAGCAAAATACTTCTCCCTGATCCGTTTCCGTTCCCGGACCTTGATGGGGATTCTGTCACCGTTTTCCATTGTGAAATCCGTATCCGCGCGGGTAATATAATCCATGTTTACAATATAACTTTGATTACACTTTAAAAACCTTGGCTGGGTCAGTTCTGCCTGGACCTCATCCAGCTTTTTGCGAATAGTATGCTCCACCCCCTTGGCGCATACAATCCTCAGATTCATCCTCCGGCTTTCAATATACATGATATCGTCATAGGAAATCCGTCTGCTGGAACTCCCATTTACCATCAGAAGGCTCTTTTTGTTCTTTGGATATCGGTATTCCATAAAACGGTTCAGGACATTTTCCACTTTATCCCGCACAATGGGCTTGAGCAGGTAACCATCTGCCCATACATCATAGCTTTCTATGGCGTAATCCGGACTGGAGGACATAAATATCACAGCAACATTCCTGTCATGTTTGCGCAGCCTGCGTATGATCTCCATTCCGCTTAACCTCTGCAGATAAATATCCATAAAAATAAGGTCATATCCCGGATACTGATCCTCGCTTTCATATTGTTCGATCAGGTCTTCCCCCTGCTCAAAATATGCAATCTGTAAAGGTTCTCCCCGTTTTTTCATCTTTTGTACCAATATTCCTCCGACCTGCTCTCTCTCTGATTTCTCATCATCACAAATTGCAATCAACATAAGTATTCCCCTCCTCCAATGAATGTCCTGGAATCAGCAAGTCTGAAATCCATATATTACCAAATATAACATGATCATAGATGAAGCCGGGCTTTTCCGTAAGTCCTCCGGGACAAACAGATGCAAAACGGGACAATTGGTCATTGAAAATCTTGCATCTCCCCATGTTCTGTGCTTAAATAAATATACTATGACAATTTGTAAGGGGGATTTTTGTGAAAATAGCAATTTGTGACGATGATGAGTCCATACGAGTCCAGCTTCGTCAGTTTATCCAGCAATATGCCGTTGATAACGCTCTTGATTACACAATTCTGGAATTTAGTCAGTCCACGCTGCTTTTAGACACTGCACGTCAGGACCCTGATATCCGAATCATGTTTTTAGATATCTACATGTCACCTCTTTCCGGCATGGATCTGGCTGAAACAATCCGTGCAGAAGGAAATGGCTGTGCCATTATTTTCGTCACCATCAGCAGGGACCATTATTCCAGAAGCTATGAGGTGGATGCGGAACATTATCTGGTAAAACCAGTTACATATGAACAGGTTGAAAAAGCGCTCAAACGGTGCGAACGGCTGCTGATATCTGCTGCCAGATGCGCCTTTTTCTTTTCCAACGGGCATGAAATAAAAGTGCCTTTGAGAAACATACGGTTTGTTGAAGTATTCCGAAACCAGACCATCATTCACGCGTCCGCTGACATTGTTCTGCGCTGTCCGCTGGAGAATGTTATGGGGCAGCTTTCAGACTCCCGTTTTCTGAGGACACACCGCAGTTTTATTTTAAATATGGATTTTATCGCCTCAAAGGATGGAAATGACATCCTGTTAATAACCGGTGAGAAAATCCCGTTAAGCCGCACCCGGGAAAAAATTTTCGATAAAGAATATGGACAGTACCTGACTGCATCCATGGCAGGTGATGAATGATGAAAAAACAAATGATCATGCTGCGCTCTGCCATTGCCCTTTCCATCATTGCTCTGGCAACAGGCAGTACATCCCTCTACTCCCTGGCCGCTGCCCAGCCCGTTCCGCCACCTTATGCCTATCAGTGCTCCGGTGAGAATGGGGATTCCAGCAACAAAGGCTCTGTCTCATCCGGGGAAATTGGATCTTATGCAGCAAAAGATGATGCAAAAGATCACAGGGGCCGTATGGAGGATTCGTCTGAAAAGGCTGAAAGTGATGGGGATGGTTCCTCTGATGGCGGTGAAGAGGATTCCTCTAACCAGTCCAATGGCAATGAAGATGATTCCTCCGACCTGCCTGACGGCAATGAAGATAATTCCTCTGACCTGCCCGATGGCGGTGAAGATGATTCCTATAACCCGCCTGACGGCAATGAAGATGATTCCTCTGGCCTGCCCGATGGCGGTGAAGATGATTCCTATAACCCGCCTGACGGCAATGAAGAT
>ERZ1036407.832-NODE-832-length-15618-cov-4.409947_pt1 | contig 15618 bp, 16 predicted proteins | sample MGYA00514217_ERZ1036407 | MGnify/ENA primary metagenome ERZ1036407 (study PRJEB33795, sample SAMN09464943) | human gut metagenome | host: Homo sapiens | place: USA: Stanford, California | collected 2016-11 | study: EMG produced TPA metagenomics assembly of the... | reverse complement strand
TATGGTTATACGGTATCCTTGCTGGAATACCTTTTGACCCTCAAATCATATCATGATGTTATAACATTGCTTCATATTTGTCAACAACTTTTTCATCATAAGACGATCGTTTTTTATGAAAAATAACGTTAATAAAAAGACAATCTTTTTTATTTTTTAGATGTTTTTGCTATATCTATTTCTTTTTTATCGTTTTTACTTGTGTATTATGTCCATTTCCATTATGTTGTATGGATATTCTACACTTCACGCAAAACCGTGACGGGCACCCATACATTTCTGTACAGATGCCCGTTCCTTCTTTCTTCTTTTATACGCATGTAAAACATCCATCTACGATAATGTCCGTGCCTGAAGTAAATGAGGCCGAATCAGACAGCAGATAGATGACTGCTCCGCACAGTTCATCCGGCGTGCCATACCTTCCATATGGCGTAAGGTCCATCCAACGCTCCTGCCAATCCGGATTCACATGGCATGTCAGTTCTGTGTACATATATCCAGGACTGATGCAGTTTACGCGGATTCCGTCCTTACAATATTCTACCGCAAGAGACTTGGTCATCTGAATGACCGCTGCTTTTGACGCATTATAAGATGCCTGCTCCTGAGGCCAGTTTACAATGTGTCCGGACATGGATGCCGTATTGCAGATGGCGCCCTTCTTTCCCTTCCCCTTCAGATACCTGGCAAATTCAGATGCCATATAATATTCTCCGTTCAGGTTCACATTAATTACCTTGGCCCACTCTACCGGCGTTACGTCATAGGCAGACTTATGTAATACGATGCCCGCATTGTTGAACAGAAGATCCAGTCCGCCCATATCAGCATCCGCCTGCTCGATCGCGGCCTTTACTTGAACCGGATCCGTGACATCCACGCCATAGGCTGCCGTCTTCTTTCCTGTAGCCTCTGTAATTTCTTTTGCGGTCTTTCTGGCTTTTTCCTCCTGCATATCAAAGATGGCGATGTTGGCTCCGACTTCCGCCATGCGCATAGCAACCACGCTTCCGATTCCCTGCGCGCCTCCTGTAACGATTGCTGTCTTTCCTTCTAATGAAAATAATTTTTCCAGTGCGTTCATGTTCTCTCTCCTTTACTGTTTCTAGTTGTTCACAATTTCATTATGTAGTTATGTTATAACATTATCTGCTATTTGTCAACATTCTCATTTTACAAGTTGGATATTGACATTCATCTATAATCGCAATATAATGTCACTATGTAATGACATTGTTATGCAAGCACATTGCGGAGCGAGATTTACAACTACTAAATTAAGAAAGGATGATTAATCCAATGGCAAATGTATATCAACCAGCAACTGCCCCAACTCTATATTTTATCGGCGTTACCACTGGACAGTCTTCCATTATGAAAGTGTTCCCCAAATGGGCCGATGCACTTGGATTAAAGGATGCTGTCATCAAGGGAATTGATTTCGCCCCTCATTCTTCTGCAGAGGAATACCGGGAAGCCGTCACTTTTATCAAGAACGATCCGCTCTCTCTTGGGGCGCTCGTTACCACTCATAAAATCGACTTGTTCAACACCTGCAAGGACTTATTTGAATATGTGGATCCTTATGCCGAGAGATTGGGAGAAGTCTCTTCCATTTCTAAAAAGGATGGAAAACTCTGTGCTCATGCCAAAGATCCTATTTCCAGCGGACTGGCGCTCGAAAACTTCGTTCCGGCCAGCTATTGGACCAAATACGACGGGGATGTGCTGCTGCTTGGAGCAGGCGGAAGCACCCTTGCTATGTCCGTATATTTTGCGCAGGAGCAATTCGGCAATAACGTTCCTAAGCGAATCATTATCGCTAACAGAAGCGTTCCGAGACTGGAGTCGGCAAAAGCCATTCTCGATGGAATCAATCCAAAGATTCATTTTGAATACATACACAATCCTACGCCTGCGGATAACGACAAGACGCTGGCTTCCCTGAAGCCCCACTCCCTTATCGTCAATGCCACAGGGTTAGGCAAGGACGGCCCCGGCTCGCCCCTGACGGATGACTGCGTTTTCCCTGAGGACAGTCTGGTATGGGAAATCAATTACCGCGGAGACCTGCTTTTCAAGCGACAGGCAGAGGCGCAGGCACAATCCAGGCGGCTTCACGTGGAAGATGGCTGGATCTACTTCATTCATGGATGGACCCAGGTTATCTCCGAAGTATTTCAAATCGAAATCAAGGGCGAGCTGCTTGAGAAATTAAGCGAGATCGCCAAATCATAAGGAGGCATAAAACAATGAATCAATTTAATTGGGATACCAGTTTCCAGGTAGATTTCGACCTTCTGACAGGACTTTCAAAGACTGCCGAAACTACCAAACGATATCTTTCGCAGATGAAGGATATGTACTATGACACGGATGCCGTAAATGAGGTATTAAAAAGCGACGATCCCCTGGTCTATGAGTTTCATGAACTGGGAGGTCCGGAGCGGGCCGGTGATCTGGCATTTGGAACCACGATCCTCTACCCTGGCATCATAGGAAATGAATACTTCATGACCAAGGGACATTTCCACACCATCCTTGATACCGCGGAGGTATATTATACCCTGGATGGAGAGGGCTATATGGTCATGGAGAATCCAGAGGGAGATACCATGGAACTTCCTTTGAAAAAGGGCGAGGCCCTCTACGTGCCCAGGCGTTACGCGCACCGGTCAGTCAACACTGGAACTGTGCCGCTTGTAATGTTCTATACCTTTGCGGCGGATGCCGGACACGATTATGGCACCATCGAGACCAAAGGCTACCGCAAGTTAATTGTCCGGGACGCAGGCAAGCCATCAGTCATAGACAATCCTCATTGGAAATAGGGAAGATATTATGAAAGAAATCATCACCGTTACCGGGCGGATAGCCCCGGAAGAACTAGGCTTCTGCCAATGCCATGAGCATATCGCCATGAGCAAAGGCATATCCTATCAGATCAATCCAGCGCTATGCATAGACGATATGGAAAAGAGCCTGGAAGAAGCAAAGCGTTTTCATCTGGCGGGCGGCCAGTCTTTCATAGAAGCCCAGCCATGCGGCGCAAACCGCATGGCTTTAGAACTTAGAAGCCTTTCGGAAGACTCCGGCGTGCATATCATTGCCTCCACCGGCTTTCATAAACTATGCTTCTATCCAAAAGAGCACTGGATCCGCACCCTGCCCCCCTCTGATCTGGAGGAATTATTCGTGCGGGAACTGACGGAAGGAATGTTTGTCGATGCCGACCAGGGAATGCCGCAGACTCAGTGCGATGCCATGGCTGGCATCATCAAGATCGCTTATGACACGGAAGAATTAAGCCCACGCTACAAGGAACTGTTTCTGGCAGCCGCCAGGGCTGCCTTGCGTACCCGTCGCATCCTCATGATCCATGTAGAGCAGGGAACGAATCCGGCGCTGCTTCAGGATTACTTGCTGAACCTCGGCATCCGTCCACAGGATCTGATGTTCTGCCATATGGACCGCGCCTGCCCGGATCTGGAGTTTCACAGACGCATCCTCTCCAAAGGCTCCTACCTGGAATTTGACACCATCGGACGCTTCAAGTATCACAGCGATGAGCATGAAATTCAGTTATTCAAGACTCTGGTCAGCGCCGGATACGAAAGACAGCTGCTGTATTCGCTAGATACCACCCGTACGAGGCTCAGATCCTATGTACCGGATGCCATAGGACTTGATTACATTCTTACCGTATTCAACCAGTTATTAAGAGATTCCGGCATTTCCGGGGAAACCATCCATCTGATTTCCGTCGAAAACCCGAAACGTATATTAACCCAGTAATTTGCACCTGCATATTACATCCATTACAAGGAGCGAATCATTATGAGTAAAACACATCTATTCGAACAAGTCGCCGCAAAGAAAATCATTCCCGTTGTCAAACTAGACCGCGTATCGGATGCAAAGCCTCTTGGAGAGGCATTGTGCAAAGGCGGACTGCCTGTGGCGGAGGTCACCTTCCGTACCGAGGCCGCCGAAGAATCCATCCGCATTATGAGAAAGGAATTTCCTGAAATGATGGTTGGCGCAGGCACAGTCCTGAATGTGGAACAAGCCAGACGCGCGCTGGATGCTGGCGCGACGTTCCTCGTAGCCCCGGGATTTTGCCGCTCTGTCGTGGAGTTTGCGATAGACAATCATCTTCCGGTCTTTCCAGGAACCTGCACCCCATCCGAAGTAATGGCCGCAATGGAGTATAATCTGTCGGTAGTAAAGTTCTTCCCTGCCCTACAATACGGAGGACTTGGCACGATCAAGGCGCTTGCAGCCCCATTTCCGTCTCTAAAGTTCATGCCAACCGGAGGAATCAACGCTTCGAATGTGCTGGAATTTCTGGCTTTTGATAAGGTTATCGCCTGCGGAGGCAGCTGGATGGTGAAAGACAGCCTTATTAACGAAGGAAACTTTGAAGAGATCGCGCGTCTGACCGCCGAGGCGGTCACGCTGGTATCCAGATAAAGTATCCGCAAGCAACAATAACAGGAGGCAAACTTGCTATGAAAATATTAGTTACGCCAACTTCTTTACAGCCTGGCAAAGGCTCTAAGGCGTTGGAAACCTTAAAAGCATTTTCCGATGATCTTGTATTCAACGAACTCAGCCGTCCTCTTACAGAGGACGAGCTGATTCCTTTATTAAAAGACTGCGACGGATACGTGGCAGGGCTGGATTCTATCACCCAAAAGGTGATAAATGCCTGTGACCATCTCAAGGTCATCTCTCGTTATGGCGCCGGATACGACCGCGTGGATATCGCGGCCGCCAAGGCAAAAGGCATCCCGGTAACCAACACGCCCGGCGTCAACGCAGAAGCTGTTGGAGAACTCACATTTGCCCTGATCCTGACCGTGGCAAGACGCATTCCCTATCTCAACGATTCCACCAGAAATGGGGAGTGGGTACGCAGCACCGGAATGGAACTGAAGGGAAAGACGATCGGAATCATGGGGCTTGGCGCCATCGGCAAAGTAACCGCCCGCTGTGCCAAAGGATTTGAAATGAACGTCATTGCCTATGACCCCTTCATCAATGAGGCATACTGCGCCGAACACGGTATCGGCATACGCGCTTTTGATGAACTCGTACAGCAGGCGGATGTCATCGCCCTTCACCTGCCCCTCATGGATTCAACCAGACATTTGATCAATCAAGAGGCCATTGCCAATATGAAGCCCGGCACGATCCTTATCAACGCTTCCAGAGGAGGCATCATCGATGAGGCCGCCGCTTACGAGGCGCTTAAGTCAGGAAAGCTTGGCGGCCTGGGACTCGACGCTTTTGAAATCGAGCCTCCCACAGGCTCCCCGCTGTTCGAACTGAATAACGTGGTGGTCACGCCCCATACAGGCGCTCATACCCAGGAGGCCACTGATCATATGGCCAATGGAGCGATCAAGAATCTGATTGATATCTTAAGCGGAAATGAATGTCCATATATTGTAAATAAGTAAACCAAGGCGTCCCGGAAGTTATTCTCATAACCTCCGGGACGCCTTGGTTCATATATTCACATTTCAGGTTTACAAATGTCTTGCCATCTTCTTAAAAGCGTCTTCCAGTGCAAAATAACAGGATTCAAAGGCCTCCTTCACGGGGCCATACGCCTCTACTGCCCCGGAATCCGGAGTATGTACGGATTCAATATTGATGAATCTGTCGATAGCGGTAAAGTCTTTAAAGATGCCCGTTCCCACGCCGCCGATTACTGCCGCGCCCATGGAACTTCCCTCTTCCAGGAGGGATGGAACCTTGATTCTGGCATTGTATATATCTGCCATGATCTGTCTCCACACCGCGCCTTTGGCTCCGCCGCCTACTACCGTGATCTCCTTGATATCCATCTGCGTCCGAAGAATATCAAGGCAGATGGAAAGGTTCATGGTTACGCCTTCCAGCACGCTTCTTAGCAGATCACCCCTGGTAGTTTCCGGCTTGATGCCGATCCAAGCGCCTTTCGCGTCCGGGTTCCAGCGGGGGGCGCGCTCTCCCAGCAGGTATGGCAGGAAAATGAGGCCGTTTGCCCCCACCGTGCTTTTTTCAATCTGTTCATTCATATAGATATATGGAGAGGTTCCTTCTTCTTTTGCCTTATAGGATTCCATGCTGCAAACCGTATTCTTTAGCCAGTTATATGCCCCTCCTGCATACTGCATGGTTCCGTTTGGCGCGTACATACCCGGAATCACATGCGCCCAGGTTACCGTACGCATCTGCTCATCAAAGATCGGCTTCTCTGCCGTCGTCGTAATCCATGCGGATGTGCCCATGCAGCAGTAGGTCTTGCCCGGGGAGATGGAGCCGCATCCGATATTTGCCACGACGCCGTCGCCTCCGCCCATAACGACCGGGGTTCCCTCTGCCAGTCCGGTAGCCGCGGCCGCTTCTTTTGTCACGCCGCCTGCCACGAAAGTGGAGGGCTTAATTTCCGGAAGCTTGTCCGGATCGATCCCCGTTATCTGTAGTATTTCCTCTGACCACTGAAACGTCTTCAGATCAAAGCACGCGACGCTGTTAGCATCGGAAGGCTCAGTATAAAACTTGCCGGTCAGTTTAAATACAATATAATCCTTCGCATTGAGAGTCTTGTAGGTCTGCTCGTATATCTCAGGCTCGTTGTCCCGCACCCACATTAATTTCTGGATTCCGTAAGATGCCGTATTTCGGTGTCCTACGATATGGTAAAAATCCTGCTGGCTGATATGCTCCTCAATCTGTGCCACCTGCTTCTGCGCCCTCTGGTCCGCCCAGATAATCGAGGGACGAAGCGGCGTTCCATTTCGATCCACGCACAGGCATCCCATCATCTGGCCGCTGAAACTGATCGCCCCGATCTCTCTGGGAGCGACTCCTGTAGACTGGATCAGGCTGCTGCTTGTCCTGCATACTGCGTTCCACCAGTCATCCGCATTCTGCTCCACCCATGTATCATTAAAATAGTGGGCATCATACGAAAACACTTCGCTCTTTATCAACCGTCCATCCTCTGAAAATAATGTGGCCTTGTTCCCTGAAGTCCCAAGGTCATGCGCCAAGATATACCTCAACCGTCTGTTCCTCCTTAACTTTTATTTTCCGGAAATACGGTTACCTCAAATTTATTACGGTCACCGCGATATCTGGACAAGGTATATTCGATTGGCTTTCCAAATGCGTTATATCCAATGGAAACGAAATATTGAATTGGCTTTCCCCGCTTCATATCCAGTAATTTCACATCTTCCGCCTTAGCCTCTATGGCTTCCACCGTACGCTCGATCCTGAATATCCTTGTCTCGTCCTTCTGTGAAAGAATGCTGTATAACTGCTCTTTTACCAAGTCATGGCTTAATAAGAAATCACATTCTTTGTATGGAAGGTAAGTCTTCGTAGTTACGATGGGTTCGCCGTCTGCCATTCGCTTCCGGTACAAAAAGATGACGGAATCGCTTTCCCTTAGTTCCAGCGCCTTCAGGACCGAATCCTCAGCCTCCGTCCCCTTAAGCGTCTTTAACTCCAGCACTTCCGTACTCGGCGTCATGCCCGACCGGTACATCTGGTCATTAAAACTTTCAATCTTACGTATGAATTCCTGGGTGATCTTTGGCTGGGCCACATAAGTCCCTTTGCTCTTCACCCGGTACAGACGTCCTTCCTGAACCAGTTCCGTAATGGCCTGTCTTACCGTAGTCCGGCTGATCTGGAATGCATCGCTGATTTCCTTCTCCGTCGGGATCAAGTCTCCGCTTTTATAATGTCCTTCCTTGATCTCCGCCAGAATCAGTTCCTTCAATTGAAAATATAATGGGATGGGAACCGACTTATCAATTCTATCTGTCTTGTCTAACATTGCAATATCCTCCTGATATTCGAATATATTTGATTAAGGATATTGTAACATATTGGAAATTCTCCCGCAAGCATATCGACCACTTTGTATAATCATAACTATGTAATTATATTATAACATAACACAAGCAGAATTCAATGGTTTTTTCAGTATTTTTTTGTTTATAATGTTTTCCATCCTCTTGTCTTGCTAAAAAGTACATGATATAATTATTGTTATAACATTACTATCTTGTAACCTGATAAAATAAGATTATGGAAAAGGAGTTATCAGCATGGCAAAAATGACACAGGCAATTATGACGGAACCAGGAAACATCATCTACCAGGAGGTAGACATCCCTGAGGTGAAGCCGGATCAGATCAAAGTAAAGATGAAGCGAATCGGCATCTGCGGATCCGATATACATGTCAATCACGGAAAGCACCCTTATACCAGTTATCCGGTCGTCCAGGGACACGAAGTCAGTGCAGAGGTCGTGGAGACGGGCAAGGACGTGACAACCTGCAAGGTGGGCGACAAAGTGACCATACAGCCACAGGTTGTATGCGGCAAGTGCTATCCTTGCACGCACGGAATGTACAATGACTGCGAAGTACTGAAGGTCATGGGGTTCCAGACTACCGGAATGGCCAGCGATTATTTTGTAGTAGATGCCAATAAGGCGCTGGTACTTCCAGAAGAGATGTCCTGGGATCACGGCGCGATGATCGAGCCGCTGGCTGTCGCTGTCCACGCCGTACGCCGATATGCTGCTGACATGACAGGCAAAAAGGCTGTCGTGCTTGGCGGAGGACCGATCGGCAACCTTGTTGCACAGACCGCAAAAGCGTTGGGCGCAGAGGTCGTGCTTCTCTCGGAGCTCAGCGCCTATAGGCTTGATACCGCTAAAAAGTGCGGGATTGCCACGGTCAATCCATCCGAGAAAGATCTGCTTGAAGCCATCATCGAAGCCTGCGGGGAAGACCGGGCGGATGTCATCTTCGAATGTATTGGAATCAATCCAACCATGAAACAGGCGATCGCATATGCAAGAAAGGGAAGCCATATCGTAGTCGTAGGCGTATTCGCAGATCTGGCCACCGTAGATATGGCCGCCGTCCAGGATCATGAACTGACGCTTCTTGGAAGCGCAATGTACCGGGAAGAAGACTACATCAAGGCAATCGAACTGGTTGCCGCCGGAAAGATCGAATTCGAGACCTTGATCACCCACCGTTTTGGATTCCGGGAGTTCAAGAAAGGGTATGATACCATTGACCTGGAAAAGGACAAGGCTATGAAGGTCATGATCAACATGGAAGCATAATTCTAAGAATGCCGCGCGACAGGCTATGGAGCCTGCCACGCGGCATCTTTCGCCTATCACTTGGCATCTTTTACATATTCAAAGGATGCATGGTTATCTACGATATCAAATACCTGGTTTCCCTTCTCCCAAAGCTGGTATCTGATCCTGCATACAGGGCTTTCTCTTATGATCCTCGTCATGCTGCCCTGCCGCGGCGCGCTCAGCCCGTAAGACCGCTCTCCTAGCTTGGTCACCTTTAAGCAAAGTTTTCCTTGTCTTACCACCGCTTCGCTGGCGCTAAGCCTTCTTACTTTCGCCCCCAGATAGGTGGCAATCCGTAAGGTCCGCCCCGGAATCTCTATCTGGCAGATACATCCCCGGAAGCTCCACCTTCCAATCGGTACGTCTGCCACAGAAAGCATCAGGCTCCCTCTCTTCTTCTCCGTAAATATACATTGTGTCCAGAGATACTCCTTCGGGAAAGAACTTCCCCAGTCCGTCTCTATATACCCCAGCCCCTCGTTCAGATCCACTTCCCTTCCATTTACCATCAGCCCTCCTCTGGTTCTGTGCATCATGCTCAGAACGCCGTGATTGCATTCAAGAAATGGAACTCTTTTAAACGGCCCCATAATATCCTTTTTTAGCCTGGCAAACGGGCCATAAGAGATATTTCCATAGATGGATACGTCTTTGTTCTTCAGATTGACCCAGGTGCCTTTTTCCGTAAACAGGTTCTCCCCGATCATCACCCGGAAGCGTCTTCTCTCAATCGTGCACTGGGAGGCGGGATAGAAAAAGCACCAAGAGCCCTCTTCTGTTATCATTTGTATAGATGCCGTCCATTTTCCCTGCTCATCCGCGTGGATCGCGGGGATAAAGGCAATCATCCTGCCCTCTGCCTGGTGCTTCAGGTACCATCCTTCAAAATATGGATATTTTTTCTTTTTTCCATGGTAATATCTTGTCACCGTCTATCGCCTCCTTTACAGATTCCTTTTTGTGCAGGGCCAACCAGCAGATTTCCACGGGCGTCAAACCTTGAGCCATGGCAAGGGCAGTCATACGTCCCTTCTTCCGGATTCCAGGACAATTGGCATCCCATATGGGAGCAGCGGGTTGTCCTGATGTTTTCTTTTGCGTCTTCTGAAAGTTTTGACGTACCAGCAAGATTGGCCACCGCGTGGGCGCCTTCCAGGGCCATGTTTCCTATTCCCTTAAGGCCAGGCATTCTCAGGGGAGAGAAGACCTCTTCATAGGGGCTGATTCTTCCGCATATCTGCTCGGAAAGAACCATAGCAGCCACCATGGAGGAGGTCATTCCCCATTTCTTAAATCCAGTGGCCACGTACCAGTTTTTCCTGCCGCCGCTGTATCTCCCGATATATGGAATATCGTCCAGGGGCATGCAGTCTTGTGCTGACCATCGGTAGGCTTCTTTGCCTCCCGGCCAGTACTCGCCCGCCCTTTTTATAAGCTGCTCATACTGCCCGCCATTCGGATTCTCTCCGGTTCTGTGTCCTTCCCCGCCCACAAGCAGCAGGCCTCCTGCGCTTCGAACTGACAGGCTTCCCGGATCGATACCAAGATACACTCCTTCTGTCAAAGGCGCGTTCTCAAGGGCGATCACATAACTGCGTTCCTGATGCATCCGCATAAAATAATGTCCCGGGATAATCGGGAACGGATAGTGGCATGCAAACACGATATTGGAAGCCTTTACATTTCCGCGGTCTGTCTGCACCCCGTCAGGAGTAGCCTTTCGCACCTTCGTATGTTCAAATATTTCCACATCCTCTGAGACGGCCTTTAAAAACTTAAGCGGATGGAACTTCCCCTGCCCGTCAAACCGGAGGGCTCCCTGAATCGGAAAAGGCAATTCTGTCTTTTCCGTCCATCTTGCCGCGATCCCAAGTCTTACAGCCGCCATGAATTCATTATGGAGCCTTTGCCCCTGTTCCTGTGTATACAGATACGAAGAGCAGTCCTCCCAGTCGCACTCGATATTCATCTTACGAATGACTGCTTTGTATTCCTCGATCGCTTTTTCATTTGCCTGCGCATATTGGCGAGCCTGCTTCTCTCCCTTGGTCCTGATCAGGTCCGCATAGATCAGATCATGCTGGGATGTAACTTTGGCCGTCGTGTTTCTGGTCTGTCCGCTTCCAATACGCCCGGCCTCCAGAACGATGCATTCCTTCCCTTTCTGCTTCAGGAAATATGCAGTCAGGATTCCCGCCATTCCTCCGCCAATGATCACCGTATCAATATTCATATCTCCCGGAAGGCAATGCCGTTCCCTGATCGCTGCCGTATCCTTCCAGTAGGACTTATTTGTCATAGTCTTCACCTCTCAGATAGGATGCGCAGTAGCTGGTAAATATATGCAGCCAAAGAATATTTGAATTGTTTAAGACATGAGGGCATGTCATAATTTAATATATTATCTATTAGCAAAAGGGATGGCTTTGCCAATATCCTCGATCAGGAGGCATGTTCATGAAAAATCACATTTTATTGAGAACACGGTAGTCCAATGGCATCTGGTCGTAGCGAGGGATACCTCGGGAGTTGAGCCGGCAATTCATCCTCACGGATTATGAATGGGCAAAGTAGAAAGCCAGAAAATGAGTATCCGCGAACTGCTTATTCAAGAATGTCCAGCGCCTTTTGATATTCCCGGGGCAACAGTACGCCCAAATTTGTACTTATTTTTCTGCACCTTGCTTTTAATTGCGAATCATCCCATGTCTCATCCATAGTCATCTTTAAGAACTCGTCTGCCTGAAAGGGAGGATAGATCGCCTTGATGGCTATTGCAATTGCATTAAGCGACTCATAATGATACTTTAGCCTCGGTTTTTCTTCTGCCAACGCACGGTATCTTTCAGCGTCTCGTACAGATCCCGGGGCTGGTATCCCAGATCCCTGACGGCCTTATCATGAGAAAATTTATCATTGCTTTTTAACGCATAGAGGGAGTAGTCTGTATAAAGCGGGCGTTCCTTCCTGCGCCTTGCGTGCCATTGCATCAGAGGGGCTGCAAGATGCGCCATCCAGAACGGGATGACCGGGATTCTTCTGCCTCCCGCAATTCTTCGCACCATCTTCAATACCTCCTGGATTTCATAATGGCGGTTTGATAGGATGTAGCATTCGCCGCTCTTCCCTTTTTCCGCGGCCATAAGGCAGCCATAAGCCACATCCCGGACATCGACTAGATCATATCCTCCCTTTACGCATACTGGAATCCTGCCGCTAAGATAATCGTTCACCAGCTGGACCAGATGGTTGCCCGAACGATCGTAAGGGCCAATAATCCCGGAAGGATGGACGATTACCGCATCCAGCCCGCCTTGTACCGCAGACAGCACTGCCTGCGTGGCTTCTGCCTTTGTTCTGGCGTATCCTCCCACTACTTTCTCTGGAGAAAATTCTTTGATCTCTTTTAGAACTGACATGCTGTCTGTATCCGGAATCGCATGGACGGAACTTACGTATACCAGCCGCCGTACGCCAAATTCCCGACACAGCGCAATTACGTTCTTGGTTCCATTTACATTCACCTCATAAAGAAGCGGCGAGACTTTTTCAGAAATGTCCACAATTCCCGCCGTATGGAAGACATATACTTCTTTCCCTTCCAGATCTTCAAACAGCGGCCGCAGAGACTCTATGTCGCGGACATCGCCTTCGACGTACCGGACCCGGCCATCGTTCTCTATCTCTTCTCCCGGCAAGATCAGGCCGCGGATATCTGCCTCCTGCTTTCTAAGCAGCCGGATCAAAGTATTTCCCAGATGTCCATTGGCCCCGGTAACAATATAGATTTTCTTCATATCAAACACTTCTTTCACTTTTTGAACACAGTATTGTTTATCCTCTATATCTGTATTATAATATTCCTAACAGTTGACTTCAATCGACAGCTTATATAGGGTTTGGATGACTTACCAAGATGCTGATCCGCCGGGAATTCTTGGAACTGCTGCGCACGAAGCCCATGCAGAGCATCTCCATCAAGGAACTATGCACCGCCGCGGGCATCAATAGGGGAACCTTCTATTCCCACTATACGGATATCTATACTTCATTTTCCATGCTTCGCACCCTTTCCTGTAGAACAATTTACTACTACGGGTAGGATGTTACCATAGATTTCTTCTATGTATCTTAAATCCCGAATCCTTCTGCCCATGTTTTCAGTTCTTCCGCACTTGCATCTGCTGAGAATCTCTTTCCTTCCTTTAATTCTGCTCCGGGACAGGAAACCGCCAGCTCTTTGTTTGTGTTCCCCATGCCACTGCTACCCGAAGTTGCCAGTGGAATAATTGTCTTTCCACTCAAGTCGTACTGCTCCATGAACGTGTTCACAATGGTCGGGGCAACGTACCACCAGATAGGGAAACCGACAAAGACGGCCTCGTACTGTTCCATGTTCGCAAGTTTCTCTTTGATTGCCGGTCGGCAATTTGAATCGTTCATTTCAATGGAACTTCTGCTGTTTTTATCTGTCCAGTTCAGATCCGCCGAAGTATAGGTCTGCTCCGGTTTAATTTCAAAAAGATCGGCGTCCACTGCTTAAGCAAGTTTTTCCGCTGCCCTTGCGGTTACGCCGCTTGCAGAAAAATAGGCTACTAAAATTTTTTTACTCATGATAAAATCCTCCATATTTCATTTATTTTCTGACAGCATAAGAGAAAAATTTTTATGCTGCTTTTTTTGAAACAATCTTTCTCGTTCCGTTTGTAATGTAATAACCAACAAAAACCCAAAAGCCCATCATCGCCGCATATTCTGCAAACACAGACACAGCACTTTTTTCAAAATCGAAAAATACGAACTGATTTTTCAAAAACATATAGGACGGAATATCTGCACTGATAAAACAGAACAATCCATATCCAGCAATAGCAACAGCGGCTATCCTCGCAATCCACATAGATATTTCGGCATTGCTCGTCAGTTTTTCCAAATTTGACGCACTGGAACCGATACCGCTGCCACCGGAAGTGCAGAACGGTATAATTGTTTTACCGGAAAAATCGTAGTTTTCCATAAAGGTGCTGACAATTCTCGGCGCATCGTACCACCAAATTCGGATAGTAAAACTTTCGTTATGTAAAATAGTCCTTTATTTATCAGCATTTTAACAGTATACACACTTTTTTAATCTCCACCTTCTGAACATCTAATCTTCTACTTCATTGACAGCTTTTCCACTTTTCTTGTCAGCATTATATTCTCTTTTTTCAGGCGTTCATTTTCTTCCAACAACTTTTTTATCTCATTCTGGTAAAGCTCCACCTGTTTCTCCATACTTTTCTCTCGGACTTCCCGTTTAATCTGCGCCAATTTTCCTTGATCTGCCTTTTCTCTTTCTTCGTCCAACACAGATTTTACTTCTTCATTTTTGTAAAAGAACCCCTTAGACAGTCCTGTATTTTGTGAAAGTTCAGACACCGATAGACCTTTACCTTCTGAAGAAGCTCTGCGTATTTCTTCAACAGCCCGTTCTATTTTTCTTCTGCTTTCCTGGCGATTTTTCTCATTCATCTTATCGTATTTTGCCATTAACAAATTTCCTCCCAGACTGTTTTCCATTTTTGCATAATATTCCATCGTCTTTTTCACCAATTCTTCATCCAGTAATCCAATGTTTTTCTTTACAATTTCATCCGTTTGATACCCCATATAATCACGGACTACCTGAATTGAAGCGCCACTTCTATAAAATGCTTTACATACTTCTTTTTGGTAGCCATTACCTTTAAATACATACTCATCTGTCAATATACCAAACTTTCTGCATTGTTTCATAATTGCACTTTGAAATCCTCCAGCTGTAAACCTTTTTCCGTTATTCAAAAACAATAGATTTTCCACAAATATGTGGTTTCTATCCGAATATTTCAGGACAAGCCAATGCAAAACGTCTGGGATAGGTATGCATCTGGTGGTATCCGGTACCTTCATCCAGCTATTCTCATTTTCGTAGTAAAAGTCCACATTTTTTAACATAAATAGTTGTCCCTTCTTGATACCTGTAGTAAGCAATATGAGACTCATAACACGAAGATTGTCTGGAAATTCTCCAAGATAGCTTGTTAACAAATCAAGTTTTTGATCCAGATTATCTATTTCATTCACAACTGGATAGCTCTTCTTATAATACAAGAGAATCGGATTAGAAAACTCGCCGATGCAATCTGTTACTTGCAGATAATGCAAAAATGACGAAATAACTCGTAGTTTGTTATTATAACTTTCGGCAAAGATATGCTGCATAGACAATCTTTTTAAATAATCCCCTACAGAATGATGTTCAATATCTGTTATATTCTTTTCAGAATCTTCGAAAAATCTCAAGAACTCTTTGATATAAGTATGATGAATACGGATGGTTCCTAAATTTAAAGAAGTGACCGTGAAGAAATATTTCAGATATCTTTGCAGGCTCTGACGATTCTTACTAAAATGAATA
>ERZ1036407.802-NODE-802-length-16304-cov-6.161364_pt1 | contig 16304 bp, 14 predicted proteins | sample MGYA00514217_ERZ1036407 | MGnify/ENA primary metagenome ERZ1036407 (study PRJEB33795, sample SAMN09464943) | human gut metagenome | host: Homo sapiens | place: USA: Stanford, California | collected 2016-11 | study: EMG produced TPA metagenomics assembly of the... | reverse complement strand
CAGCTTACGCTGACCAGAATCACGCACCAAGTCTCACGTGCGTTCGACTTGAATTTTGCAAACATAATTCGCATTTTTCTGGAAAACTTTCTTGCTCTGAATCGTTACGAAAATTGTTTATTTTCAGAGAAGTAATTGTTTTTTTTGTGAAAATCCGCTATACTATCACAGGCAATTAATTCATAGTAAAATAGTAAACAATAAAGAATCTTACAGAAATATATGGGTTCTGAAATGTTCGAATAATATCAAAAGTACGATGGAGGATAAATATTTATGGAAGAAAATACTTCTTTGCATACAGAATGTGCGCATAAGCCGCGCCCGGCTGTGTTGAACCAGTTTTCCAGAACGGAACTGCTTCTGGGAGAAGACAACATGCAGCGCCTGTTCAATGCCAGAGTGGCCGTATTCGGTATTGGCGGCGTCGGCGGATACACTGTGGAAGCACTGGCTCGCGTGGGCGTTGGAACACTGGATCTGATTGATGATGACCGGATTTGTCTGACAAACTTGAACCGTCAGATTTTTGCAACAAGAAAAACCATTGGAAAATATAAAGTAGATGTAGCGAAAGAGCGTATTCTGGAGATTAACCCGAAGGCAGTGGTCAACACATATAAGACATTTTATATGCCGGATACTGCAGATCAGTTTGATTTTTCCCAGTATGATTACGTGGTAGATGCAATCGATACAGTCACCGGAAAACTGATGCTTGTGGAACAGGCAAAAGCTGCAGGTGTGCCGATCATCAGTTCCATGGGAGCAGGAAACAAGATGGATGCCTCTGCTTTTGAAGTGGCAGATATTTATGAAACTTCGGTCTGCCCATTAGCAAAAGTGATGCGCCGTGAGTTGAAAAAATGCGGAATTGATCACTTGAAGGTTGTTTATTCCAAAGAAAAACCGATGACTCCGATCGAAGATTCCGAAAACAGCTGTAAAAACAACTGTGTCTGCCCGCCGGGAACAGAAAGAAAATGTACCGTGCGCCGTCAGATTCCGGGAAGTCTTGCATTTGTGCCGTCAGTAGTCGGACTCATCATTGCAGGTGAGATCACAAAAGATCTGACAGAATTACCGCAGTAGAAAGGAGATCATATGGGAGAAATACAGTTATCTGTACAGGAACTGTTTGCGATGCCGGAAAACAGCTATCAGTTAGTTGATATCCGGGATGAGCGTGCACGTTCTTATGGTGTGATCCCGGGCAGTGTGGCTCTGAGTGCAGAGGAACTGCCGGAATCACAGGAAATTGATAAAAATAAGACAGTTGTTATTTATTGCCAGAAAGGTGAGATGAGTGTTCCGGCAGCGGAAGCACTGCAGGAAGCCGGCGTGGATGCAAAAAGTCTGAATGGTGGATACTTAGCCTGGTTGATGGAAGCCATGAAACAGAAAGAAGAAGCCAAAAAGGAAGAAGAGACTCCGGAGTATGTGGAAATTGAGCAGAGTATCCGCAAAAAGTTCCGGAAAACCATCTGGTGTCGTTTTACCCGTGCAGTACGTGAGTACGAGCTGGTAAAAGAGGGCGACAAGATTGCAGTCTGTATCTCCGGGGGAAAAGATTCCATGCTGATGGCAAAACTTTTCCAGGAGTTGAAACGCCATAATAAGTTTAACTTTGAAGTGGTGTTTCTGGTAATGGATCCGGGATACAGCCCGGCAAACAGACAGATCATTGAGGCCAACGCAAAGAGAATGAATATTCCGATCACTATTTTCGAGTCGGATATTTTTGATGCGGTATTTAATATAGAAAAATCACCGTGCTATCTGTGTGCGAGAATGCGCCGCGGACATCTATACAGCAAAGCAAAAGAGCTTGGCTGCAACAAGATTGCTCTGGGCCATCATTATGATGATGTCATTGAGACCATTCTGATGGGTATGCTCTACGGAGCTCAGATGCAGACCATGATGCCAAAGCTACACAGTACAAACTTTGAAGGCATGGAGCTGATCCGTCCGCTGTATCTGATTCGTGAGGATGATATCAAAAAATGGCGTGACAGCAATGACCTGCACTTTATTCAGTGTGCATGTAAGTTTACCGATACCTGCAGCACCTGTGGCAGTGAGAACACATCAAAGCGTGTGGAAGTGAAAAATCTGATCCGTCAGCTGAAAGAGACAAATCCGTTCGTGGAATCCAATATTTTTAAAAGCGTGGAAAATGTAAACTTAAGCACCGTCATTGCATACAAGAAAGATGGTGTGAAACATCACTTCCTGGATGATTACGATAGAATAGAGAAAAAAGAGGAAAACTAAAAAAACTGGAAGATGCAACTGCCAGTTGACGGATTTTCAAGGGTAATTGGTGGTTGTCAATCGGGATTTTTCGTATAATGAACGCAGGTTGCAAGATGACTGCGTTCATGAGCAAATAGCGAAAGCGAATTGCGAATGTCCGCTTTACTCCATCAGGAGAAGTTTTGCTGAGGACGTCAAAAGCAGAACGGCTGCTGATGGATTTTTGTTTGATAGGAAATGAGTTTTTCCTATCAAACAAAAGCACTTCATGCAAACGATGCACACTCGCACGAAAAGAAATTACCCTTCTTGAACACAGTTCAAGAAGTAGCCCTCGTTTAGAAAGCTCGGTTAAACGTGCTCGGCGCGAATAAGAAAGATGTGCTATTGATAATTACAAGCACGCAAATGTGTGATAGCACACTTTCTTATATTTATTACTAGGAAAGGTATCAAGGGTTATGAAACTTGCAGAAAAAATTATGACATTGAGAAAGCAACGCGGCTGGTCGCAGGAAGAACTGGCGCAGCAACTTTCTGTATCACGACAGTCTGTATCGAAATGGGAGAGCGGAGCGTCCGTGCCAGATCTGGATAAAATCTTAAAGATGAGTGAGATTTTTGGTGTATCCACAGACACTCTTTTAAAAGAAGAAATGGAGTTGAACGAGAGAAAAACAACATTTGAAGATTTACAGAATGAACAGATGAAAACGGATACGTTGGGTATGACAAATTTTTGTAGTAATCAAAATAGCACGCAGCAGCAATTTGGAGAAGATACACGAAGTGAAGAAATTCCAACGCATCATGTTTCTATGCAGGAGGCAAGGGATTATCTTGAATGGGCAAAACACAAAGCCCCGTGGATCGCATTAGGAACGTTTCTGTGTATATTATCTCCGGTATGGCTTTTATTGCTTGGCGGAATGGCAGAATATAAGGTTCTTCCGATCACGGAGGATATGGCAGGTGGAATGGGCGTTGCGATCCTTCTGGGCATAGTGGCTGTGGCAGTCGCAATTTTTATCATTAAGGGTGCGCATCAGGAACGCTTTTGTTCTTTTGAGACACAGCATATCGTAGCGGAAGAGGAAGTTCGAAAGATGGTTTTGGAAGAAAAACAGGAATTTGCTCCGCTGAGTCGTAAATGCACGGTGACCGGTGTGATTCTTTCCATTGTCAGTGTGGTGCCGATGATGCTGATGGCAGCATTTTCCATGCCGGATATTTATTATATCTACAGTCTTGCCGTTCTGCTGATATTTGTGGCAATTGCAACTTTTTTCTTTGTGTGGTCAGGAACAATCACAGGAAGTTACCAGATTTTGCTGGAGGAAGAGGACTACAGCGTGAAAAATAAGCAGAGCAGTGGCAGAAGAAAACAGGTTTCCAAAATTTACTGGCGTTCTGTAACCGCAATCTATCTGGCAGTCAGCTTTTTGACAAATCGATGGGATGTGACCTGGATCATCTGGGTCTGCGCAGGGGTGTTATGTGGCGCGGTTTCTGCTATAATGTCTTTATCGAGAAGATAAGTTCCGCAGAGCCCAAAGTGGAGGAAGTTGGAAATGGGATAAAGGGGGAAATTCCAAGTGGAGATTACATTGGCATTATTACTTTATTTTATCCGGGATCTGGAGCCGGTGACGGTAAAGGAACTGGAAAATGCGCGGTATTTTCTGGGGGCACAGCAGTACTGGAAAAATGAAATTTTTCAGGCAAATAAGTTGAAGCAAAATGACATTATATTTCAAAAAGACGAGGATTATCAGTATCTGTATGTTGCAAGGCTGTCGGAAATACTGGAGGACGCAGAGTCGTTGCATGCAGATATGGCGATTCTTGCCTCAGCAGACCGCGCGTGTGAAGAAGATCAACTGAAGAAGATTCCGGGCGGCTTGATTCTGGTGTCTGGCAAATACGGTGTACCCTATGTACTGAATCGTATGATCAATATTTTCAGGTTCCTGACAGAGTGGGATAAAACCATGCATATCGCGGCACTGGAAGGAAAAAATGTACAGGAAATGTTGAATCTGAGTGCGGAGATTCTGGAATATCCCATGACTGTGTTTGATTCGGGGTTTAACGTGCTGGCGTATACCAGTGCACTTCCGACGATCGAGACACATTTTCAGGAAACGATCCGCAATGGATACACCAATGCCTATACTATGTCGTTGGTGCGGCAGCAGCGTATTTTTTCCAAATTGGAGAAACAGCCACTCATTGTTGCGCCTGCGGTGGAAAATCCGGAACTGCAAAATGTGTATATGGCGTTTGCTGCGGATGGAAATGTCCTCGGTTATGGCTATATTTTCCCGAATCGGACAGAGATTGAAATGGGATATCTGGATCTGCTGAAAATATTTATCGCTAACCTGACATTCTGTCTGCAGCGGGAATATGAGCATCAGCGGTTCGGTCAGATGCTGTATGAGACCTTGCTTTTGAATTTGATGAAGCCTTCCGGAATTTCTCCGGAGCAGTTATCAGAGCAATTAAAAAATATCGACGGACTGGAAGCGGAAGGCTGTTTTGCACTTGGTGTGCTGGAATTTGAGGAGACGGAAAATGTCCCTTTGCCATTTCTTGCCCGACAGATTGCCCGGGCTATGTGGGATGTACGTCCATTCCTATATGAAGATAAGATCTGTATGCTGAAGATTATGAAAACTGGCAGCAGATCATGGAACGGATTCAGCCAGCAGGAAGAACTAAATCTGAGCCATGTGTTGGACAATTACAGTTATCGGTTTGGCGTCAGCAATGAATTTTATCAGATCATGGAACTTCCGGCGGCTTTTCATCAGGCACAGGCAGCTCTGAATTTTGGAAAAAAAGAAAAACGCAGTGTCTGTCGATATGCGGATTATTACTATTTTGATCTGTTTGCCAGTATGGAAACAAAAATGCCATTGGAGCATCTGAAAATGGGATTATATCGGAAACTGCAGGAGTATGATTTGCAGAATCAGACAAGGTACTGCAGTCAGATCCTGATGTATCTGAAATGTGACTGTAACGCCACTCATGCGGCGGAACAGATGTATCTGCACCGCAACACAGTCCGCAAAGCGGTTCAATTTGTGGAGGACACCTGGCAGGTGGAGCTGAGGGACACGGAAATTAAGAAACAGATGGTTATGGGAGAACTTGTGGATCAGTATCTGGCGTGGAAAAACCGTTAGTGTCCACTATGCACATTTGAACACAAATAAATACAGAAAAGAGAACTTTTTTGGTGACGAAAAACATCCTGCAATTTGTTAGACTTTCAGTAACAGAGAGGAAAACAAAATTGCAGGATGTTTTGCTTGGATGACACATAATCTTCCCGATAAAAAGCAGACAAAACACTGCAGAATGTTTTCCTGATAAAAACAAGTTTCAGACGAGAGGAGAACAGGTATGAGTAAAACAGTAGAAGTTGATGTTGCTGTTATGGGTAGTGGTGTAGCCGGTATGGGAGCTGCTTACAAACTGGCAAATGCAGGTGGATTGAAAATCGCGGTATTTGAGAAATATCCGGCACAGGGAGGCGCAGTTTCAAACTGTCCAATGTGCTTCTGTTCCACACCGGACACACCGGAGGCACAGAAGAGTGCATATGAAGTGCTTGCAAGATTTTCCAACTACAATGCAAACATGGGATTGATCAGCAAAGTAGTAAAATACTCTTCTGAGTTCCCGAAAATCTTCCTTGAGGAGTTGAAAATTGAAGCTCCAATGGTTGTAAAACGTGATCCGGCAGAATATGGAACACAGCGTGGATATACCATGGGACATGCAAATGGCTTAGACGTCGGTGATATTTATTTTCTGAACGGACGAGGACAGGGACATGCTATGGCATTGGCGCTTTTGCGTATGCGTTTTGCATTGGAGAAAAAGGGCGTGGAGTTCTATTTTCAGACGCCGATCAAAGAGATCATTCGTGATGAAGGCGGAAAAGTAACCGGAGCAGTTGCTTGTGACAAGGACGGAGAGAAAATTGAAATCAAGTGCAAAGCCTTAATTGTTGCTTCCGGCGGTATCAGTGCAGATCTGGAAATGATGAAAGAAGAAGGCATTGTTCATACAAAATTTGAGGAAGTATATAAAGAAGGTACACAGGTTATCAAGACATTCCCGGATAGCTGCCAGGATGGAGATGGACAGAAAGCAGTCTGGGCCGTTGGTGGTAAAAAAGGTGGATTTGCCATCAGTGCGGATCCTGAGGTTCCGAATCCATGCATCCGTATCGGGCCGAACATTCCTTGGTTTGCGGCAAATCAGATTAAAATCGTGGTTGAGCAGCCGTATCTGCGTGTCAATGAGAACGGAAAACGTTTTATTAATGAGGAAATGTCCAATCAGCATACCGCAATGTCAGCAGCATACAGCAATCAGTCAAATATGTGCGGTTATATGCTTATGGATGAGGATACCGCTAAGGCACTGGAAGATGGTGTAGATGAGAGATATGTATATTTTATTTTCAAAGGTATGAAGATTGAGAATATCCGTGCACAGATGGATGCTGCCATTGCTGCCGGCAATAAACATATCTGTCATTTCGATACTATTCATGAGGTGGCCGAGTACATGGGAATCAATGAGACAGAATTAAAGAAAACAATTGAGAAATATAATAAAGCAGTAGAACTTGGTTATGATGAGGACTTCAAGACAGATTCTTCCTGCATGCGAGCTGTGCGGGAAGAGAGTGGACATATTTACTGCTTCCGTATTTTTGCAGGTGCTTACAATACTATGGGCGGACTTCTGATTGATGAAAATGCAAATATTATTGACAACAACAATCAGCCGATTCCGGGACTTTATGGCGCAGGTGATATGGTAACCGGAAGTTTGTATGGAAATCCTCCGGTAAATGCAGGCGGAACGGTATTTGGTTCCATGCCGACTGGTTTACTTGCTGGTGACAGTGCAGCATCATATGTGAAAGGAGCGTGCTAAGTATGAGACTTGAAATTGCGGATTATTGTATTCGTTGTGGAATTTGTGAAGATTTATACCCGGACATTTTTAAAAGAAATTATGAGGAACATTGTATCGATATCCTTCATGAGGAGATTCCGGCGGATTTAGAGGAGAGAGCCCAGAAATCAGCAGATGACTGCGCTGTAGCAGCTATCCGGGTTAAAAAATAAGATAAAATATAAAACATACCTGATAAGTTGGTGAAACAAAAAAGACCTTCTTTGGACAGAAAACGTCTGAAGAAGGTCTTTTTTGAAAAATAGAAACAGCCATATACCCAGTATTTACGCGGTTTTACGGCATCCTTTGTGAAAAAATATAAAAAACTTTCAAAACCTAGTTGACAAATAGGAATAACGGGAATATAATACATTCAACAAATAAAACATAGAAAACAGATATGATTTATAGGAGGACGAAACAATGGCTAACATTTATAAAGGAACACTTGGTTTAATCGGTAACACACCACTGGTTGAAGTTACAAATGTAGAGAAAGATCAGGATCTCAACGCTAAAATCCTTGTAAAATTAGAATACTTCAATCCGGCAGGAAGTGTCAAGGACAGAATTGCAAAAGCAATGATCGAGGACGCTGAAGAAAAAGGATTATTAAAAGAAGGTTCTGTTATCATTGAGCCGACTTCAGGAAATACCGGTATCGGTCTTGCATCCATCGCAGCAGCAAAAGGATACAGAATTATCCTTACCATGCCGGAGACCATGAGTGTTGAGAGAAGAAACATCTTAAAAGCTTATGGCGCAGAGATCGTTTTAACAGAAGGTTCCAAAGGAATGAAAGGAGCCATTGCAAAAGCAGATGAACTCGCAAAAGAGATTCCAAACAGCTACATCCCGGGACAGTTTGTAAATCCGGCAAACCCGGCAGCACACAAAGCAACCACAGGTCCGGAGATCTGGAACGATACAGACGGAAATGTAGATGTATTTATCGCAGGTGTAGGTACAGGCGGAACATTAACAGGTACAGGCGAATATCTGAAATCCAAAAATCCGGATGTCAAGATTATCGCAGTAGAGCCTGCAACATCTCCGGTACTTTCCGAAGGTAAGAGCGGAGCTCACAAAATTCAGGGTATTGGCGCTGGTTTTGTACCGGACGTATTAAATACACAGGTATATGATGAGATTATTACAATTGAAAATGATGATGCATTTGAAAAAGCAAAACTTCTGGCAAAGAAAGAAGGCGTTTTAGTCGGAATTTCTTCCGGAGCAGCATTATCCGCAGCAATTCAGGTGGCAAAACGTCCGGAATTTGCAGGAAAAACAATTGTAGCATTATTACCGGATACAGGTGACAGATATTATTCAACACCATTATTCACAGAGGAATAGAAAAAACTGTGAGAGCAAGAATGTTTTAGAGTGATTTGATACGTTCAAGAGAATTTGAACTGTTATCAGAATCTGTGAAACAAAGACAACAGCAGGATGGCAGACAGCAGATCCTGAACAGGACAGATTATGAAAGGCAAAGGTTGAGAGAAATGGCAGAGAAAATCGCAAGAAAAGACAGAAATTTTAAATTTGAGACATTACAGTTACACGTAGGACAGGAGAATCCGGATCCGGTTACAGATGCAAGAGCAGTACCGATTTATCAGACATCTTCCTATGTATTCCGCAACTGCGATCATGCAGCGGCACGTTTCGGACTTGCAGATGCAGGTAATATTTACGGACGTCTGACTAATCCGACAGAGGACGTGTTTGAGCAGAGAATGGCAGCACTGGAAGGCGGCGTTGCAGCATTAGCAGTAGCTTCCGGAGCGGCAGCGATTACTTATACCATTGAAAATCTTGCTCAGGCCGGAGATCATATCGTAGCTGCAAAAAATATTTATGGTGGTTCCTTCAACTTGCTGGAGCACACACTTCCGCAGTACGGCATCGAGACTACATTTGTAGATCCGTTTAATATTGACGAAGTAAAAGCAGCAATCAAGGACAATACAAAAGCACTTTACATTGAGACACTTGGTAACCCGAACTCTGATGTAGTGGATATCGAGACACTGGCAAATATCGCTCATGAGCATAAGATTCCGCTGGTAATCGACAATACATTTGCAACCCCATACCTGGTTCGCCCAATTGAGTACGGCGCAGATATCGTTGTTCATTCCGCAACAAAATTCATCGGCGGACATGGAACAAGTATTGGTGGTGTGATCGTAGACAGTGGTAAATTCGACTGGGAAGCATCCGGAAAATTTGCTTCTTTAGTAGATCCGAACCCAAGTTATCACGGTATCAGCTTCACAAAAGCTGTTGGACCGGCAGCTTTCGTTACAAAAATCAGAGCAATCTTACTGCGTGATACCGGAGCAACCATTTCTCCGTTCAACTCTTTCCTGTTCTTACAGGGACTTGAGACACTGTCCTTACGTGTAGAGCGTCACGTAGAGAACGCACTGAAAGTAGTTCAGTACTTAAACAACCATCCACAGGTAGAGCGTGTACATCATCCGTCTGTATCTGAGGATCCGAGCCAGCAGGCATTATACAAAAAATATTTCCCGAATGGCGGTGGTTCTATCTTCACATTTGAAATCAAAGGTGACGAGCAGAAAGCAAAAGACTTCATCGACAATCTGGAGTTGTTCTCCCTGCTTGCAAATGTTGCAGATGTAAAATCTCTGGTGATCCATCCGGCAACAACTACACACAGCCAGTGCACACCGGAAGAACTTGCTGATCAGGGAATTAAACCAAACACAATTCGTCTTTCTATCGGTACAGAGAATATTGACGATATCATTCAGGATCTGGATGAAGCTTTCAAAGCAATTCAGTAAAAAATGAAAAAAATATAGAAATTCAGGCGGGTTGTATTACTGCAATCCGCCTGTTAAATTAAATGATGTAGAATTAAATTGGAGTATGGGAGGTATTATAAAAATGAAGTTTTCGAAAAAAAGCAGATATGGACTAACCTCTCTGATCGATTTATCCGTACATTCCAAAAATGGACATGTGGCATTAAACAGCATCGCGGAACGAAATGATATTTCTCCGCAGTATCTGGAGCAGGTATTTGCTGCACTGCGCCGGGCAGGTATTGTCAAAAGTATCAAAGGCCCGCAGGGGGGCTATCTGCTGAATCATCCGGCAGAGAAAATTACTGTGGCTGAGATTCTGGAAGCCCTGGATGGAACTTATCACATTGCAGATGAAGATACGGCAGAAGAGAGTGACTGTAAAGGAATTGCAGCGGCCATTCAGACACGGGTAATTGATGAGGTGAACCGTCAGCTGGATCAGATTCTGATCAATCTGACACTGGCAGATCTGGTGAAAGAATATCAGGAATTTGAAAAGTACGACGAAAGTATGTACTATATCTAAAGAAATATATGCTACTACTTGATTTTTATCAGTAAAAAATACTATAATACTAGGATAACATGGGGTTATATCATGGCTGGAAGATACAGGCGATATAATCCGTAGATTCTTGAATAGTATGATAAAAAGGAGACGTAGCCTTTGAATAAAAAAGCAATAATCGCAATGAGCGGCGGCGTTGATTCCAGCGTAGCCGCTTTTTTAATGAAAGAAAAAGGATATGAGTGTATCGGCGCTACTATGAAGCTGTTTCAGAATGAGGATGTGGTTGTATGCAGAGAGCATACCTGCTGTTCTTTAGATGATGTAGAAGATGCCAGAAGTGTGGCCCGGGCACTGGAAATGCCTTATTATGTATTTAATTTTTCAGATCGCTTCAAAGAAGAAGTGATGGAGAAATTTGTATGTTCTTACGAGAATGCATGTACACCGAATCCATGCATTGACTGCAACCGTTATCTGAAATTTGAAAAACTGTTTCAGCGTGCAAAAGAACTGTCTTATGATTATGTGGTCACCGGACATTATGCACAGATTGAATATAATGAGGAAACCGGACGTTACTTATTAAAAAAATCCGTAGATCTGAGCAAAGATCAGAGTTATGTGTTATATTCTCTGACCCAGGATCAGCTGGCGCATGTGCAGTTTCCGCTGGGCGGCATGTGTAAGACAGAAGCCAGAGAGATTGCAGAAGCGCAGGGATTTATCAATGCCAGAAAGCATGACAGCCAGGATATCTGCTTTGTCGTAAACGGAAAATATTCAGATTTCATTGAACAGTATCGTGGAAAGACCTATCCGGAAGGAGATTTTGTAGATCTGGAGGGGAATGTGCTGGGACGTCACAAAGGAATCATCCGTTATACGATCGGACAGAGAAAAGGACTCGGTCTTGCATTAAAAGAGTCTATGTATGTGGTAGCCGTGGATCCGGTGAAAAATCAGGTTATTTTGGGAAGAAACGAAGATCTGTTTTCCAGAGAACTGATTGCAAATGATGTGAATCTTATTTCCGTGGATCATATTGAAGGGGAAATGCGCGTGAAAGCCAAAGTGCGCTACCGCCATGAAGAACAGTGGGCAACTGTGACACAGCCGGAGCCGGACAAGATCCGCGTGGTATTTGATGAGCCGCAACGTGCCATTACCTGTGGCCAGGCGGTGGTTCTGTATGATGGCGATGTGGTTGTTGGCGGAGCGACGATCATTGAGACAGAGATCGCAAAAAGATACAGTTAAAAACGGAACATTTTTAACGCAGCGTCTGGATGAAAAATATAGTATTGTTTCAGCAATTATAAATGAGAGTAACCTGTGAAAAAGGGATATAAAAGGGGAAGTAAGAAATGAATGCAGCACAGAAATTAATCAGGGAACATAATTTAACCTGGGAAGAGTTTGCGGAACTGATCAAAATGGCGGATGATCCACAGGTAGATGCGCTGCTGGCAGAAGAAGCTGTCCGCATCCGAAAAGAGGTTTATGGTACTGATGTGTATACAAGAGGGCTGATCGAGTTTACCAATTATTGTAAAAACGACTGTTATTACTGCGGAATACGCAGAAGTAATCCGAATGCAAAACGTTACCGGCTGACAGAGGAGGAAATTTTAGCCTGTTGTGAGAATGGCTACGAGTTAGGATTTCGTACTTTTGTCTTGCAGGGAGGCGAGGATCCGTATTTCAACGATGATCGTATGGTAGATATTGTACGGAAGATTCGTGCAGGTTATCCGGATTGTGCCATTACGTTGTCAATTGGTGAAAAATCTTATGAGAGTTATAAACGTTTCCGGGAAGCGGGCGCAGATCGTTATCTGCTTCGTCATGAGACTGCCAATGATGTACATTACCGGAAACTGCATCCGGAAGAGATGCGTCTGGAGGCACGTAAGCAGTGTTTATACGATTTAAAGACACTTGGTTATCAGGTAGGAGCAGGATTTATGGTAGGTTCTCCGGAGCAGACCGCAGAGACGCTGGCGGATGATCTGGTATTTTTAAAAGAACTGGATCCCCAGATGGTCGGTATCGGTCCGTTTATTCCACATCATGATACCATGTTTGCCAAGGAGCCGTCCGGAAGTGTTCCATTGACGTTGTTTTTACTGTCCGTAATCCGCATTATGCTGCCGCATGTATTGCTTCCGGCGACAACGGCACTTGGAACGGCAGATCCGCTTGGAAGAGAAAAAGGATTGCAGCATGGAGCGAATGTTGTAATGCCAAACCTCTCACCGGTGAAAAATCGGAAACAGTATGATCTGTATGATAACAAGATCTGCACCGGAGAGGAAGCAGCGGAATGCCGCGGATGCCTGGGACGCAGAGTGGAGAGTGTCGGATTTACTCTGGTCAGTGACCGTGGAGATTTCCGGTCATAGGATGTTCAGGGGTGCATTAAAAAATAAAATAAGAATATGTCAAAAGCGGAAAGAGATTAGCAATTCCAGTGTAATATAATGAATTGATTGAGAAAGAAAAAGGTGAATAGTATGTCAGATATGAGCAGAAATATAGAGGGAAAAGAAGCAGAAGAAATTCTGGATTCTATCCTTGCTGATTATGAACTGGATCGTACCATTGACAAGATGGAAGATTTTTATGATCAGCCAAATAAAGAAGTTATCATTGATATTATTGAAAAATTACTGAAGATTATTTATCCGGGTTATTACAGAGATCGTGCATACAAAAGCTATCATGCAAACCATCATTTATCAACTTTAATCGAGGATGTACTGTATCGTCTCAGCAGACAGATTGCAAAAGTTTCAAAATTCTGTCCGAAGTTGGATGGAAAATGCCGGGAACAGATTGAAAAAGAAAGCTACGAGATCACAGTAGATTTCCTGCGCCAGATTCCGAAGATCCGTGAATATCTGGAGGGAGATCTGCAGGCAGCATTAGAAGGAGATCCGGCAGCAAACAGCTATGGCGAGATCATTCTGGCTTATCCGGGATTGCTTGCCATCACGATCAACCGTCTGGCACATGAACTGTTTATCCGTTCCGTACCGCTGATTCCGCGTATTATGACCGAATATGCGCACAGTGTGACCGGAATTGATATTCATCCGGGGGCAACCATTGGAAAACATTTCTTTATCGACCATGGTACCGGTATCGTAGTCGGTGAGACAACGATCATTGGAGATAATGTCAAAATATATCAGGGTGTTACCTTAGGTGCATTGTCTACCAGAGGCGGACAGAAACTGAAAAATGCAAAGCGTCATCCTACCATTGAGGATAATGTGACGATTTATTCCGGTGCTTCCATCCTTGGCGGAGAGACTGTCATTGGCAGAGATTCTGTTATCGGCGGTAATGCGTTTATCACAAAATCCATTCCGGCGGGAACGACGGTCAGCATCAAAGGGCAGGAACTGCAGTTTAAGCAAGGTGGAAAAACAACCATGGAGATCAGTAATTTAGATCAGGATGAGAACTGGTTTTATATTATATAGTTTTCGGGTAATTGTGTGGTTTTTGTTAGGTTATGAAAAAGGACTCTGCGATTTTGTCTCGCCCGCTAGCAATCGCTGGTCGAGAAAAAATAGCCAGAGTCCATTTTTCCCAGATTGTGTGAAAACCACACTGTTTACCCTTACGTTGTGACACAAATAAAAATATCAGGAGGAACCAATTAATGAGTTTAATTGATACGAAATTTCAAGTAGACGAGAGTAAATGTGTGGGTTGCGGTTTATGCCAGCTCGCTTGTCCGTCTATGCTGATCGAGATGAATGAACATAAAAAACCAAGTCTGAAACCGGTAATAAGTATGGACTGGTACGGATGCTGGGGATGTCAGCATTGCCTGACCGTCTGTCCGAACGGGGCCATCAGTGTGCTTGGTAAAAAGCCGGAAAACAGTCTTCCGTTACCAAGTGATGCAATTTCTACAGATCTGGAGCGTCTGGTCTGTAGCCGTCGTTCCTGCCGTCACTACAAAGATGAAAATGTGGATCCGGAACTTTTGAATGAGCTGCTTGCGGCAGTGGAGGCAACACCGACTGGCGGAAATAAGCAGAAAATGGAATTCACGGTCATTGATGACCGCGCAGAACTGGACAAACTGCGCAAGATGATCTGTGAAGGTGTCAAAGACCTGAAAAAACAGGGAATCTATCCGTATTCCTGGGATGAGGAATCCTACGGAATCATGGAAGCCCGCGGTCCGCAGGCCATGGACGGAGACATTTATTTCTGTTCTGCACCGCATATTATTATTCCGCATATGCCGAAAAAATTTGGCTCGGCAGCAGTAGAAGTGGGAATTACTCTGGCTTACTTTGAACTGTTATGTGAATCTAAGGGACTTGGCTGCGTGTACCTTGGTTTCCCGATGAATGTTATGAAACTGATGCCGGATGTATGGGCGAAACTTGGTATTCCGGAAGATCATTTCGTGGCAACAGCCATGGGATTCGGCTATCCGAAATTTGAGTATGCCCGTGGTGCACAGAAGAGTGGAAAACAGGCAATTCATCATTTGAAATTCTAAAAATGTAACAGAAATAGCATAAAAGTAATAAGAAAAATAATAAGGAACAATATCAAAAAATAAATGATATTGTTCCTCTTTTTGTTGACATAATTCCTGAAAATGCAGATACTAAAAGAACAAAGGTACAGGGGAGGAAACATTTTTGCATTTTTATATTACAGGAGATACACACAAAAAATTTGATCGGGTGGAAACTTTTTGCCAGGATCATCACACCACACCAGATGACGTCATGATCATTCTTGGGGATTCCGGCATCAATTACTGGCTGAGTCCGAAAGATGAAAAATTAAAAGAGCGTGTGAATAGGATCCCAATTACATTTTTTTGTATACACGGCAATCATGAAGGTCGGCCATGGGAATCTCCGGCAGATTACAAACTGGTGCCATGGCATGGCGGACTTGTATACAGAGAGGAAAAGTATCCGAATATTTTATTTGCAAAAGATGGGGAAATCTATGATTTTAACGGAAAATCAGTAATGCCGATTGGCGGAGCCGGTACGGTAAACAAGGATTATCGCATCAGTCATGGGCTTCAGTGGTTTGCATCGGAGCAGCCGAATGACACGATCAAAGAATTTGTGGAGCAGCAGTTGGAAAAATCAGATTGGAAGATTGATATTATTTTATCTCATACCGTTCCGATTAAGGCGGAGCCAACCTGGGCTTTCAAACCTCGAAAAGAACCGATTACCGTGGATAAAGGGACGGAAGAGTGGCTGCAGACGATTTATGACCGTTTGGATTTTTCAGAATGGTATGCGGGACATTATCATGTGGAAACAGAATCTATGGGGATACGGATTATGTTTGAGGATTTTGATAAGATATGTCTGGATAATGAGTATGGAGAAAAATGAAGTGAGTTACTTTGAACAAATGGATTATTTTGAGCAACAACAGCAATTGATTAAGTCACCTATTAAATATAGAGAAAAAGAAACTGTATATTTATTTTCAAAATCGGATAAAGAATATACATTTAAAAATGGTGTGTGTGACGAATGGGAACAGGAGTTTGAGTTTTTAAAAATTTTGATGAGAAAATTAAACTTAAATGTTGATACAGTAAATAAGAAAGATTTTTTCTCAACAGATACTGTTAGTTTGATTGGGGAAATTAATAATTGGCTTAAATGGATTTTAAATTGGAAGTATGATAT
>ERZ1036407.760-NODE-760-length-17189-cov-6.588012_pt1 | contig 17189 bp, 19 predicted proteins | sample MGYA00514217_ERZ1036407 | MGnify/ENA primary metagenome ERZ1036407 (study PRJEB33795, sample SAMN09464943) | human gut metagenome | host: Homo sapiens | place: USA: Stanford, California | collected 2016-11 | study: EMG produced TPA metagenomics assembly of the... | reverse complement strand
ATTGTTAAAAAAGGTAAAAACAATGTCGAAAGAGGAAATCGGGAAACATCTGTTTTTTGCCATCGTACAGACCAAAAATAACCATGCGCTTTTGGAACATTGCATTCATCGAAAATTCCTGGATTTATCCGTATTATGTAATTACGAATTTTCGGTTGGAAAAGAGCTGTTAAGTATTGGATTAAGCAAAATGCTATTGGATCAAATTCAGTTATCGGAAGCGGAAGCATTGAGTTGGCATATAAAAATTCCTGTACGAAAGGAATGCTTCAAGAAGCAGAAGTATTTCGTACAATGGCGATGCTAAGAAAAAAAGTAGATCCGGATTTCCCTATTCCGAGGGTACATTTGGCATACTCATTGCAAAAAGAGTATGGTGCAAATATCATGCTGAATCAGGGATTTTTGAAAATGGCATCTGATCGGCTTGGAGGGAATTACTATGTAATGCCGATAAGCAGATGGGAAGTTATGTTGATATCTGGAGCAATTGATCAGACTACTGAAGAAAGAATTAGATTAAACAAAATAATGAAAGATGTAACTGTAATGGGATATGATCCGGAAGTCATAGTGTCAGACCATGCATACTTTTATATTTCTTCTATACCTGGTCAGCAGTCTGGTATCATGGCTGTTGCATTTTAACCGGTCATTGATTCTGGCTGCAGCAGGAGCCAGCATCTTTGCGTTGATCCTTCGGATTTATATGACTTATGAGCTGGCAAAACATTATGGAACAGGAAAACTGATGGCGGCAGGCATTGTATGCTTTCCCGCATTAGCATATCTGATCCTTAGATATGGAAAACATATTTATAAAAAATGGCAGAATGGAGGAACAGGAAAAATGAAAAATGAAGCAAAAGAAAACACACAGAAGAAAGAAAACATCGAATATAAGGAATGCATTTTGATATCAAAATAGACTATGCTTTAGATTAAGACTAAAATTTGGAATATCCAGGGCGTCAATCTGCACATGTTTTGATACTTTTTGTCAGACTGTTTATTTTGATACAAAAATGCCGGTGTAACAAATGGGAAAACTATATGCATATGCAAGAGTGTCCTCCCAGTCCCAGAGGCTGGCCCGCCAGATCCGAAATATTTTAAATTATCTCGGTGAGGACAGGGTATTAACCAAACTGTTCAAAGAAAAATATACTGGGACAAAACTGGACCGCCCGGAGTTTTAAAAATTATTGAAGATCCTAAAACCGGGGGATACGGTCATTTTCGATTCCGTATCCAGGATGAGCAGGAATGCAGAGGAAGGATTTCAGCTCTATATGGAATTGCTGGAAAAAGGCATCAACTTGGAGTTTATTAATGAGCCGCACATTAATACTGATTATTACAAAAAAATGCAAGCGCAAACTGTCGCCATTGCAAAATCCGGCAGGGAATCTGTGGAAATGAAGAACCGGATCGTAAAGATGTCGAAGTGCTTTTCCGGCAACATCTCAGATAAGGAATGTATGGAAATCTTACAGATCGCCAGAAATACGTTTTATAAATATAAAAGAGAGCCTTTGGCAGAAACAGAAGATGCCGGGAGCACAGTGGAATAAAGCGGTAAGGTTAAAATCGGATGAGGGAGCATATCCCGTCATCCGATTTTTCGCGTCCGGTTAAGTTTCATGACTTCTTGTGCGGTACTGGGAAGGGGAGCAACCTTTCTGCTTATGAAAGATCCGGCTGAAATACAGGGCGTTGTTGTATCCGACAATGCGTGCAATCTCATTGATGGAGTAAGTTGTATTTTCTAACAGTACCTGTGCGTTGGTCATTCGAAGCGAAGTAATGAACTGCACCGGTGTTTCACCGGTATATTTTTTGAAATTGCGGATGAACCAACTAACACTCATGCCAAGGGAAGAAGCATAGGCATCAATATTAATCTCATGGTTATAATTCTGGTTAAAGTAAGAGGCAGCAGTATCCATCTGCCGATCCAGAAATTCGTTTTTCAGGGTATGCTCCTGGAGCATTGCCCGGTGGAAGATGATGAGCAGGTGGCATAATAACAGCGTCAGCATTTCCTGGTAATCTGCATCGCATTTCTGTAATTCTAAGATTATGTGCTTAAAGGCGCGCTCATACTCTAAGGATGTCCCGACCGGGAAGATCCGTTCTTTATCTGTAAATCCATTTTTCCGTAGGATATTTTTTACTTCGCTGCCGGTAAAGTGTACCCAGTAAACTTCTGTTTTATCTTTTCCATAAAACTCATACTTCTGCAGTTCCGCGGGACGGTAGAGTACGATGTTCCCAGCAGAGACGATGGTCTCGTTTTCTGGTTTGTCAAAATGAAAATGCACCAGTCCGGAAGCAATATAAATGATTTGGAAATCTTTTCGTCCTTTGGGGCGGTAAGTTGGCATTTTTGGATGGCTGGAGAGCCGGTAGGTGCCACAGCTTCCGACAATCAGGGGACGTGTCCGGTCTTTAAAATCCAGATGGGAATTGTTCAGGTAGCCGCTATTGATATACATGGAAAATACCTCCTTTTCTCTATTGTATCATTTTGTGCATATTCTGTCTAATTCTGTTTATAGACATTTCTTGCAGGAATATTTAGAATGTAGTCAGCAAAAACAAGGAACGACAACATGTTTTTCCATAATAGGGAAAAACAGACGAAACAGCAGATGTACAAAATGATACATATGAGGAGGAGAAGGAAATGATCGTACCACGCTATTATGAAGATCTGGAAATCTTACACGATAACACCATGCCGGCAAGGGCTTATTATATCCCTGCATCCAAAAAGATGGATGATCTGATTGAACACAGGGAAACATCTGACCGTTTTCAGTTACTGGATAAAAACTGGAAGTTCCAGTATTTTGAAAGCATTTATGACGTAAAGGACCGCTTTTTTGAGACAGGATATGATACGTCAGGATTTGAAAATCTGGAGGTATTACATGCCTGGCAGTTGTTCGGACATGATGTACCACAATATACCAATATCCGTTATCCATTTCCGTTTGATCCTCCATATGTCCCACAGGATATCCCATGCGGCGCCTATGTTGAGATTTTTACCTATCATACAGATGAACAGGCACCGATGGCATACTTGAATTTTGAAGGCGTGGACAGTTGTTTCTATGTCTGGCTCAATGGCAGATACTTAGGTTACAGTCAGGTATCCCACATGACATCTGAATTTGATGTGACGGATTTCCTGAAAGAAGGGGAAAATACCTTGGCAGTTCTGGTGCTGAAATGGTGTGACGGTTCTTATCTTGAAGATCAGGATAAATTCCGGATGAGCGGTATTTTTCGGGATGTGTATCTTTTGAAACGGCCGGAGCATGTGGTATGGGATTACCATGTAACGACCGAACTTGGAGCAGACCATGCAGATGTAACGGTTGCTTTTGATTTTAACGCTCCGGTAGATACAGAGGTTGTGATCGAAAACCGGGAAGGTGCCCGTATCGCACAAGGGGAGATCAGTGAGGATGGAACACTTGACTTTGAGATCTGCCATCCGGTGCTCTGGAATACGGAAAACCCGTATCTGTATACACTGATCATCCGGACCAAAGCAGAGACCATTGTGGATCATATCGGTCTTCGTCAGATTGAAGTCAGGGATAAATGTGTTTACTTTAACGGACAGAAGATTAAGTTCCGCGGGGTAAACCGTCATGATTCCGATCCAATCACAGGATTTACCATCAGTGTGGAGCAGATTAGACAGGATTTGATGCTGATGAAACAGCACAATTTCAATGCAATCCGTTCCAGTCATTATCCGAACGCACCGTTCTTTTACCAGATGTGTGACAAATACGGATTCATGGTTATTGATGAAGCAGACATTGAAGCACATGGACCGGTCATGCTGTATCGGAAAGTGGATACCGACGAGAACCGGTTTGACCGCTGGAATGAACAGATCGCGGATGATCCGATGTGGGAAACTTCCATTGTAGATCGCGTGCAGTTGATGGTGCAGCGGGATAAGAACCGCCCGTCTATCGTGATGTGGTCGATGGGAAATGAAAGTGCGTATGGCTGTAACTTTGAACAGGCACTTGCATGGACAAAAGTATTTGATCCGAGCCGCCTGACACAGTATGAGAGTGCCAGATACCGGAAAAGTGGGAAAACCTATGAATATGGGAACATTGACCTGTATAGCCGCATGTATCCTTCCCTGGATGAGATTCGGGAATACTTGCAGAAAGATTCCAGTAAACCGTTCCTGCTGGTAGAGTATTGCCACAGCATGGGAAACGGACCTGGGGATTTTGAGGATTACTTCCAGATAATCCAGAAATTTGACCGGATGTGCGGCGGCTTTGTCTGGGAGTGGTGCGATCACGCCGTTGCACATGGAAAAACAGAGAATGGAAAGACCATTTATTATTATGGCGGGGATCATGGGGAGGAGATTCATGATGGCAATTTCTGTATGGATGGTCTGGTATACCCGGATCGTACCCCGCATACCGGTCTGCTGGAATATAAAAATGTGTACCGCCCGGCAAGGGTAGTTTCCTACGACCAGAAAAGCCAGGAACTTGTTCTGCATAACTATCTGGATTTTGATGACTTGAAAGATTATGTAACGATCGGATATGAAGTAACACAGGACGGACTTACCGTGGATCGTGGCACGCTGGCACCATTTTCGGTAGCACCACACAGCGAGGGACGCACAAAACTTGCGGTCAGTGTCCCGGCAAAAGGAAAAGTATATTTGAAAATCAGCTACTATCTGAAAAAGCAGGTGCCTCTGCTGGCAACTGGATGGGAACTTGGATTTGACGACTTCCTCCTGTCAAACCAGGATGGCAGGAACCAACAGAAACTTGCATGGTTAGAAGAGGACAGAAACGAACAGGATATCAGTGTACAGGAATGCAATACGGCAGTCACCCTGCAGGGAAATGATTTCTGCTATGTGCTCAGTAAACGGAGCGGACTGTTTGAGCAGATCCGGTTTGCGGGTAAGGATTATCTGGACCATCCGATGCAGCTTAACATCTGGAGGGCTCCGACAGATAACGATATGTATATCAAGAAACTCTGGAAGGATGCGCATTTTGACAGTGCATACAGCAGGGCATATCAGATGAAGATCACACAGAATGAAAAGGGTGTTTCCATCAAAGCCAGGATCGGAGTGGTTGCGGATACCGTACAGAAGATCTTAGAGGGAACGATCCTCTGGGAGATTGACGGGACAGGAAAGATCCATGCAGACATGCTCATGGAGAAAGACCCGGAGTTTCCGGTACTGCCAAGGTTTGGCATACGCCTGTTTTTGGAGAAAGGCATGGAAGAAGTGGCATATTTTGGCATGGGACCGCAGGAGTCCTACCGGGATAAGCACCAGGGTTCCTATCATGGACTGTTCCGGACAAAAGTAGCAGAACTTCATGAAGATTATATCCGCCCACAGGAGAACGGAAGCCATTTTGATTGTGATTACGTGCAGGCAGAAGGCGCAAGATACGGTCTGACTGCGGTTTCAGACGATACATTTTCCTTCCAGGCATCCGAATATACCCAGGAAGAGCTGGAACGCTGTGCCCATAATTATGAATTGGAAAAATCCGGCAGTACCGTACTGTGCATTGACTATGCACAAAATGGCATCGGTTCCAATAGCTGTGGACCGGAGGTATTAGAAAAATATCAGTTTAATAGCGTATTATTCCGGTTCCGGTTTACACTGGTTCCGTTTATTAAGGGATAATAAAATTATGTTGGTGTACTAAGGTACATAGGAAGAGAGAGGACTTCATGGAAGAAAAAATGTATTTGAAATGGTATAACAAAATTGGCTATGGATCGGGCGATGTGGCAGGAAACGTGGTGTATGCGTTCCTGACCTCTTTCGTCATGATCTATCTGACGGATACCATCGGTCTGATGCCGGGCATTGTCGGAACACTGATCGCGGCATCCAAGCTGTTTGACGGTGTGACAGACATTTTCTTTGGATCGATGATTGATAAGACACATTCCCGGCTTGGAAAGGCAAGGCCATGGATGCTCTATGGTTATATCGGATGTGCGATTACCCTGGTTGCGGTATTTGCAGTTCCGACCAGCTTTGGTGATACGGCAAAATATGCCTGGTTCTTCATCGCATATACCCTGCTTAACGGTGTGTTTTACACAGCGAACAATATCGCATACTCAGCCCTTACTTCCCTGGTAACAAAAAATGCCAAAGAGCGTGTGCAGATGGGGTCTTACCGTTTTATCTTTGCTTTTGCCACAAGCCTTGTAATCCAGTCTGTTACGGTTGGGTTTGTTGATAAATGTGGCGGCGGGGCTGCCGCATGGAGAACGGTTGCGATCATTTATGCAATCATCGGTTTTGTGGTAAACACGATCTCCTGTCTGTCCGTAAAGGAGTTACCGGAAGAAGAATTAAACGATGGTGCGGTAACAGACAAGGAAGAAAAATACGGACTGGTACAGGCATTTAAGTTATTGGTCAAAAATAAATTTTATATGATGATCTGTGGCGTCTATATCTTACAGCAGTTATACAGCGCCATGATCGGAGCCGGTATCTATTACATGACATGGGTACTGAAAAATAAGAATCTGTTTGGCGTATTTTCCTGGGCGGTCAATATCCCGCTGATCATCGCACTGGTATTTACCCCGACATTGGTAGGTAAGTGGAAAGGTATGTATAAGCTGAACCTGCGCGGCTATATGCTGGCAGTAGCAGGCAGGGCACTGGTGATCGTTGCAGGTTACCTTGGAAGCGTGCCGTTGATGTTACTGTTTACGGCGGTCGCTGCACTGGGACAGGGACCATGGCAGGGAGACATGAATGCGGTCATCGCATCCTGCTCGGAATATACTTATCTGACACAGGGAAAACGTGTGGATGGAACGATGTATTCCTGTACTTCCCTTGGCATCAAGATCGGTGGCGGAATCGGAACTGCACTGGTCGGATGGCTCTTAGAGGTCAGCGGATATGTAGGTACGGCAGCAACACAGCCGGCATCCAGCTTACGGATGCTCTCATTTATGTACCTGTGGCTCCCACTGGTATTTGAGGTCCTGATCATGCTGGTTCTTTCCAGAATGAATGTGGAAGAGACAGTGGAAAACATAAAAAGAGAAAAAGGCATCGCATCTGACTGCGTGACGGATGAAGAATAACAGGCACGATGGATCGCGGATGGCAGGAGGCATTGTCTGAAAAAGAAAAAAAGGCAATGCTTTTTGCTTTTTGGATAGAACAGGCAGGGGTTATGCATGGTAGACATGCAGGAAAAATGCGGTATAGAATGAAAGCAGTTGTTCCAAATAAGATGTCATCTGTTTACGCATGTGTTCCGACCTCCTTTCCTTACAAGTCTATTCTAGGATGAAACCAGACATCCTGCGTGCCAGATCAGCACAAACAGTGGACAAATGTTGCAAATGGAAAACGGAATGGAGGAAAGACACCGATGCATTTAGCCTATAAAAATACGAAAGATGAGATACTGGCAGTGATGCGCCAGGCAAAACATGAGCCGCCACACCTGCATCATGCCCTGGAGCTGGTGTGGGTAAAAAGCGGGAGCTTAGAGCTTGGTATGGGCGAGGAACTGTACCACATGCAAGCCGGGGATGTCGGGATACTTTTCCCAGATCTGATCCACCATTACCAGGTATTTTCTGCCGGACAGAACATGGCAGTCTTTGTAAATGCACCGCCCTTTATCGTGGGTGCTTATGAGGAAACGCTAAACCAGAAGGCTCCAAAAATCCCGGTGCTAAAAGCATCGGTCATCCCGGAAGATGTGTACCGTTCTTTTGATGCACTTTTAACAACAAAAGACATCCCCATTGCACAGGCATATCTTCAGATCATTCTTGCCAGGTGCATAAAGGAACTGACACTGACAGAAAAGAGCAATGTGGAAAGTGAGGACCTTATTTACCGGACGGTCGCTTATGTATCCGCACATTTTAATCACGCCGTTTCCCTAGAGGAGATGGCAAAGGCACTGGGTGTGAGCAAATATGTGTTATCCAGAATCTTTTCCAAAACCTTTCACCGGAATTTCAACCAGTACCTGAATGATGCAAGGCTTGGGTTTGCCTGCCAGCGGCTGGAAACCACTAATGATACGATCACAGAGATCTGTCTGGACAGCGGATTTGAGAGCCAGCGTACCTTTAATAGGGCGTTCAAGGAACGTTTCAAAATGTCACCGAGCCAATACCGTATCCTGCAGCAAAGGCAGCAGGAAGAAAAGGAGGAACAATATGGAGTATTTGACAATGACGATCAGGGAACAGAAAAACATTGCACTGATCGCACATGATGGAAAAAAACAGGAGATGTTACAGTGGTGCATCGCAAACCGAGAGATCCTTAAAAAACATCACCTGTGTGGAACCGGGACAACTGCCCGGATGATCACAGAGCAAGCGGGCTTATCCGTCAAAGGGTATAACAGTGGTCCGCTTGGCGGGGACCAGCAGGTCGGTGCCAAGATCGTAGAAGGACAGATCGACATGGTGATCTTCTTTTCTGATCCGCTGACGGCGCAGCCACATGATCCGGATGTCAAGGCACTGCTCCGGATCGCCCAGGTTTACGATATCCCGATTGCCAACAACAAGGCAACGGCAGATTTTCTGATGCATTCCACCTTCATGGATACCTGCTATGAGCATCAGGTGGAAAATTTCAAACAGGCGGTGGAGCATCGTGCAGCAACATTATAAGCAGCATTATAATAAGAAGAAATACGACCGGATGCATCATCTGGCAGCAATCCGGATCTGGAGAGAACTATGAGCGGATTACAGGTCAATATGACCAAAGGCTCCATCCTAAAGTCTCTGCTTATCTTTTCGCTACCAATCCTGATGACGAACCTGTTTCAGCAGTAATATAATACGATGGATATCCTGATCGTAGGAAATTACCTTGGCGATTCATCCCTTGCCGCCATTGGGGCATCTTCATCGATTTATGAACTGCTGATTGGGTTCTGCTTTGGGGTTGGCAGTGGCCTTAGTATTGTAGTGTCCCGGTATTATGGATATGGGGATAATGAGTTGATAAAAAAGCAGTGGCAGGGGCGATTGTGATCGCCGGATGCCTGACGGCTGTGATGATGCTCTTTTCCCTGGTGGGACTCTATCCCTTAATGCGGCTCTTAAAAACACCGGAGTCGATCCTGTCAGAATCCTATTCTTACATTTCGGTCCTGACCATTTTCATCGGTGTCATGTTTGCCTATAACCTGTGTGCCGGATTGTTGCGTGCGATCGGTAACAGTCTGATGCCGCTACTGTTTTTGATCTTTTCCTCCATCGGAAATGTGCTCTTGGATCTGTTGTTTATCACACAGTTTGACATGGGCATTCGGGGAGCTGCCATTGCAACGGTGGTGGCACAGGGGATATCCGTCCTGTTATGCATCTTTTATATCCTGCGCCATGCGGCAGTCTTGGTGCCGGAGCGGAGACACTTTGCGGCAGGAAAACATCTGTACGGGGAACTGCTTTCCCAGGGCGTATCCATGGGGATTATGAATGCAGTGGTCTGCTCCGGGACGGTGATCTTGCAGCGCGCGATCAATCATCTCGGTGCAGTTTATATCGCATGTCAGGCAACGGCAAGGAAATTAAATTCCTTTATGATGTTACCAAACACAACCATGGGTGCGGCAATCGCAACGTTTATATCCCAGAATGCCGGTGCAGGAAATAAAGAGCGCATCAAAAAGGGGATGCGTATCGCCTGCCGGATGAGTATCTGTTGGGGTATCATCGCAACGGTGGTGCTTGCCTTGTTTGCAAAGGATCTGGTGGCATTGTTTGGCTCCAAACAGGCTGAGATCTTAGCGAATGCTGCCCTGTATCTGCGAGTGGCATCTTCGTTTTATGCGGTGCTTGGAATCCTTTATAATATGCGGAATGGTTTACAGGCCATGGGCGAAAAGAGAAAGCCATTGACTTCGAGCTTCATGGAGCTTGCAGGAAAGATCCTGTTTTCTGCCTGCATCATACCGGTGCTTGGTTATTGGGGCGTGATCATCTGTGAACCCCTGATCTGGTGCTGCATGACGGCACAGCTCGTGTACTGCTACGTCCATGTGATGCGTGACAACCCACGAAATATGGGTATGGAAACTTAAAAAATATTTTGTACATAAGATTTTGACAGAAAGGAAAAAGTTGAACATGAAAAGAACATGCTATGCGTTTATGCCAGCGGCAGTTCTGACGGTCACATTTGCTGGCGGCTGTGGAAAGCAGGATGCCGCAATGACAACACAGGGGACACAAGCAAAGGAAAACGGGGCACTGGCGCTCCGGAGATAGTATCGTCAGCTTAGCTATTAAGGGTTGGGCGGCTGACAAAACCTGCGGAATGATCTTGGGCGGAACATTCTACATATGATAGAGAGGACAAGTCTTCAAAAAAAGAGTAGCCTGGAATGTATGCAGATAGGTGCAAAAAGCAGCAGCATCACGCTAGGGTATCAGGGTGCCTGGTAGATGGAGGCGCGGAATCAAGATAATATATAAAGTGAAAAAAGAGACTTTTTCCGGATGCGGCAGGGCATTTCCTGAACTATGGAAAAAGTCTCTTTTTTCATCATTTTGTATAGTTTCTTACAATGGCATTCATTTCGTCCCAGTGTTCCCCCATGTCATGGACGAGCTTGAACTGTGTACGGGTGCGGTCAAGGTTCTGTCCCGGACGGTGGGTGGCAAAGTAGTGGTCACCTTCCAGGTAATCGGTCAGAAAGCGTATGCCACACTCCAGTGTCATCAGTTTTGCGCCCCATGGCAGTGTCTCAATCTCCAACGGGGTAAGGGCATCCCCGGTTTCCCGTTCCTGGTATATACAACCGTCATGGTTTCGCGCGTGGTGTCACCGCCGCGTTTTGCAATGATCTCCTTTAAATAAGATGTAACACCACAGATATTTTCCATCAGTGCGCTCGGATCGGTAAAGATATCAGTGTTGATTCGTTGCAGGATATATCTGTGGGTATCCTTCCCGGTCACTGTCACAAGGTTTGTGTTATTGATGTGTCCCTCACCATAAGGTGTATGGGTGATGGTTCCTTTACCTAAATCATTTGTCGCTATAAATCCAATATCCGGTTTGGCCAATCATACCGATAGAAAGCTTTATGGTTTTGTCGAAGAAACTCTTTAACTCCAGATATTCTCCGGTCTCAATTTCATCTTCGGCAGATGGGTGATATCCCCGGATTCTGCATGCAATGATGTGTGGGCCACCGTCCGGTTGACATCTTCTGAATGGGCGAGTGCTTTTAGTAACTCATCAATAGATAGATGAAATGCTCTAAGATTTTTGTTTACATCATTCATTTTTCTTTTACTCCTATTAACCAAACATTCTGCCTTTAATATCGCTTATCTGTTCCAATTCGATAATCGTATTATCTTCCATGATGAGCGCATGGTTATAGGTATCAATTTTTCTGACCACGCCGGTGCAGGTAACGTAGGAGCCGCCTGACTTTTTCAAATCCGGGACAAAATAGATTATTGTTACTGTCTGCTTGGTACCAATGGTCTCTGCTATCAGATTCAGCTTTTCGTTCAGTTCAGCAATGGTATCTTCACTCAACTGATGCTTTTCATCCGTCCGTCTGGCAGTTTCCGCGATAGCAGCATCATGTCCGGTCAATGCTGCAAACGGTGAAAACTGTGTCGCTCTGTTGTAGAGTGGCATCCGTGGATGTGTTTTTGAGGTCGGGTGAGGCAGATTGATGATATCGTCATACCGATGTGTTTCCTGATTGTCCATATGATTTCTTCCTTCCTGTAAGTGGGATAGTAGCAGCTGTTGATATGTGGCATTAGTCAACGACTTCGATGCTGCATCCGTATTCACCTGCATTTGCTGCTAGGCCTTATGTCCGCCAATTTGTTCATTCCGGTCGCGGGCGGTTGCACCTTCCTGTAAATTCATTCCTTTCAAGATGGCGTTTTTCCCAAATTTCTTCTTAATGTCCAGCATGGCCTGCTGCATTTTCTTTTCCTGTTCCAGAGCCGCTTTTTCTTCAGCCTGTTTCTGTTCTTTGGCAGCATAGTCCGTGAATAGGTCCATCTGCTCAAAACTTTCCCTGTCTTTTACAGACACTTCATCCACCAGCTTGTTTGCTGTAAGTGTGATTCTACGGATGAGCAACGACGGGTCTACGATTCTGTCATAGAGTTCCACAACAGCATCCATGATGAGCATTGTGGAAGAGGTTGCTTTCTTCAGGTTTGTTGTTCCGTGTGCATGTTTTGGTATTTGCCGGCCATAATGGTCAGTGACAATTGCCCTGCGGTAATTTCGCCGCCGGTTCGGATCCGTCAGGTTTTCGATATCGTATCCAATGGTCAATACAATCTGGTCTGTGACTACACCTTTATCCACCAGGTCGAGCACCATCAGGTCCGCCATCTCTTTGACAATAAGTTTGGTCTGTTCGAAATCACAGGGGCAGTGCAGCACCTGCCCGGAGCTGACGCTGTTGGTCTCCGGTTTATATGATTTCACAAGTTTCATCGGACAGGGTTCATATCCCCAGGCATGGTCGATAAGTAGTTCGGCATTGATGCCAAACAATTTGTATAGTAGGTTTTCGTTATATGCATCCATCGGTTTACCGATAGAGCATCTGGCGACATCCCCCATAGTGTAGAGCCCATAAGATTCCAACTTCTTTGCGTAGCCGCGTCCAACCCGCCAAAAGTCAGTGAGTGGCCGGTGTCCCCACAGTTGCTTCCGGTATGATAGCTCATCCAACTCTGCAATGCGTACTCCATCTGCATCCGGTTCAATATGTTTTGCCACAATATCCATTGCAATCTTGCACAGATACAGATTTGTTCCGATGCCGGCGGTTGCAGTGATGCCAGTTTCTTTTAGAACATCACGTATCATGGTCATTGCCAGTTCATGCGCGGTCATATGATAGGTGCTTAGGTAATGAGTGGCGTCGATAAACACCTCATCAATGGAATAGGTGTGGATATCCTCCGGAGCAATATACTTCAGATAGACGTTGTAAATCCTTGCACTGTAATCCATATATAAAGCCATCTGCGGCGGAGCAACAATATAATCCAGCTCCAACGATGGGTTAGCATTCAGTTTTGTAATATCATCCGATTTCCCTGCAAACTGGTGTCCGGGTGCATAGTAGCGTCGCCTTGCATTTACTTCCCGAACTTTCTGCACGACTTCAAATAGTCTGGCACGTCCCGGGATACCAAAGCTTTTCAGGGATGGCGACACGGCAAGGCAGATGGTCTTTTCCGTCCGGCTTTTATCGGCAACAACCAGATTTGTGGTCAACGGGTCACGGCCGCGTTCCCGGCATTCCACAGAAGCATAGAATGATTTCAAATCGATTGCTATAAATACACTTTGTTTTTCCATCGCATCGTTGCTCCTTTCTGGTCAGTCCTTTTTTGTTATAATGTTGTCACCATTTGATGTCCATATTATAGCATAAAAGAGAACTGATGTTCTATGTCTTTTGTGAATTTTCTTTCGGACGGTTCGGACGGAGATTTTCACATACCATCACTTTCTATTTGCCCGATCGATATTGCAAAATCATATAGGCATAGCATTTCCAACGTGTTACAATAAATACAGATGTTTCAAAGAATTAAAAAAAAGAAAAAATGTGTGGAGAAAAAACATGCGAAAACAAATAATAACTGCTTTGCTGACTATAAGTGTTTCAGTTGCCATAATCGCCGGATGCGGAACAAAAAAGCCGTTGCAAACTAACAACTCAGTTTCCAGTGAACAGGGCAGCAGTGTGGATGAGATGGAGCCTTCCTCTGATTATAGCGAAGATACATAATGACGGGACACCTGAGTTTATCATGGGAAGTGTAGAACCGGCATATGCAGAATGGCCGGACATTGCCTATGATGTATATGCGAGCGTTGATGGAGAAATTATCCATCTGGCAACTTCCTGGGAACGTAATCGGTATTACCTTTGTCCGGATAGTAGTCTGCTGTTGACTGGATCCGGTGGAGCGGGCATTACATCATGGGAGAAACTCAGCAGATTCATGGCTGATGTGGCTGTTTCCTATGGCACATGCGATTCCATGGTTATATTATGAGAAGTATTTGAGTAAGCAGATATTTCCAATTTGGGGATCATATGTGTGCTTGTCTGGGAGTTGTGCCGTATTGATTGTATTATGTATAGTTTTGAGCAAAAAATATCAGGTAGGAAGGGGATAAGTATGATTGATATAAAAGATGTTTCATTAAATTTGAATAAACGACAGATTTTGGATCATGTTTCCTTGAAACTGCAGGAAGGGAAAATCTATGGTCTGGTGGGAAACAATGGAAGTGGAAAGACAATGTTGATGAAATGTGTCTGTGGATTTATTCACCCAACATCAGGAATCGTGTTAGCTGATGAAAAAGTGATCGGAAAAGATGTGGATTATCTTCCAGCTGCAGGTGTGATTATAAATGGTGTAGAAGAAATTCGACAGTTATTACTATCCATGAAGAATGATCATAAAACGATTGTGATCGCAAGTCATAATGCAGAGGATATTCAGGTTTTGTGTGATGAAGTGTATGAGATGGAAAACGGAAAATTGGAAGTAAATAGTATAAAACAGCAGATTTAGCAAGGATAGGATGAAAATAATGAGATTGATTATTGCAGAGGGTTTTGCTCTCTGCAATTTTTCTTTATAAAAAGATGCAGATAACATGCATATTCGACTTGATGTAAATTTTAGAAAACCATTTGCAGGTTTCAACTGTCTTATATATGTAACGGAAAATGATAGAGAATTGGTGGACAAACTTATATGAGTGTAATGAATAAGGAAGAATTATCGAAGCTGATCTTGGAAAATCAAAAGGAAATGTATGTCTTGGCTTATTCCATACTGAAAAATCAGGCGGATGCTATCTGATGAAAAAATGGATCGAAAGATTCGGGAGCATGTAAAGGAGCATCCGGTGATTTTGCCGGAAGATTACCAGGCAATGGTACAGGAGCAAATCAAAAAATGTTGTGAAGGGGAAATGCATATGAATAAGAAAAAACAGAGAAAAAGGAAAATGATTGCAGCAGCTTGCGTTATATTATGCGTTGGAGTTTGTGGCACTGGTGGGGTGCGCGCTGGAATGAATTATGCAAAACAGCGTGCGGAGGAGACCTCTGAAAAGGAGCAGGAAACTTTATGGACGGATGCTGCCAAAGCGGATGCAGATACATTTTCCAGAGAATTATCACAAAAGGAGCAAAAGCGGCTGAATGAACTGGCAGAAAAATATCAGACAGAAGGCTTATTCCCAGATGGAAGCATTTTGCAGATTTCGGATAAATCTGAAATTGTGTCAGATCAGATCTGTTTTTTGGCTCAGGATAGTATCTTTTATCTGCCAGAGAAAGCATTGAATGATGAGCAGATGTTGGAATTGATCGATTTTTATGCAAAGCGAGATTACAGTGTGACAGCACAGGGACAAAAAGATGCAGACATAACCAATGCTTCAGTAGATGATGTAACAGAAATTTCCCAAGAGGAAGCGTTAGAAAAAGCATCTACTTTGTTGGAGCAGTTATATCGGATTGATACGGATACGCTTGCAGTCGAAACAGAACATGATCAGGCATTAGACGGAAATGGAGAGACATTTACAACAGATCATATTACTTATCGGGATGAAGCGGCAGGTATTTCCTATATGGCATCTGTAAATCTGCAGAATGGAGAAATAAAGACTGTTTCAGCAGAAAAAGACACTGGTTCAAATTATTCCAAAGAAATAGCGGAAAAGGAATGCGGGGAAAGTACCTTCCCAAATCCACCCTGTCTGATCATTGCGGCCGAGTGGCGTGGTGCCAGAAGGGCAGAACATCAGAGTCTTGCACATATGATGCAGAATATGTGGATTAAAGCTACTGCATTAAATCTGGATTTTCAGATTATTTCTGTTACAGAAAATATGGTAAATAATCAGGATTTCTGCGATATGCTTGGACTTCCGGTTGGAAGGTATGGATTTCTTGCATGTGTGCTTGGATATGCAAAAGATAATAATGCACCGCAGCATCCAAGGGCAACGACACAGATTCATTGGTTGTAACCAGATGACAGAGTTATAATATATAGACAATCACAATTTCACAATTCGTGAAGGCGAAAAATAAAGTGTGTAAGTTAAGAAAAGTAATTTTCAAAACATACACACTTTGTTTGATTCTTCTCGTTGAAATTGCCCCAACTATTCGTTAAAGCTGTCTTTTGCGAATAGTTGAAACGATGCGCTCTATCGACCGAACACCGAGCCTTGCGCCTTTATAACGACCAATTGTCACCAAAAACATTGCTTCAGCATCTTTTTCAAATAGATATGCCGATCGCTCTTCCAGATATCTTTTAATCAAATCTGTTAATTCCTCAGACATTGTAATCCATGTAGATCGCTGTTTGGTTCTGTAAACATAAAATCTTTGATTCCTTAAATCAAAATCCTGAATATTTAATTCAGCCAGTTCAGAGATTCGAATTCCAGTTTCTTTTAAAATTTGGGAAATGATTTCGTCACGTAATCCATATTGATCATCAAATTGCTTTTTCTTTGCTGACAATGTTTGATTTCTATTTGTGTCTGCATTTAGATCTGTATCTATATTTGTATCAATTTTCTTGTCTGTAGATTTATGTTTTTCAACTTTTTCAGTTATACCTGCCAAATATTCTTTATTTGTATTCTTCATCGCATTATTAACATCGGTGCCTTGATCTGGTCGATTTGCAAAAAGAAACGGATTTCCTGTTAATTGCCCATTTCGCGCAAAAAAGGTAAAAATGGATGAAATACAGGAAATGCGGGTTTTTACAGATGAAACAGACATTGTTTGCTGTAGCCATTCGATAAAATTATTAGCATCTTTGACGGTCAGATGCTCCAGATCATCCAGCGTATAGTCTGCAAGTTCACGATCATTAAAATATGGATGTGATTGTTGCTGGTAAGTCAAAAAGCTCCGCATGGCTCTCATATAATCATATTGTGTTTTGGGTAAAAATGTAGTTTGATTTTTATCATAAAATACAGTACAAAATTCCGGTAACTCTGATAAAATAGCCACCGTTCGTGAAATATATCTGCTCTCCTGCTCCTCTTTATATTTTGG
>ERZ1036407.750-NODE-750-length-17442-cov-6.084316_pt1 | contig 17442 bp, 16 predicted proteins | sample MGYA00514217_ERZ1036407 | MGnify/ENA primary metagenome ERZ1036407 (study PRJEB33795, sample SAMN09464943) | human gut metagenome | host: Homo sapiens | place: USA: Stanford, California | collected 2016-11 | study: EMG produced TPA metagenomics assembly of the... | reverse complement strand
AGTCAAGACCACCGGCTTAGCCGGTGGCTTGTTCTGCCCCTATAAGGGGCTGTTACCTGCTTGCGCCCGGAAGGCGCACTGAAAAGTCTGCCTGCTGCACCACATTCTCAGCTGCCCTTAAAAGGGCATGTTCAGTGCTTCCTTACTCCGGCTTTGCCCCAATAGGGGCTTACTGGTTTGCTTTGACTTCCTACTGACTCTTAAGAGTCCTACTTCTTGTTTTTCTTCACCGGCTCGCCCGTAAACGGGTCTATGTACTCTACTAACGACATCTGGTCATATTCCAAGTCCTCTTTTATCTGATTTTGGATGTATGCCTTTATTGCCGCCGTATTCTTTCCTACTGTGTCCACATAATATCCACGGCACCAGAAATGACGGTTTCCGTACTTATACTTTAGGTTCGCATGCTTCTCGAATATCATGAGTGAACTTTTTCCCTTGAGATACCCCACCACCTCTGATACTGAATATTTGGGTGGAATGCTTACCAGCATATGAATATGATCTGGCATGCATTGTGCCTCAATTATCTCAATCCCTTTTCTTCGACATAATGTCCCAAGGATTTGTCCTACATCTGCCTTGATATCTTTATAGATTACCTGTCTACGATATTTTGGTGCAAAAACCAGATGATACTTGCAATCCCATTTTGGTCGAGTAGATAAGGGGAATTTCACCCCAAATCTCTCACGGAACCGTACGTGATAGTCTCCCATCATACGGCTCTTGTCATCATTTCACTGGTATATAACCCACTTTCCAATGGTAAAACATTTCTATATTCGACATGGCTATCTGATGCAGTAAACGCTGTGCTTTTTGATAACTCCGCCTTGCCTTCCTCCTTGTTTTTCTCAACCACCGTACTAACGTCAAATTCACATAATTGATTCCCTGTCTGAATGCTTCGCTTGGAGTGAATTTTGTAAAATAATTTATCCATCCCCTGAAATTGGATTTAGTCTTTCTGACAATGCTACTATGTCTGTGCTGTTTTGCTGTTCTATCCCCTCTTTGATTTTCTCACGGAATACTTTTCCGGCATCACTGCTGACCGCTGGTGTGAATCCCATGAAATATTTTCCCTGTCCGCTTTTTACAAGCCGAGGCCTGAAACAATATCCGAGAAATACAAACGATGTTTCCACATCCTCCGGCACTTCTTCATTGTTTCGTTGGCAAAATACAATCTTGCTTTTCTCAGGGTGAATTGTCAGTCCCACTCGCTGCATCTGCTCCTTTAGCATTTCAAGTACGAATTCTGCCTGTTTTCTGCTGACACAATGTATCAATCCATCATCAGCATATCTTTCCCATGGGCAGTTTGGAAATTTCCTGTTCATCCAGTTGTCAAATCCATAATGCATGAATAGATTCGCAAGGACTGGACTAATCACCCCACCTTGGGGTGTACCGGAATTCTTTTCGCAAACCGTTCCATCCAGCATCTGTACTGGCGCTTTCAGACATCTTTTGACATAAAGGCTAACCCATTTTTCTTTGCAATGGTTTTCAACCAGCCTCATCAGCTTATCATGTTCAATGTTGTCAAATAGCCCTACAATATCAAACTCAATGACCCATCTCATCTGAAAGCATCTTTTCCGGGCTCTCTCCACCGCATCAAGGGCGGACTTACCTGGCCTGTACCCATATGAATCTTCATGAAAAACAGGTTCCACAAATGGCTCTATATGGTTTCGGAGCACCATTTGTGCTACTCGGTCCTCAATAGTCGGAATTCCCAGAAGCCTTACCTTTCCATTCTTTTTCGGTATTTCAACTCCTCTGACCGGTTTTGGGAAGTAGCAGCCGGATGACATCCTGTTCCACAGCACATACAATCTGTTTTTCCAGTTTTTGTCAAACTCCTCCAGCTCTATTCCATCCACACCGCCAGCGCCTTTATTGGCCTTGACCGCCTTGTACGCATTCAGGACTTCATTCTGTGAAATATGAAATGTTTTCCCTTCTTTCATGTAATCCTCCCATTTCTGGTTGTTCTATTCAAGAAGTTGCGATGACAGAATCCCTTTGCTCCACCTCCATTACAGAGACTTCATCACTACTACGGATTCTTCCGCACCTGTGTTGTTCATTCCTACTTTCATACTCGCACATATGTTAGCTTGTATTTTTCGGTTAGCATTACAACACAGGATTCTCCTGTTCCTTTCATGAGCCTGCACCATGCTCCTGTAACCTCAACACCGACAGCCACCCGCGCAGTAAATCAGGCTCCTCACGGATCTATCCCAGCGTCCACACAACACTCTGGTTTTGACTGTACCTATAAGTCTTAACGATGCTTCATCAGTTCTTCATTTTCATTCAGCTTCATGGCACTTAACTGACAGTTTCTTTACTGCCTTTTCCTCATACGCTCAATACCGTAGCTTTTGTCTATAGCACCTATGGGTGTTTTGCAACCTGCACCTGCATACCGATTGCGGAAGGCCTGCTTCCATCTCACGAAAAGCACTGCTTTTCGGTTACTGCCTTTTCAGTATCCTCTAGCATTCAGGACACACTATGAGCTAAACTATTATTGTCCATTTTGGACCTCCTGTGCTTTTTATTTGTGGTTTGCAGACCTACATCTAGTTTAGCACAGGAGTTGCTTTTATCTGAAGATATTCCCTCCACCTGCAGAGCAGGTGGTTTATTTTTACTGTGACACAATAAAAACACCTGCGGGACAATACGAGTAAACGACTGTCCCACAGGTGCTTTCCTACCTGCTGCCGCATGTTGCGGCCCGGCTCCTTTATGGTTTCATTCCATATCAGGCCTGTTCAGATTGTACTGTAGCTCTTATGCAGTGCAATGGATCCGGATATATCGGTTTATATCCGTTTGTATTAAGGTATGATGGAATGATTCGATTTGTGCTATATAGGTTTACAGAAGGTGCTTTCTAAGTTCTTCCCCCTCCTGGGCGCTGAGGTAAGACGGCGCAATGTCAAACACAGTCCTGCATCCGGTCTGCCCTTCTTTGCTCAACCGGTAGGCGGCTCTTGCATAGGCCGCGATCACGGAAGCTGTAAATTCAGGATTGGAATCCAGCTTCAGGCTGTATTCGATCACATGGCTGTTCTCATCCTCCCAGCCTGTCTTGCCTGTGCGGATGACAAAACCTCCGTGGGGGATCCCTGCATGGTCACGGAGAAGTTCCTCCTCCGAGATAAAATGTACCGTGGTATCATAGTCTGCAAAATAGTTGGGCATGGTCACAATGGCCGTTTCAATGGCCTTAAGATCCGCCCCCTCTTCTGCCACTACAAAACACTCCCTTGTGTGCTTCTGCCTGGTGGTAAGCTCCGGGCAACTCCCGCTTCTCACCGCTGTCAGCGCTTCCTCCACCGGAATGGTATACTGCCTTGCATCCTTCACCCCATGGATGCGGCGGATGGCGTCCGAATGGCCCTGGCTTACGCCCCGGCCCCAGAAGGTATAGTCCCTGCCGCCCGGAAGGACAGCGCTGGCATACAGGCGGTTCAGTGAAAACATGCCCGGATCCCAGCCAACGGAAATGATTCCTATATGTCCGCCTGCCCTCGCAGCCCTGTCCACCGCGTCAAAATGCTGAGGAATATTGGCATGGGTATCAAAGCTGTCGATCACATTAAAATATTCCGCCATCTGGGGCGTCTGCACAGGAAGATCCGTGGCGCTTCCGCCGCAGAGGATCAAAACATCGATCTCATCCTTCATGGAGGGAGCATCCTCTGCTGATAAAACCTTTGCCCCTTCCGTAAGGATCTGAAGGCCCGCCGGATCCCTCCTGGTGAAAACAGCCTTCAGTTCCATATCCGGATTGTGCCTGACCGCACACTCCACGCCTCTTCCAAGGTTGCCGTATCCTAAAATTCCCACTCTGATCGCCATGTATAACACTCCTTTTGCATATGTTTTTAATTTTTGTAAATTATACTATAGCTAAAGGTGAATGGCAAGTTTTTTTCTCTAAAGTATAATCCTGGTCTTTTACTGTACTTACTTTTTTCAGGCTGACAGGATCGACAGCAGTTCTTTGCTGATCAGGCCATTGCTGGCCACAATAGGACTGGGCACTGAAACATCCGGATCCTCACCATTGTAACCGGTAACCCTTCCTCCAGCTTCCTGTATCAGCAGCATTCCAGCGGCAAAATCCCAGGGTCTTAACACCCTCTCAAAATAAGCATCCGTGCGGCCGCAGGCCACATGGGCAAGTTCTATGGCCGCAGATCCGTTCCTCCTGATATCGGAGCAGCGCAGAAACACCTGTTTAAAATCCTGGAAATTCCTGTCCGCCAGCTGGTGGTCATAGGGGCTGGTGCCAATGGCGATCAGGCTTCTCTCCATGGTGTCCACACCGCTTACATGGATGGGTTTTCCATTGAGCCATGCCCCTCCTCCCCGGATCGCATAAAACATCTCGTCCGTGTAGGGCTGGTAAATAATCCCCAGTTCCAACTGCCTGTTGTCACAGAGCGCAAGTGACAGCGCGCTGTTTCTATTGTCATGGATCAGGTTGGTGGTTCCGTCCACAGGATCCAGGATCCACACAGCTCCTGAAAAGTCGATCTCACTGTTATCCTTTTCCTCCCCCATAAACTGGATATCCGGATACAAGTTTCTAAGCCCCTTCTGTATCATCTCCTGCACCTGGAGATCCACCTGGGTCACAAAATCCGCCACCCCCTTAACCTGGATCCTGGATGCCCCCTCATGGTCTAAAAACAGGGGCTTTACCGTCCTTGCAAGCTCCATTATCTTTGCCGCGTCAACCTTCATCTTCTTACGTCCTCCTGTCTTTCTATGTGTACTCTCGGAGTCTCCTCCGCACCCATTTTTACGGGATGCCGGATCACTGTCTTCCGCCTGGAAGCCTCGGTCTTCCTGGGATCGGAAAGATAGATTTCATGGTGCAGGCGGGTGGCGCTTAAATCGTTTTCATAGCCGTTGGCGGCGATGTACCCATCCATCCTGGCAACGGTGGCTGGCTCCTCATCATATGCGCCGTGGTGCATGATCTGGACACACAGTCCTTCATCTATGGTAAGATATTCGGCAAGGGAACAGTCCAGTTTTTTCTTTCTCTCCGCCTCCCTTACCGCCCAGTCAAAGTCCTCTTTTTTCACAAAATCCGGCAGCCGGATCACGCTGATCCAGTTAAAACTGCTTTTGTCCGAATAATCCACGCCATCAACGCCGTCCTGCCACCAGAAGCCCTCCAGAGGAGGAACCACATACTCAAAAAAGCCATCGATCTTGTAGGGTCCCTTATAGCTCATCTTTATGGTATAGGCGACTGCATATAAAATCCCCACCCCGCGCTGGTATTCTCCCCCCTCTTCGTTGGGATCGCCCTTTCCGCGGACAGCTATGTACCTGGCCGGCTTAACCGTAACAAACTCAGGCTGGTCCTTTGGCATGTAACATTCTTTGTACTCCTTTTTAAAGTCAAACGGCATTGCAGTCACCTTCCTTTGTTTTACTAGAATATTTTTCTTTTTGTATACCTTTTCATTCTAATATCCGTCTGTGAAAAAGTCAAATGGATCAAACAAAAGGAAGGTCTTATATTATGCCCCATCCACTGAGTTCAGCCGTTCCATCACCTGCCACTCCCTCTCAATATAGAACATCTGGTCCAGCATCAGCCAGTTGGCCCGAAAGAAACTCATCAGCTGCCAATAACCGGCCCCGGAAAGCCCGTATTCCTTGATCAGGTCAAACTTGGCTTTGATGCTCCTGACATCCTCAAACCACACCTCATGCTGGATCCCATACTGCCAGTACCGGAAATAGGGAGACATGGCGGTCTCGTCAAACCGGATATCCACTCCAAAATCAATGGCGATCTGCACGGCCTGCCTGTTATTGATCGTCCTGGCCCTTGTCACTCCCCTCTCATAGGGAAGGGCCCAGTCATACCCGTAGTTGGGAATCCCCAGGCTCAGCTTTTCCCTGGGGATGGCGGTTATGGCATAATCCACCACCCGTCTCACCATGTTGATGGGTGCCACGGCCATGGGCGGCCCCTGGCTGTACCCCCATTCGTATGTCATCAGCATAGCCCGGTTGGCGGCCGCCCCCAACAGCGCATAATCAATGCCCTCGTACAAAAGCCCTCTCTGCTCCGCCGATGTCTTGGGGGCCAAAGCCACTGAGACAGGATAGCCGAACAGGTTCATCACCCTTGTTGCAAGGCTTACAAAGGCTGCGAACCCCTCCCGGTCATCTGCCAGCACATATTCAAAATCAATGTCCAGGCCGCCGAATCCCTTTTCCTGCATGGTGCGTCCCAACTCCCATATAAGTCTTTGCTGCAGCTCATGATCCCTGACCAGCCCGGATACAAGGTTATTGTTAAAATGTCCGTCTTCCCCCAACGGAGTCAGCGTCAGTATGGGCCGTGTCCCCCACTGACGCGCCTTTTCAATCATCCAGGCATCATCCGTCATGGGCGGTACCAGCTCTCCCTCCAGGGTGAACCCATAGGAAAATACCTTCAGTCCATCCAGAAACGGCAGGGTTTCCTCCAGTACCTCATTATCAATAAAGGGATATGCGTACCCACTGGTGTAAAGAGGCGTCCTGTCATGGACAGGATTCCCATCTGAAATATAAAGAGCCTGGCCAACGGCCAGGCGGTATGGGTATTCAATCTGATTATCCCAGATCACGGTCTGGGTGGAAATGTTGAAAGTCCTTGCAATGGAGTCCACACTGTCCCCCTGTTTTACCACATATAGTTCCAAGGCATTGCTCCTCTGCCTGTATTTATAGAATTATATGCAGCAGCAGCGGGTTCTCATTCGTAAATTATGCGTGATGGGACTCTCTTTATTCCGCAGAACTTTATTCCGCAGAACTTTATTCCACAAGACTTTTTGACATCCATTTCCCGCTCTTTACCCGCAGGAAGGAAAATATAAATCCAAAGGCCCAGCCGGTGGGAATGGACCACCAGATCGCGCTGGCGCCTATGTAGTGCGCAAGGAGGTATGCGATGGCCACACGCGAAAACAGGTTGACCATGGAGCTGAGCATGAATGCGCCCATGTCCCCTGCGCCCCGGAGCAGGCCGTTGCCCACGAACAGGAAGCCCATCAGCAGATAGAACACGGAAACTGTCTTCATGTACTTAAGGCCGTAACTCATGGCGCTTCCCTCCGCCCCCTGGTTCAGGAACAGCCCCAGAAGCTGCGGGCCAAAGAGGTAGATCAGGGTGGTGATGATCAGTGAGAAGATAAATACCATAAACATACATGATTTATATCCCTGCTTCACCCTGTCCATCTTGCCCGCTCCGATGTTTTGGGCCGTATAGCTGGAAATGGCATTGGAAAAGTTCATATTGGGCAGCATGGCCAGGGTATCGATCTTGGTGGCCGCTGTATAACCGGCCACAAACACCTTGCCGTAGGAGTTGACCAGTCCCTGCATCATCATCATACTCACCGACACGATGGACTGCTGAAGCATGGAGGGAACGCCCACCTTGGCAATCCTCCTGGCCGCATCCATATCAAAATAGGCGAAGGCAGCTCCTCTGGCTGAGGGTTCATTTTCCATCTTCCTTAAACGCCCTATGAGTACAAAAAATGAAATACATGCGCAAAGTCCCTGGGCGATCAGTGTCGCCCATGCAACGCCTGCCACTCCCATATTAAACTTAATGACAAACAGCAGGTCCAGTACAATATTGGTCAGGGCTGACACCATAAGAAACTTAAGGGGTGTCTGGCTGTCTCCCAATGCATTATAAATACCATTCAGGGAATTGTATAAAAAGAGGAATATGGCTCCTCCAAAATAGATCCTCAGATAGGCCAGGGAATCAGCCATGATATCCGGATCTGTTCCCAGAAGTTTCAGCAGAGGGCCTGCTGCCAGTTCACCGATCCCCATTATGATCAGCCCAATGACACCCAATGAGATCAGGGCGGTGGATACAGTTACCTTCATCTCCCTTATCTTTCCCGCCCCAAAAAACTGGGAGATCACCACCGTACATCCCATGGACAAACCGGCCGCCACTGCCACTGACAGGAATACCACGGGGAAAGATGAGCCAACCGCGGCCAGGGCGTCCTCGCCCACAAACCGGCCCACCACCATAGAGTCCACCATGTTGTAGAGCTGCTGGAACAGGTTTCCCACCACCATGGGTATTGCAAAGAAAAACAGAAGTTTTAAAGGCTTTCCCTCTGTCAGGTTATTGATCATTTGTACATCCTCCTTGTCTGTGTCGGTATTTCATTGCATTCTCAGCAATACGTCTTACAAAATCCTGATGAAGGGACCGCTCCTCCTCCGTAAAGCCGGAATAGCAGATTGCGTCCCATCTCATGAATATCTTGTCTGTCTCCGCCAGAACCTTCTCACCTTCCGCTGTCAGGCTCACCAGCTTCTGCCGCTTATTCTTCTCATTGACCACCCGGCAGACCAGCCCCTTTTCCTCCAGCTCCGACAGATTTCTGGCGATCCTGCCCTTGTCCATGTCAAAATGGGCGCACACATCCTCCTGGGTGCAGCTGCCCCTGCGCAAAAAATTAAGGACCTTCCCCTCCAGCGGTTGAAGTCCAAATCGTTCTAACTCGTTCCGTATAAACAACAATTCACAGCGGCGGTATATTCCCGTATACTGATTCATCCTTCCTCCCGGATCCCATGGATCGCTGAACGTTTGTATAATACAACAGTTGTAACATTCAACTATTATAGTGGCATATGGTATGGATGTCAAGTCCGTTATGTGGTATTATGTTGGATAGTATCATATTTTGAAAAGACAGGTGATCCTATGAAGAACTTCCACAAAAAAACAGCCCTTGAAGCAGAATGGGCCAGATTACAAAGGCGGGAGGAGCGTTTTCTCAAAAAAATTGCTATGGAAAAAGAATCCGTTCTGAACCGCCGTCTGGAGCATCTTGTTCCCCCTAAGCTGTCCTCCACCCTTGATACGGCGTTCTACAAAGCATTTGAGGTGGTGTTTGAAAAAGGCACTCCCATCATAGAAAAAACATACCGCAAAGAGGATCGGGAGACGGCCTACAAGGTCAGCGCGTACGCGGTGAGCCTGAAGGAAAGCAGGCGGAATCTGAAAGCATTTTCCAAACGCGCGCAAAACAGCAGGGCGGTCAACCTCCTGGCCTCCGGCGCCAGCGGAATCGGGCTTGGCGCCCTTGGCATTGGGCTGCCCGATATTCCGCTGTTTACGGGAATGCTTCTTAAATCTATTTACGAGATTGCATTGAACTACGGATTTTCTTACGATACGGTGAGGGAACAATGCTTTATCCTAAAGCTGATCCGGGTTCCCCTTTTACCAGGTGAGATGGCTGTCCGGGCGGACGGGGAAGTAAATCAGCTGATTGCGGAGAATCATGGCGGTGACGGCAGCATCCGTATGACAGGTGAAGCAGAAACATCCATCCACGAAAAAAAGGCGCAGATGCGCCTGACCGCCCAAGCTCTCTCCCACCAGCTTTTATACATGAAATTCCTGCAGGGGATCCCCATTGCAGGGATCGTGGGCGGAGCCTTTGATGCCGTGTATTTGAAAAAAATCACAGACTACGCGGACCTGAAATACAGGCGGCGGTTCCTGTTAGGACGCGGCCCGCAAAATGAAGGATAGCACTAATATGGCGTGGGAATGGCGCAAAGATGTACCAGTTACAAACAGGCTTTCCCGGTTCACCAAAATTTATTTCCATCCTGCCTATGGTCCCCCAAAACTCCACGGTCTCCGCCCCTGCCAGTCCGCCTCCGATTTTCATGGAAAAGCTTTATGTACTGGAGGATGCGCCAGTCATAACCGAGGATCTGCTGCGGGAAAATTATCATTTTTCCACCTGCTCATCCGGCTCCCTATCTGCTTTGCAGTTCAAGCCCCTGAAAACAGCGGCGGATGAATTTGAAAAACAGTATATCAGGGAGGTGCTGGAGCATTCCCATGATCTGGACGAGGCTGCCATGATCCTTGAAATTGACAGGAACTGGCTGGACCATAAGTTAAAGGAATAAGGGGCGCTGCAGGATGGTAAGAACCATCGCCGCAGCACCCCTTATTCCTTTAGTCCTGTAAATCTAATACAACCGTTTATAATCATTGGGAGTTACCCCCATTTGCTTCTTAAACACCTGGATAAAATAGCTGGTATCATGATATCCCACCAGATCCCCAACCCTGGAAATACTGTAATCCGTTGATGTTATAAGCTCCACCGCCTTATTCATCCTGATCCGCAGCACATTCTCAGAAAAGCTTTTGCCCGTATACCGCTTGAGCAGGCGGGTAACATAGTTTTGGCTCACGTGGAATTCATCCGCCAGTTCATCCAGGGAAATGTCGTTTTTGTAGTGCAGTTCCAGATATCCCAGCATGCTTCCCACGGTGAGCAGAGAGTTGGTGGACATAGGACACACATTGGGCATGAACTTGCTGAAGGAATAAAACAGCTGAATGGAGTAGGACAATGCAAATGCCACCTGGGGCAGTATGATGGCCGCATATGTGTTCAGCAGTCCCATCTTGCTGAAAATAGTAAAGAGGGGGATCAGCGCCACCTGACATGGAAGCATCAGCCCCAGCATAAAATAATTCAGCATGAATTGATTCCGTTTGAACTTGATCTTGGCCAGCGCAAACCCGGCCATTGAACTGATGACCAGAAGCACTGCCAGGGTGAATACCAGAATGATGATGCTGTTCTTAAAGTAGGTGACAATGGGACTGACCTCCAGCACCCGTTTGTAATTGGCCAGCTGGAAGGAAGAGGGAAATGCATAGGACGGCAGTTTGCGGAAATCTTCCTGGGTTTTCAGACTGGATAAAAACACATAGAAAATAGGGTATACCTGAATGACCGCAAGGATAACGGCCGCCAGCCCTTTAAGAGGCGCAAAAACCATTTTTTTCTGACTTGTCTTCATCCCATCACTCCCTTTCCGCCGTCATTTTCCGAAATCCCAGGCCAATGACCAGACACAGGATCACAATGGCCATGGCCACCGCACTTCCGTATCCATAGCGCTGGCTGGTAAACGCCTGTTTGTACATGTAGGTGGACATCAGTTCAGAGGCATTGGACGGCCCTCCCTTTGTCAGCAGGAAGGAGACGTCAAAGGACCTCAGTGAGCCGTTTAATACCAGCAGACAATTGGCCACGATCACCGGCATGATATACGGAATCTTTACATAGATGAATTCCTGGACCACATTGGCTCCGTCCACAATGGCCGCCTCGGACAATTCCCCCGGCACGCCGATCAGGGCCGCATAAAAGATGACCATATAAAGCCCCAGATACTTATAAGCTTCTACAAAGGCCGCCACATAAAGGGCCAGTTTCCGGTTGGAGATCCACTCCATGTATAACAGGTCCGGATTGATGGCTCCCAGCACAGCGTTGATCACACCTGTTGGGGTAACGGAAAACAATTTGCTGAATATCTGGCAGATAGCCACGGACGAGATGACCACAGGCACATAGTACAGGGTCTGAAGCCCTGCCCTGAAATGGGTGATCCGCGTCAAAAAGATTGCAAACAGCAGGCCTCCGAACACCTGGATCACCACATCCACAACCGTATAGATCAGCGTATTCTTTACGCTCAGCCAGAACACCGGGTCCCCGGTCAGCAGATCCATATAATTCTTAAGCCCTGCAAATGTCATGGAACCCACACCGTTCCAGTCAAAAAAGCTGTAAAAACAGGCCCAGACTACTGATACCGCCACAAAAAGCGTGTACAGTATAAAAGCAGGAAGCAGGAAAGTAAAGATCACCTTTCTTTTTCCAAATGCGTTCTGCATGGTTCCTCCTTATCCCGGTCCGGAGGGGTAAGGCCCTCCGGACCGTCCCACTACTTTGTTACATAGGTGTCTGCAATTGCACAGTATTCATCAGGCGTGATCTGGCCCTGAACCAGCAGCTGCTGTAGATCCACCAGCTTTGTGAGGGTGGCTGAATCCAGCTTGTCGTCCCAGGATACCCAGCTCTGCTTTGCATTTTCAAAGAACGGGTACACTTCCTTCATGATCGCACCTGCTGAATCCGGCACCGGATCATTAAAGGGCGAAAACACCTTGGCCTGGTCATAACAAAGACCGGTGAACTCATTGCAGAGATACTGGAAGAATTCTTCCATCACATCATCATAGGTCTGTTTATTAAAGGCATAGGCAAATCCTGCGTGAAGGGGTACGTTGGTCTCCATGTTCTCCATGCCGTCCACGTCCGGCACCGGGAAAAATCCCAGCTGGCCATTGCCGTAAAGTTCATCTGCTTTTGCAATATCGCCTGAGCCTGAGTACATCATAGCGCCTGTCCCGCCATAGAACAGTTCTCCGTTGGCCGTATTGTCCGTGCTCAAAAAGCCCGGCTGGAAGTAGCCTTCTGTCCCCAGTGTATAGAGCAGGCCAGCCCCCGCCTTTGCCGCTTCATTTTTCTCAAAGCTGTCCTCCCCGGAGATATATCCTGTTATGAACCCGTCATGGGTCACCCTCCAGGGGGCAAAGGAGAGGTAGCGCATCAGCTGCCAGTTTTCCTTGCCGCCTACGATCAGGGGGATCTCTCCGTTATCCTTAAGGACCTTACACACATTCAGGAACTCATCCCAGGTCTTTGGCACCTCAAGCCCGTACTGACCAAAGATATCCTTTCTGTAGGCAAAATACTCGGCATACAACGCGTTGGGCATAAGATACATCTGACCGTCTTTTGCATCCGTAAGGAAATCAATGATCGCCTGATTCATGGAGTCATATTTTCCGATTTTTTTCAGCTCCTCCCCTATATTCACCATGGCGTCAATTTCCTGGGCCGCTGCAGACAAGGAGCCATTGGCACAGCCGTAAATATCAGGAAGGGAATTGCTGTTGATGTAAAGCTGGAGCTTTGTAATATAATCCGCATCCGTGGGCACAAGTTCGATCTCACAATCCAGGCCCTTCTGCTGGCAGAAATCCTTGATCGCCTTGCCGTATATCATATTGGACTCCGAGGTCTCGGATCCTTTTAACAGGGCTGTGATCTTTTTTCTCTGGGAACCGGCCCCGGCTGTTTCCCCCAAACCGCCGGCTGTAGCGGACGATGAACCGCAGCCGGCAAGCAGGGAAGCTGCCGTCACCACTGCCGCCAATAAAGATATCATTCTTTTCTTTCTCATATAATTCTCCCTCTTATAATTAGTTTTTGCTTGTATCGGATCCGATCTCCTTTGATATACGAATTATACCATTGCCCATACCGGCCAACAATCTTAAATAAACACACAAATATGACTATTCAACACAATGGATGAATTAAAATAGAGGAACAAAGCAAAAAAGCACTGCCCGTCCCACCAGACCAGGCAATGCTTTTTCTATTACTATGATCCCCACCCGGGAACCATTTTTTTATTCAGCTTTTTCCCCAGCCATGATCATCATGATCTCATTGCTGCGGCTGACAAACTTTGTCATACGCTCAGGTGACAATGCACCGTGGCTTAAGCTGGCCAGATCATAGAGCTGCTCGCAGATCTTGCCTGTATTGTCCCCTTCCTTGTGGTTCAGCACATACTGTACCAGCGGATGGTTGGCATTGAGCACCAGTGTCTCTCCGGTTCCGCCAAACATTCCCATATCCATACCGCCCATGCTGTACATCTTCATCATATCCTGCATACGGCGGGTATCCTCTGACACGGTGATCATGGATGCCACTCCGGCATTCTTCATCTTCTCTACCTTGATGTCCAGCTTGTCGTTATCCAGGGCTTTCTTAAACAGCTCCGACAATTCCTCTGAAGTCTTCTTAAATTCCTCATCATCCTCCTTTACTTCCTCCTTAAAGGCAGCGTTTAAGTCCGTGTCAATACGCAGGAATTTAAGGCCTTCCTTCTTCTGTTCCACATGGCTGATAAAGGGGTTGTCAATGGCGGCCGGCATGATGACAGCGTCAATTCCTTCCTCCTTAAACATGTTGATATACTGGCTCTGCTCCTTCTCATTGGTCACATAGAACACTGTATTCTCATGCTTTTCCTTATTCTCATCCAGGCAGCCCTGAAGGGTGAGGTACTTGCCGTCCAGGTTCTTGTAGAGAATGAAATCTCCCATCTTCTCAGCAAACTTTTCATCCTTAATATATCCGAATTTGATAAAGGGCGCAATGTCGTCCCAGTACTTCTCATAGTTTTCACGGTCTGTCTTGCACATACCGGACAATTTGTCCGCCACCTTCTTGGTGATATAATCGGAAATCTTCTTTACAAAGCCATCGTTCTGCAGGGCGCTTCTGGATACGTTCAGAGGCAGGTCGGGACAATCGATCACACCCTTAAGCAGCATCAGGAACTCCGGGATCACTTCCTTTATATTGTCCGCAATAAACACCTGGCTGTTGTACAGCTTGATGGTTCCCTCCAGACTGTCGTATTCCATGTTGATCTTTGGGAAATACAGGATTCCCTTTAAGTTGAAAGGATAATCCATGTTCAGGTGGATCCAGAACAGCGGCTCCTTGTAGTCCCTGAACACCTTGCGGTAAAAGCTCTTGTAATCCTCCTCGCTGCACTCGTTGGGATGTTTGTTCCACAGCGGATTGGTATCATTTAAAGCAACCGGACGTTTTAAGATCTTATATTTTTCCCTGGACGGTTCGATCTCAACTGTTTCCTTGGTCCCGTCCTCATTTTCCTTTTCCTCAGTCTTCGCAGGCTCGATGACAGTCTCTATCACCTTGTCCCTGTCCGTGAGCTCGTCCTTCTCAATAGTCTCATACTGGGGTTCTGCCGTTTCATTATCCAGGAAAATGTTCACCGGCATGAATGCACAATATTTCTCAATGACTTCCCTGGCCCTGTACTCGTTGCAGAATTCCGTGCTGTCCTCGTTGAGATAAAGGGTGATGGTGGTTCCCACACTTGCCTTATCCCCTTCTTCCATCTCAAACTCGATTCCGCCCTCTGACTCCCAGTGGACAGCCTTTGCGTCCTTCTGCCAGGAAAGGGATTCGATACTTACCTTATCAGCCACCATGAACGCAGAATAAAAGCCCAGGCCAAAATGTCCGATGATCTGGTCCTCGTTAGCCTTATCCTTGTACTTGGACATAAAATCCTGCACGCCGGAAAACGCGATCTGGTTAATATACTTGTCGATCTCTTCCTCTGTCATGCCCAGACCGTTGTCCGTGATCTTGATGGTCTTGTCCGTGGGGTTCACGGTGACCTGAATCTTATATTCCACATCCTCAGGTCTTTCATACTCTCCCATCAATTCCAGCTTTTTCAGTTTTGTAATAGCATCACAGCCATTGCTGATCAGCTCCCTGTAAAAAATATCGTGGTCTGAGTACAGCCACTTTTTGATTACCGGGAAAATGTTCTCGCTCGTGATTGATAAACTGCCTTTCTTTGCCATCTTTCATCCGCCTCTTTCTTATATAATAATAGTTCTTGTAAATTCTGTATGCTTACTCACAAGGTACATTTTAGTACCTACTGAAGAAAATGTCAATAAAAAATTAGCACTCATTTTTATTGAGTGCTAATAATTTCATTTAAGCTTATACCGTTACCTGTTTTTCTTTTTTGCTCCGCATAACCTGCAAACTCAAAAGGCTTATCATTAAGATTACCCCTATCAGGTCCGTGACAGTCTCCGGAATAACTAAGCACAGGGAAGCCGCAATCGCCAATACCCGTTCCAACATTTTCATGGGCCCGATCCCGCATCCAATCAGCCCCATACTCAATCCGTAAGCCCCCACAAGGCAGGTAAGACCGGATTGGAAAAGCTCCAAGGGAGTCCCAATCCCCAACATGGCCGGACTATACACAAAGGTATAAGGTATAAGGAAAATAATAAAACTGTATTTAAACGCTGAAAGGCCAAGCTTCCACATATTGTCGTTCACAATCCCCGCGGCGGTGAAAGAAGACAGCGCTACAGGCGGAGTGATCATAGACAGATTGGCAAAATAAAATACAAAAAAGTGTGCTGCCAGAACAGGCACGCCCAGTTTAATAATACTGGGACACAGCAATGTGGCCGACATGATATAAGCCGCACTGGTAGGCATGCCCATGCCTAAAACAAGTGCCATGAGCATTGTGGCGATCAGAGCAAACAGCAGGTTGCTGCTGGCCAATGCATTGATCATGCTGGAAAAGCGGATCCCAAGGCCCGTGGCAGTGATCTGACCAACGATAATGCCGGCCAGAGCACAGGGCATGGTAACAATAACAGCCTGTTTTCCGGTGGCCACCAAGGCTTTGATAAAGTCAAACAGCGTAATCCGTGTATCCTTGCGGATCATGCACAGGGCAATCAGCACAATTGTTGCATAGGTACAGCACCGCATCATAGAACCGCCCCGAATAATCAGCGCAACCAAAACCACCACGCTTAGAAGCAGATGGATGTCCTTCATAATCTCTTTCCGGTATGCCGCTGCCTCAATCTGAGGCTTGGCCAGCTTATTTTTCCTGGCGTACATGTCAACCAGAAAGTAAAGGGCTGCTAAAAAGATAAATGAAGGGATAATGGCTGCCAGCATGATATTGGAATAACTGATCCCCGTCATATCAACCATAATAAATGCCGCTGCTCCCATTACAGGAGGGATCAGCTGTCCTGCGGTTCCGCCAATGGCCAAAATACTCCCGGTAAAACGGTTCTCAAAGTTCTGCTGTTTCATTGGCTCATACATGATGGTTCCAATGGAAGCTACATTGCCCGGAGCACTGCCAGAAATCATGCCAAAAAGAGCGGAAGCCACGATTGTAGCTTTTCCCGCGCCTCCGTTGGCCTTACGGGTAAGCAGGGTAGAGATATTCACAAACAGTCTGCCTGCCGGTGTCGCTGTCAGGAACGCACCAAACAAAAGGAAATAAAACACAGTACCGCAGGCAGTGCTCACAGGTGAACCAAATACACCCGTAGTAGAGAATATCTGCACCTCCACAAATTTTGCAAGCGACATATTGGAATGCGCCAGCAGGCCCGGCATCATTTCCCCAAAAAATCCATAGCCGATAAAAATCAGTACAATGATGGTCAAAGCCAAATTCACGGCACGCCTGCTGCATTCAAGCATCAGAAGCAGCAGGGCTATGGCTGTAACATAGTCCATGGTGGTAAGGGGATCCACGTAGGCCATCCTGGTGTCATAGCGCGTACTGTTCATCACCATATAGACACAGCAGAAAAGAATGATTCCCACGAAGATATATTCATACCACTGGGGAAGATATTTCTCCCCCTTTGGAACCTTATATTTTTTGAAGGTTGGAAATGTAAGAAATACCAATCCCATAGCAAAACAGACATGGATGGGACGCATGATAAGGGCGCTATAGGAGCCTCTGACCACTACCCAAAGCTGGAACATGACCCAAACCAATGCCCAGATCGCTCCTGGATTACAGAACGCTTCTATGTAT
>ERZ1036407.740-NODE-740-length-17856-cov-35.566934_pt1 | contig 17856 bp, 8 predicted proteins | sample MGYA00514217_ERZ1036407 | MGnify/ENA primary metagenome ERZ1036407 (study PRJEB33795, sample SAMN09464943) | human gut metagenome | host: Homo sapiens | place: USA: Stanford, California | collected 2016-11 | study: EMG produced TPA metagenomics assembly of the... | reverse complement strand
AGTTCTCGGAAACCTGCCATAGCGATATGGCAAGGCGCCGGGTTCTTACCCTACTGTATTCGTCAATCGGTGCAATTCCGTTTGCAACAATGAGCAATCGGGAATGGGGACAGATTGGCAGCAATTATTTAAGAGGATTGTTCGCATTGGCATTCCAGGGGTTTTTTATCATGGTGTGTGTGGGCATTTATTCCGTACTGGTTGCTAATATACAGGTATCAGATAACGTGCATACAGCATTGCTCAGTGTAATGGCTTATACGGTTGTACTTTGCTTCAGCCTTATGAAAACAGCCAATTTCTCGAAGAGTATCTTTAATGCACATTAAACTGGAAAGAGGAGATGATAGAAAATGGCTTTTGTATCAGTACCAAAAGATCTGACAAAAGTAAAAAATAAGATTATTCTGAACCTTACAAAACGTCAGCTCATCTGCCTTGGCATTGCTGCAGCAGTAGGGCTTCCGTTTTATTTCCTTACAAGAGGGTTGATTGGTTCGAGTAATGCGGCAACCGGAATGTGTCTGTTGATGCTTCCGGCTTTTTTATTTGCCATGTACGAGAAAGACGGACTTCCTTTAGAGAAAGTCCTGAAAAATATGATTACAGTGAAATTTATCCGTCCTCCAGTGCGGAAGTATGAGGTGGAAAATCTGTATGAGAAAAAGAGAGTTGTAACAAAAACGAAGGGAGGTACAGTTCGTGGGAAAAAGAGAAAACGATAAATGGCTGCCGGATCATGACGAAGATTCTTCTTATCTGGAGGACTGGTGGTTGGATGAAGAGGATTCTGCTGATGACTTACCAGTGTTTGATCCGGACGAGGCAGAAGATTATGCAAAGGACAGACAGCGTTTGACCGGAGTACCGATGGTTACGGGGTATGAAGCACTGGAGCGACACCGGGGTGTCCGTAGACCAAGACGTAAATTAAGCAGAAGGGAGCAGCGGGCATGGGAAAAAGCACAGAAGTATGAAGCGAAACTTCATAAGGCACAGGAAAAAGAAGATAAAAAACGTGCAAAACAGGAAGCAAAGCTGGCTGCTCGTGAAGAAAAAGCGGCACAGAAGCAGGCGAAAAAAGAGAAAAAGTATAAAAAGAAAACGAAACCGACAGCTTCCTCTTCCGTAAAATCCAGTGGGAAAAAGTGTGCTGCAAAAAAAGTGAGCAGCAATAAGAAGGGTGGAAATAAGGAAAAGAAGATTACCGCACAGCAGTCTATCCCATACAGAGAAATGGGAAAAGATGGTATCTGTCGTGTGGAAGATGGTTACTATTCCAAAACAATCCGTTTTTATGATATTAACTACCAGTTAGCACAGAATGAGGATAAAAATGCGATTTTTGAAAACTGGTGTGATTTTCTGAACTATTTTGACAGTACGATTCATTTCCAGTTGTCCTTTATCAATCATCACAGCAATATGGCAGAATATGAAGATGTGATTCGCATTAAGAAGCAGAATGACAGTTTTGATGATCTGCGTATGGAGTTTGCTCAGATGCTCAGAAACCAGTTGGCAAAGGGAAATAATGGTCTTGTCAGAACAAAGTATCTTACATTTGGAATCGAAGCAGACAATATCCGGGAAGCAAAACCGAAACTGGAGCGTATCGAAACGGATATTCTCAATAACTTTAAGGTATTAGGGGTGTCTGCTTATCCATTGAATGGTGTAGAGCGTTTGCAGATTATGTATGAAACGTTCAACCAGGACAATAAAGTACCGTTCCGGTTCAGCTATGATGATGTGCTGCGTACCGGACTGAATACCAAGGACTATATTGCACCATCCAGTTTTGTATTTAAAAATGGAAAAGATTTTCAGATGGGAGATACTATCGGGGCAGTATCCTACCTGCAGATTCTGGCACCGGAGCTGACTGATAAAATGCTTGCGGAATTTCTGGAAATGGACTGTAATCTGCTTGTGAATCTTCACATTCAGTCCATCGACCAGATCAAAGCAATTAAACTGGTTAAAGCAAAAGTTACAGATATTAACAGGATGAAAATTGAGGAGCAGAAAAAAGCAGTTCGTTCCGGATATGATATGGATATTATCCCGTCTGATTTGAATACTTACGGAGGGGAAGCAAAGAGGCTTCTGGAAGATTTGCAATCCAGGAATGAGAGAATGTTCCTTGTGACAGTGGTGTTTTTAAATACTGCGAAGAATAAACAGGAACTGGAAAACGTGGTATTTCAGACCGCAGGTATTGCACAGAAATATAATTGTGCATTAAAAAGGTTGGATTATCAGCAGGAACCGGGACTTATGAGCAGTCTGCCACTTGGAAAAAACTGGATTCCTATTAAAAGAGCATTAACGACAACTTCAACAGCGATTTTTGTTCCGTTCACGACACAGGAATTATTTATGGGTGGAGAATCCATTTACTACGGTCTGAATGCCTTGTCTAACAACCTGATTATGGCTGACAGGAAGAAACTGAAAAACCCGAATGGTTTGATCGTGGGTACTCCGGGAGCTGGTAAGTCCTTTGCGGCAAAACGTGAAATTACCAATGTGTTTATCGTGACAAAGGACGATATTATTATCTGTGATCCAGAGGGCGAGTATTTTCCCATAGTCCGGGCATTCAATGGACAGGTTATCCGTATTTCACCGACGAGCCATGATTATATCAATCCAATGGATATTAACACCAATTATGCGGATGATGACGATCCGTTATCTCTGAAATCAGATTTTATTCTTTCACTTTGTGAACTGGTAGTAGGTGGAAAGAATGGCTTGGAGCCAGTAGAAAAGACGATTATTGACCGTTGTGTCCGCTTGGTATATCAGGACTATCTTGCAGATCCGGTTCCAGAGAAGATGCCGATACTGGAGGATTTATACAATCTGCTTCGCAAGCAGGAAGAACCAGAGGCACAGCGTCTGGCAACGGCACTGGAAATCTATGTTAATGGTTCTCTTAAAGTATTCAATCATCGCACGAATGTTGAGTTGAATAACCGTCTGGTATGTTTCGACATTAAAGACCTTGGTAAGCAACTTAAAAAACTTGGTATGCTGATTGTTCAGGATCAGGTCTGGAACAGGGTAACAGTCAATCGTGCTGCACATAAATCTACCAGATATTATATTGATGAGTTTCACTTGCTGCTGAAAGAAGAACAGACAGCAGCATATAGTGTGGAAATCTGGAAGAGGTTCCGTAAGTGGGGCGGTATTCCGACTGGTATCACACAGAATGTAAAAGACCTGCTTGCTTCAAGAGAAATCGAGAACATCTTTGAAAATTCTGATTTTATTCTGATGCTTAACCAGGCATCCGGGGACAGACAGATTCTTGCCAAACAGCTTAACATCTCTCCGCATCAGCTTTCCTATGTGACAAACAGCGGAGCAGGAGAAGGCTTGATTTTTTATGGAAATACAATTATTCCGTTTAAGGACAGATTTGATAATTCTCTTATGCTGTATGCGTTAATGTCATCGAAACCGGAAGATGTGGAAAAGCGTGAAAAACTCGGCATCAAAGACAGGGACGATTAACAGGAGGAGTGGCAGAATGAGGCGGTTTATAGCAGGAATATTGATGATTGTTTCGATTATTTTGCTTACTATCAGTATTTACTTTCTGTTGGGAATGTTCATACAGGAAAGACAGGACGATCAGTTACAGCAAGAGTTACAGGAACTTATACAGAAGAAAGAAGACGAGCCGGGAGAAAATTCTTCCGGCGATTCTTTTATAGAAGTAGATGCTGGAATATTGGCATTGCATGAGGAAAATCCAGATTGTATTGGGTGGCTTACGATTGAGAAAACAAAGATAGACTACCCAGTTATGTACAGGCCCGGAGATAAGAATTATTATCTGCATCGGGATTTTAATGGGGACTATTCAGCAAATGGCTGTCTGTTTCTGGCGGAGGAATGTGTGCCGGGAGATTCAGACAATCTGATTATCTATGGGCATCACATGAACAGTGGGAAGATGTTTGCTGACCTTGAAAAATATAAAGACAAGGAATTTTATGTGGGACATCCGACAATCCTGTTCCGTACCATATGGGGAAATGAATATTATCAGATATTATCAGCGTTTACAACACCGGTTTATACCGGAAATGATTTTGACTATTACAGCTTTATAAAAGCACAGAAAGGGGCAGATTATGAGTACTTTATTAGAGAAATTAAGCGAAAAGCAATCTATGAAACCGGAAGCACAGCAGAATATGGGGACAAGCTGCTTACATTGTCCACATGCGAGTATTCACAGCGGAATGGGCGTATGGTCGTGGTTGCAAAAAAAATTCAGCAAAATGAAAGCTGAGAAAGAACCGGAAGAATTTGAATTTGGCTGTGAAGATCTGACGAAAGATTGGTTTGATGAGATAAGTGATCTGGAAGAGCAGGAAGAGAAAAGTGAGTGCGATGAAACTGATTTTTGGGATAATGAGCAGGACAGTGTAGAGCCGGATTCTGAACCAGATAAGGCAAGAACAGGAGGTATCTGGGACTGGGACAGTGAAGATTACTGGGCTTATGGGGAATCTGAAAGGTCACTTTTAGAAATGGCGCATAAAGATATGCTTTGCCTTGCTGGTCTGTTAGAAGTAATGGATTCATTGGCTCTGCTTGCGGATACACAGGGGCGAGAGTTACAGAGTGGTCTTTCCGATGTTTCAGTGAAATTAAAGGATAAGGCGATTGCCATTGAAAACAGATGGAACACGTTTCTGAACAAAAATTATGAAATCAGGAGATGATGACCATGCAGGAGCATGAATATAAAGCAAGGGATAAAACTGTCCAGAAGATGAGCCGGGATGGACTTCGGGAAGAAAATCTTCGCAGTAAAAAGGAGAAGCGAATTACCAGACGTGAGGCAGATGAGAAGAAAACAGCCGGACACAGGGAACAGGAGCTGGATTTTGGAAAGGCAAGAAAAGCTCATACTGCAGAAGAACCAGTAGAGGAAGGAACAGAGGGCAAACACAGGTTACAGTCAAGACACGCTTTTCTGGAACAGGAAAAAATTGCGGAAGCGGATGAAATGGAAAACTCAGAAATGAATGAGGATAAGGCAGACGGGGAGAAATCTCCGTCTGTTTCACGTTCCAGACTTCGTAAAGAAAGTATCCGGGGACATCCGGGACAGGATATTGAACGTGATTCTGAAACACCGGAACCGGACAGGCAGAGCCGAAAGAAAAAGATGGTCACAGCCTATGCAGCAAAAGAGCAGAAACGCTACCATGAAAAGTCAGAAGTTGACGAAAAATCAATGGAAGATTTTCGGGAAGAGATTAAAGGCAAGACGAAAAGGGAACAGACGCTAAAAGAACAGAAGAAATCAAAATCCCGTCTTTCCTTTGAAGATGAAGCCAAAGGTATGATTCCAGGCAGTGGAATGGCAAGAAAGGGTGCAACCGTTGTTTCTGAAACGGCATCTGCCTATGGTCAGAAAAAGATCAGAGAGGATACCGACGATAATGCGGCTCTTGATGCAGCAGAGCAAATGGAACTTGTGGGAGAAAGTCTTGCAAGAAAGTCAATTTACGTCCGGGAACGGTTAAAAGAGAACCGGCAGAGAAATAACCGGTTAAGGGAATCTGTGCTGGAAGAAATGGAAAAATCCCGCTTGCAGTTTGGAACTAGTGCTTCCAATGAGGCAAAAAAGGCGGTTCAGAAAGAAGCAGAGCAGAAAAAACAGTCTGCCTTAAAGAAATTACTGCAGAAAAAGCGTTACCAGAAACAGTATCAGGCTGCGAAACAGGGAAAGGCTACGAAAGATGCAGTGCTTGTAAACGCACAGCGGTTTACGGAAAAAGCCAAGGCTGCAGTCAAGGAGATTGTGGCGCAGAACCGGAATATCCTTCTGACGATAGGAGTTATAGTTCTGCTTTTTGCATTGATGGCAACAAGTCTGTCAAGTTGCGCTGCATTATTCCAGGGAGGTTCCAATGCCATTATTTCTACCAGTTATTCCAGTGAAGATGAAGATATTTATGCAGCAGAAAATGCGTATGTAGCATTGGAAAATGCATTGAATGAACAGATTAATCAGATGAAAGCGAATCATTCAGACTATGACGAGTTCCAGTTCCAGATTGATGAGATCGGACACAATCCGTATCAGCTTATTTCTTATCTGACAGTTAAATATGGTGGTTTTACCTATGCCGAAGTCGCAGATGAGATTCAGGAGATTTTTAAAGAGCAGTATGGCTTATATACGGATTCAACACGAGAAACTGTAACAGAAAAGAAAAAGGTCAGGGTTGGGGAATCACTGGGACAGGTGGTGACCAGCGGATATTGTAACTGTTCAATCTGTTGTGGGCAGTGGAGTGGTGGTCCGACCGCAAGTGGCGCATATCCACAGGCTAATCATACGATTGCAGTAGATGCTTCCAATCCATTTGTGCCAATGGGAACCCATGTCATTATGAATGGAGCGGAATATGTAGTAGAAGATACGGGAGCATTTGCAAAATATGGTGTTCAGTTTGATGTATATTATGGTGATCATGCTTCTGCATCAGCACATGGGCATCAAACCTGGGAAGCGTACATAGCAGACAGCAACGGAAGTCAGGAAGTAGAAGTAACAACGACAAGAGAAGTGAACCGTTTGGATGTAACACTCACGAATCATAATCTGGATGCAGTTTTAAGAAACCATATGACAGATAAGGAACAGGAGCAGTATGACGCTTACAATAAATACTATGGAAATCGTGATTATCTGTTTGACCTTAACTCAATTCCGACAGGCGGGGCAGGCTTTGGATATGATATTCCGGCAGAAGCACTTTCTGATCCGCAGTTTGCCAAGATGATTCGGGAAGCAGAAAAATATCTGGGTTATCCGTATGTGTGGGGTGGTGCATCTCCATCTACCAGTTTTGATTGTTCCGGTTTCGTATGTTGGGTAATCAATAACTGCGGAAATGGCTGGAATGTAGGGAGAACAACGGCAGATGGGCTTCGGTCTTATTGTTCCTATGTATCTCCATCTGATGCAAAGCCGGGAGATCTGATCTTTTTCCAGGGAACTTATGATACGCCGGGAGCGAGCCATGTTGGAATTTATGTAGGAAATAATATGATGATCCATTGTGGAAACCCGATTCAGTATACGAGCATTGCAAGCTCTTACTGGCAGCAACACTTTATGGCATTTGGAAGGCTTCATTAGAAGGGAGTGATGGAATATGAACATGCGATTAAAAAAGGTTCTGGATGATATTCAGAAAACAGAAGATAAGATTCTGGAGTTACAGGAATATGTAAAGAAACTGAAAATCCAGAAAAAGCAGATGGAGGATGCAGAAATCATCAAGGCGATCCGATCCATGAAAATGGACAGTCGGGAGATGCTGACTTTTCTGGATGGGATTCAGAACGGAACAGTTACCATGCAGTTTGATGAGGAGGGCAATCTCTCTATGGACAGTTCCGAAACAGATGCAAAGAAAGAAGAGAGTCTGGAGAGAAATGTGGAAACCGGACAGGTAGAAGAAAGTGAGGATTTGGAAGATGAAGAATAAGGTAATGAAAAAAATTTTGATGGTCATGCTGTCAGCTACGATGCTGATTGGTTCTGCCAGTGTGACTGCTTTTGCACAGGCAAATGAAAATGCAGAGCAGACCGAAGCAACAGAGCAGGTCATAGAAGAACAGCCTGCAGAGCAGCCTGTCACAGAAGGAACACCGTTTTCTACACCGGGAAACGGACAGCTTGTGGATGATAAGGAGAATGACAGTACCAAGCAGTTTCTGACTGTACAGACAAAGAATGGAAATACCTTTTATATGGTCATTGACCGTTCCGGTACTTCTGAAAATGTATACATGATGTCACTTGTGGATGAAAATGACCTGGCAGAGTTCTTAGATGAAACCAAAGAAACGGAAAAGAAAGAGGAATCTGCGGTTGTTCTTCCAGAAACGACTACAACACCAGAACCGGAAACTACAGCACAGCCGGAAACAGAGGTAAAGCAGGAATCTGGCATTAACAAGATGATTGGATGGATTGCTTTGGGAGCAGTTGCAACGCTGGCATTGGGTGGTCTTGGCATGTTCGCTTTTGGAAAATTGAGAAAGAAAAAAGAGGACGGCATTGTAGAGGAAGGTCTGGAATTTGCTGATGACAGTTACATCAATGAAGATGAAGAAAATGCAGAGAATCAGCAGAAATAACAAAAAATCATAAGGTATGGAGAAAGGGCAGTTCTTTTGGGACTGCCTTTTTGACAGGAACAGGAGGAAAATATGGCAAATTTTTTAGTGATTGCAGAGAAACCAAGTGTGGCACAGAGCCTTGCAAAGAATTTATCTGCATATCAGAGAGAGGACGGCTATCTGGAGGGGAACAGTTGCATTGTCAGTTGGTGCCTGGGACATCTGGCAGAATATGCACCACCAGAAATTTATGATGAAAAATATGCAAAATGGCAGTTTGAGGATTTACCGATCATCCCGGAAGTATGGAAAGTGCAGGTATCAGAGGATAAAAAGAAGCAGTTTGAAGTATTGTGCAGCTTAATGAAACGGGAAGATGTGGCGTATCTGGTCAATGGCTGTGACGCCGGGCGAGAGGGAGAACTGATTTTTACAAGAGTTTATGATCTGGCAGGCTGTCAAAAACCAGTGAAGCGTCTGTGGATCAGTTCAATGGAAGATGAAGCAATTCAGAAAGGCTTCCAGACCTTAAAGGACAGGAAAGAATACGCATGTCTTTGTAATGCTGCGGTGTGCAGAGCGCAGGCAGACTGGCTGATCGGAATGAACGCAACGAGAGCCTATACAACTAGATATTTTAAACGTCTGGTGGTCGGCAGGGTACAGACACCAACGCTTGCCATGCTGACAGAAAGAAAAGAGAAAATCGAGCATTTCAAGAAAGAAGCCTATTATAAGGTTTTTCTGTCAGATGGGAAACTTACAGTAACATCAGAAAATATCCAGTCTGAAGCAGAAGCAGACGAATTAAGAAAACTTTGTGATGGTGCAGAAGCAATGGTTACAAAAGTAAAAAAGGCGCAGAAACGAATTTCACCGCCGAAACTTTATGATCTGACCAGTCTGCAGAGAGAGGCGAACCGTTATTTCGGATACACCGCTCAGAAAACACTGGATATGCTGCAGGAACTGTATGAGGAAAAGATGGTTACATATCCGAGAACGGATAGCCAGTATGTAACGGAAGATATGAAAGAAACGGTAGAAACACTTGCAGATGCAATGACAGATTTTCTCCCATTTTTGAAATCTGAACAGTCCGGAGGAAATGCAGAGCGTGTAATCAATAATACAAAAGTATCAGATCACCATGCAATCCTGCCGACAAAAGAGGCAGTAGAAAAAGGTATGGGAGGACTTTCAGATGGAAAGAAAAATCTTCTGATGCTGATCGGACAGCAGCTTGTACAGGCAACCGGGGAAGATTATCTTTATGAGCAGACAGAAATTTCCGTACAGTGCAAAGAATGTGAATTTGCTGCGAAAGGAAAGCTGCCTGTGCAGATGGGATTTAAAGAAGTGGAAGAAGCCTTTCGGAAATATTGTGTGAAGGATAAGAAATCTGATGAACCAGATAATAAGACAGAACTTCCAGAAGGATATGAAGAGGGAATGACTCTTGTTCCTGTGAAAGCAGAGAAGAGTACCCATTATACATCCCCGCCGAAGATGTTTACCGAAGATACCTTGCTTGCAGCAATGGAAACAGCGGGGAATAAGGAATTTGATTCTGATACAGAGAAAAAAGGACTTGGGACACCGGCAACCAGGGCAAATATCATTGAGAAGCTGGTATCTTCCGGGTATGCAGAACGTAAAGGAAAACAGATTATTCCTACAGTGGCAGGCTGTGAACTGATCCATGTAATGCCGGAGAATCTGAAATCCGCAAGCCTGACAGCAGAATGGGAAAATCAGCTTCTGATGATGGAAAAGGGAAAAATCCAGGATGATGAATTTATGGATGGGATTGTATCTATGATTACCGAGATTCTTTCTGTATGCAGGGCGATTCCGGAAGAAGAACGCAATCGTTTTCAGACTGCAAGGGAAGTAATCGGGAAATGCCCGGTATGCGGTTCTGATGTATATGAGGGTAAGACCAATTATTACTGTTCTGACAGAAGCTGTCCGTTTGCTTTGTGGAAGTCAAATCGGTTTCTGGAAAGCATGAAAAAATCAATGGATAAAAAGATGGCAGTGGAGCTTCTGAAAAAGGGGCGTACCCATGTAAAAGGACTGTATTCCAAGAAAAAAGACAGCAAATTTGATGCTGACCTTGTACTTGGGGTGGAAGATGGAAAAGCCAGATTTAGTCTGGAATTTCCTAAAAAGAAAACAAACTGCAACAAAAAGAAAAAATAAAGAACTGACGGAAGGAGGAATAAGGTTATGGCTCGATTAGAAGATATAAGAGGTCTTGCAGAATCACATGCAACCAGTATCAGCAGTTCCCCCAGGGACTGGATGAACTATCTGGATACCGCAGCTAGATTATACCGATACCCATTTATGGATCAGCTTTTGATTCATGCACAGCGTCCACAGGCAACTGCCTGTGCTTCGCTGGAATTGTGGAATCAAAAAATGTTCCGGTGGGTAAACAGAGGGGCAAAAGGAATTGCCCTTATAGATGAAACCACGCAGAAAACAAGACTTCGGTATGTATTCGATGTTCAGGATACTCATATGGTAAATGGTGGAAGAACACCGTACCTGTGGAAATTACAGGAAGAACAGCAGGAAGAGGTATTGCTTCATCTGGAAGAAGTTTATGGATTGGAAAAGAAAGATACGGAAAATCTTTCGGATGCTTTGATGGCAACCGCTAAATATATGGTGGAGGAAAATCTGGATGAGTATCTGGATGGTCTGATGTATGTAACAGAGGGAACCTATCTGGAAGAACTGGAGGAAGATACCATCTGCAGTGAGTTCCGAAGCCTGTTGACGGACAGCATTTATTATACACTTGCTTCCAGATGCGGACTTGATCCAATGGAACGGCAGGAGGAAATGGATTTTGTACATATTACAGATTACAATCACCTTTCGGTGCTGACATTCATTGGAAATGCCACAAGCAGGGCGAGTGAATCAGTTCTGGTGGATATTGGAAGATATGTACACCGCATTTCATTAGAAGAAATGAAAAAAGGTATTGAAAATTCAGAAGAAAGGAATTATAATAACTTTAACACGTTAATTCGCAAAAGTGTAGAAAACAATGATACTATTACAGAAAAAGAATATTCACAGGAAAATGAAGGAGGAAATGAGTATGGCACTGACATATCATCGCAAAGGGGATTATCTGTTTCCGAACCTGATAATTCAGGAAACAGAAGCACAGATCGGGAAATACGGAATGCTGCGGAGGACATTTCTGAAGGAGTACAAGAACAGCCTGTACCAGAGTTTGTTGCTGACCGGGAAACTGAACAGCCATCTGGAGGAGATCGAGAAAGCAGCACAGGAGAGATTGGAAGTATTGATGGAGAAACTGTTGGAGAAGAATCCGGCACCGCCGAAAGAGGAGAATCCGATGGCGTGGACAGTACATATGAACAGTCTGACGGCAACAGCGGAAGAGAGCATCTTGACGGAATTGGTATACAGCTAATCGAAGACACAAGTGAAGATCAGTTAAGTAAAGCAGAGGAAGAAATTACCTCTGCTTTATCTTTGCCTGAACTTCCGTCTGTAAATGAACAGAAACGGGAAATTGAAAACAGAGTAGCTGCCCTTTATGCAGGAGAAATCGCTATTCCAAGTGAAGTGGTCGATGAGGTTTTAAGAACCGGAGGAAACCGAAGCAAGAGCCAGCTTCGTATTATCTATAATTTTATGAGTGAACAGACACCGGAGGAATATACGGAGTTTGTGAAGCGGGAGTACGGGACTGGTGGAAAGGGATTTGAAATCAATGGTATGGAGTATTCGGTCTGGTTTGATGAAACCGGATTGCAGATTGCAGTAGGGCATACGGTTACCGATCAGATTCTGGATAAGGTGTTTTTGTCCTGGGAAGATGTGAGTGGCCGTATCCATCAGCTTTTGAATCAAGGCGAGTATGCACCACAGTCCGTACTTGATGTTGCAAGGGAAAATGCGATAAAGGAACATGCCCAGGCACTTGCCTATATGAAAGCGGATATGGCAGAGGGGGTAGCGGAACTTGTCTTTGATGAAGAAGATTTACCACATCTTCGCAGTATTTATCCGGAAATAACAGATTATCTGGAAGAAAAGCTGGAAGATCCGCAATGGCTGTCAGATATGAATGAGCGTCTGGAAGGACTGGCAATGGCTTATGAGGAAGATAAAAGCATTATGCGGTTCCGTACCTATAACCCGACCAGAATATCCAGTCAGTTCCAGAAATTTTCAGCAGAAGTGGTTCCATACAGTGCCAGGGAGGAATTTGCATGGCAGGAACATAAAGTGTTTATTACTCAGGATGAAATAGACGCTTTTCTTGCCGGTGGTGGTCCGTATTCCGATGGCAGGCTTTCTACTTATTCCTTTTATCTATTAAATGAAGATGATAAAGCCAGAACAAATTTTATTAAAGAAAGATACGGAACGGGGGGTCAGAGTCATGCTTTATGTGGTGCAGACAATTCCTATGCAGATTATGATGGAAAAGGTTTGCAACTGAAGAGAGGAGAGATTGGAAATCCGGATACTTCGGTGTTACTTCCTTGGGCAAAAGTGGCGAAAAGAGTCGGTTATCTGATTGATAATCAACAGTTTTTACATTCTGCTGATTATTCCCATATGCCAGATTATGAAAGGGAACGAATCGCAGGAAAAGTGATCAGCTTTTATGCAAGACTGCCAGAGGAAATTGAGCGTCCATTTAAACAGGATTTCTTCAATGAAGAAGCAAGAAAAGAACTACCGGTTATGCTGAATGACTCGGAACAGGCACAGAAACTGTTACAGGCGATGGACGATGCACTGGCAATGCTGCCATTGGATTTTGAATCAGTGAATGAAACTTATGAGAAGAAATTACAGCTTTTAACAGAAGTACATCAGTATGTGGAGGGCAGTTATACGATTTTTCCGGCACAGGAAGTAGTAGAGCAGACGGAAGGTTTGACTGGATACCAGATGTCTTTATTTGACATTATGAGTGATTCTGAATCAGAGGAACCTACGGAAGAACTGGAAGTAGAAGAATCGACTGCAGAAGCGGAAGAGATACAGAATGAAGAACCAGAGGCAGATCCTCATATGTCCTTTGAAGAAGCAAAAGAATTGTGGGAAGATGGCTTTTATGAGGATGATTATGTATTAAAAAGTCGTGTAGGCGAACTGATTTATGACAGCATGGATACAGTTGGAAAATCTGTAGAGGATTTTTCCGAGGAACAGATGGCTGTTATCCGAAAGCTGGCTGAACAGGAGCGTATGTTAGAACCAGTACTGAATCCAGACTTTTCACCGGAACAGATGCAGTTGGTTTCTGACATTTCGGAAAAAATCTGGAATGATAATGGCAGATGGCAGGAGAATATGATCGAGCCATATACAGATCATGTCATGAATCCAGAAGAAATTACCAGAGTACGACAGGAACTGGATTTACAAGAATCAGAATCTGAGTCAGAAGATGTAGTTGTACAGGAACAGTGGGACGAGAATGTATTTGAATATCAGGGGTATCATTTTGAAGCAGTGGGGATTCTTCCGCAAGGTCTGGAAGGAAAAGAACTGGTAAACCAGACAAGAGGAAATACAGAATTGCACTTGACTACTTACGAGCGAGAAGATGATATTTTATATTCTTATGCAGGATTCTACGAAGCGAGTGGTTCATCAAAAGCTGATATTTTCCGGTGTATGGAAACCGGACGAAATTATATTCCAGGAGAGAACGAACTGTTTGGCTATGAGGGAGAATTTTTGCCATATCTGCAGAATGAACAGGTGCAGGAACAGGAACCTCATAACTTCCATATTACGGACGATGACCTTGGTGCTGGCGGTCCGAAGGCAAAGTTTAAAGCAAATATGGAAGCTATCCGGCTGCTGAAAGAACTGGAACAGGATCAGAGATTAGCAACACCGGAAGAACAGGAAGTGTTGTCGAGGTATGTTGGATGGGGCGGTATTCCACAGGCTTTTGAAGAGAGAAACAGTGCCTGGGCAGAGGAATATACGCAGTTAAAAGGAATCCTCACACCAGAAGAATACAGTGCAGCAAGGGCATCAACGCTGAATGCCTTTTATACTTCTCCGACAGTTATTAAGGCTATGTATGAAGCACTTGGAAATATGGGACTGAAACAGGGAAACATTCTGGAGCCGTCCTGTGGAGTAGGTAACTTTATGGGACTTTTACCAGAAAGCATGAGTGCTACAAATATGTACGGCGTGGAGCTTGATCCGGTTTCCGGGCAGATTGCAAAACAGCTTTACCAGAAGAACAGGATTGCAGTACAGGGATTTGAGGAAACCAATTACCCGGACAGCTTTTTTGACTGTGTGATTGGAAATGTACCGTTTGGGGCATATCAGGTCAGTGACCGCAAGTATGACAGATACCATTTTATGATCCATGATTATTTTATTGCAAAATCCTTAGATCTGGTACGTCCTGGCGGAGTGGTGGCAGTTGTTACATCAAGCGGTACGATGGATAAACAGAATCCAGAAGTCCGACAGTATTTTGCAAACCGGGCAGATCTGCTTGGGGCAATCCGCTTGCCGAACAATGCTTTCCAGAGAAATGCCAATACCAGTGTGGTTGCAGATATTCTGTTTTTCCAGAAAAGGGACAGAGCTGCGATCACAGAGTCAGACTGGGTACAGTTAAAAACTACACCAGAAGGCTATACGGTCAATTCCTATTTTGCCGACCACCCGGAAATGGTACTTGGGGATTTCACAACAGAAAGTACCCAGTACGGAAAACAGGAAGTGACGGTAAAGGCAAAAGAGGGAGCAGATCTGGCAGAGCAGTTAAAAGAAGCGGTAAAGCATATCCAGGGAACTATTACAGAGCAGGAGATTTCGGATACGGAATTGGAAGAACAGGTGGTATCCATACCGGCAGATCCGAACATTAAGAACTTCAGCTTTGCACTTGTCGGAGAGGATATTTATTACAGGGAAAATTCTGTTATGAATAAGATGGAACTTCCCGTTGTGACAGGCGAACGAGTCAGAGGTATGGTTGCCATACGGGATGCAACAAACAGGCTTCTGGAACGGCAGTTGGAAGAATGCAGTGATGAAGAGGTTGCCAGCTTACAGGCTGAGTTGAATCTGGTTTATGACAGTTTTGCTGCCAAGTATGGACTACTCAGCAGCAATGCAAATAAAAGAGCGTTCAGCATGGACAGCAGCTATTGCCTTTTGACTTCCCTTGAATTTCTGGATGAAAAGGGCGAGTTGAAGAGGAAAGCAGACATATTTACGAAAAGGACGATCCGCAGGGCAGAGCCGGTAACATCGGTAGATACTGCGAGTGAGGCACTGGCGGTATCTATCGGGGAAAAGGCAAAAGTGGATATTCCTTATATGATGCAGCTTACCGGGAAAACAGAGGAAGAGGTCACAGCGGAGCTTACGGGTGTTATCTTCAAGAATCCGCTTACAGATAAATGGGAGCCATCCGACGAGTATCTTTCCGGGAATGTCAGGGAGAAGCTGCACATTGCAAGGCAGTTTGCAGAGAACCATCCGGAATATATGGTCAATGTACAGGCACTGGAACGGGTACAGCCGAAAGACCTGGATGCTTCCGAGATTGAAGCGAGGCTTGGTGCGACATGGATTTCGCCAGACTATATTACAGAGTTCATGGCAGAAACATTCCATACACCACGACACCATATCAATTATGAGCGTATTAAAGTGCAGTATGCGGAAGTGACTGGACAGTGGAATGTAAAGGGAAAGAACGTGGATAGCAGCAATAATCCGCTTTCCACATCAACTTATGGAACACAGAGGGCAAATGCTTATCGCTTGTTGGAGGATGCGCTGAATCTGCGTGACACAAAAATTTATGACACAATACATGATGCGGATGGGGAACACCGGGTACTGAACCGAAAAGAAACTACTCTGGCGCAGCAGAAGCAGGAACTGATCCGGGAGGAATTTAAAGAGTGGATTTTTAAAGATATGAGCCGACGGGAAACGCTCTGCAAAATTTATAATGAACGGTTTAACAGTGTAAGACCAAGAGAATATGATGGCAGTCATATCCAGTTTGTCGGAATGAATCCGGAAATTAAGCTGATGGAGCATCAGAAAAATGCAGTGGCACATATCCTTTATGGAAATAATACACTGCTCGCACACTGCGTAGGTGCAGGCAAGACATTCCAGATGATCGCAGCCGGTATGGAGAGCAAGCGTCTGGGACTGGCACAAAAGAGCCTTTATGTGGTTCCAAACCATTTGCTGGAACAGTGGGGAAGTGATTTTTTACGCTTATATCCGGGAGCAAATATTCTGGTGGCAACGAAGAAAGACTTTGAACCGGCAAACAGAAAACGGTTCTGTTCCAGAATCGCAACAGGGGATTATGATGCGGTCATTATTGGACACAGCCAGTTCGAGAAAATCCCGCTTTCCAGGGAAAGACAGATTGCATTGCTGGAAGATCAGATTGCAGATATTACCTATTCTATTGAAGCAGCAAAAGAGGAAGCGGGACAGCAGTATACGGTCAAGCAGATGGAAAAAACAAAGAAAACCATGAAAGCAAAACTGGAAAAACTGAATGACCAGACACGAAAGGATGATGTGGTGACTTTTGAGCAATTAGGCGTGGACAGGCTGTTTGTGGACGAGTCACATTATTACAAAAACCTTTTTTTATACACAAAAATGCGGAATGTGGCAGGCATTTCACAGACAGATGCACAGAAAAGTTCAGATATGTTTATGAAATGCAGATACATGGATGAGATTACCGGGGGAAAGGGAATCACGTTTGCAACGGGAACACCCGTATCAAACAGTATGACTGAATTATACACCATTATGAGATACCTCCAGTATGATACTTTAATGAATATGGAAATGGGACATTTTGATTCGTGGGCAGCAACTTTTGGAGAAACAGTTACGGCAATCGAATTGTCACCGGAAGGGACGGGTTATCGTGCAAAAACACGATTTGCCCGTTTTTTTAATCTTCCAGAGCTGATCTCCATATTTAAAGAAGCTGCGGATATTCAGACTGCAGACATGCTGAATCTTCCTGTACCGGAAGCAGAATATATCAATGAAGTGTTAAAGCCGAGTGAGGAACAGAAAGAAATGGTGGAAGCCTTTTCAGAACGTGCAGAACAGGTTCGTGGCGGTGCGGTAGATCCAAGGGTAGATAACATGCTCAAGATTACCAACGACGGAAGAAAATGTGCATTAGACCAGAGGCTTTTAAATGATATGCTGCCGGATGCAGGGGAAAGCAAGGTAAATGCCTGTGTGGAGAATGTTTTCCAGGTATGGGAGGACGGAAAAGATACACAGGCTACCCAGTTGATCTTCTGTGACCTCAGCACACCGAAAACTGATGGAACGTTCAACGTTTATGATGATGTGAGAAACAAGCTGGTGGAACGGGGAATCCCGAAAGAGCAGATCGCATTTATCCATGAGTACAATACAGAAGTAAAAAAAGCGGAGCTGTTTGCAAAGGTGCGGGCCGGACAGGTAAGAATCCTGATGGGTTCCACTCCGAAACTCGGTGCTGGTACCAACGTTCAGGATAGACTACTTGCACTGCATCATCTGGACTGCCCTTGGAAACCGTCTGATGTAGGACGGATTTTGCGGACATTCAAAATAAAAAAGAATGTGGAGGTAACA
>ERZ1036407.737-NODE-737-length-17903-cov-4.662651_pt1 | contig 17903 bp, 33 predicted proteins | sample MGYA00514217_ERZ1036407 | MGnify/ENA primary metagenome ERZ1036407 (study PRJEB33795, sample SAMN09464943) | human gut metagenome | host: Homo sapiens | place: USA: Stanford, California | collected 2016-11 | study: EMG produced TPA metagenomics assembly of the... | reverse complement strand
TTGGAAAAGTAGACTGATAAAGAGGGTTCATATCTTTAACTAAGGGAAACTGGGCCTTCCCATCCGGTCACCGCCTTTCGTTTGTTTTCTATTTTCCGGCTTCTGGCTTTTCGGAACTCAAAAAAATAATAGGCTTTGAAATTTTTGGTTTCAAAGCCTATTACATAGGGGCTGACTTCAAAGGCGTTTCTTCCACCTCTTGTTTCAACCCATATTATACCAGAAAAAACGGGCAATAGCGGGCAATCTTTTCATGCCGTCAGTTGATAATTTACTATCACTGAATTGCCGCTGAATTTTGGGGCCAGGCTTTTCAAAGCTGTGTTCCTTATGTTCTTGCACTGTCTTTCACTGTAATGGTTCCGTACCGCTACTTGTTCCCATTTCAGACCGTAAAGGTAAAAATCAATCACAATACTTTTCTGTTTAAATTCCAGGCACGAAACTTCCTTCAAAATCTCCGCTTTCAGCCTATGAAGTTCGCTGATTTTCTCCCGGTATGATGCAATTTCAGCGCTTAATCCATCCGGCAGATTTAATGCAATGTTTTCCGTGACACGTGAAATATTGTTCTGCGCCTTCGGCATCCCGTCAATAGGTATCGCCCCCAATGAACTGTACTGTTCTTCCAGGTCATCCGCTATGCACTTGTTTATCTTTATTTCATTGTCAATGTTCCGGTAATACATAAGGATTTTTATTACCTTACCTTTGGTCATTTCAGTTGCCGCCATTTTCGTTCCCTCCATAATCGGTTTATGGTGGACCGCTGCCCTTTGAAGTCTTGTAAGTTCATAGTTGCCGCCCCTTGCAACTATGCCATACATAAATCTACATATTCCGTCATGTGCTTCAAAAAATTGTCCAAACCTTCCCGGTCTTTCCTTTCCACCAGGTAAATCAGTTCCGTGTCATGCTCTGCTATGTAATCCAACATGGTTTCACGGCGTTCCCGGCTATAAATTTCAGCTTTACCGTCTTGATTTCCTCCTAAATCTTCAAATGTTTTTATACAATCCAGGGCACATTCAATGCCAAGTTCATATGCTTTTACCTTTCCCCTGTCAGAGAAAGGACAATCTTCTTTTGCGTTCTGAACCATTCCTGTCAAAATTTTTATGTTTGATACTTCCGCCCGGTTCCGCTCTTTCCCTTCCACTTCTTTCCCTCCTTAACTGCTATATCTCAATACTTTAATCCCTGCAATGCAGAAACCTTCCACAAGCCCAGAATGTTCATTTACCATGCACGTGATTTCTGCATCTATAACCCCGCCAGTAAATTCACCGCCTTTATACTCCTGCATATTCAGTTCATCCCCTACCCTGTATCCGTCATCCTTCAGCAGAAGAAAAGTTTGAATGTTTTGTGTAACATCATCCCACTGGGATGCAGGAAAGCGGATGACATGTATTTTCGGTTTTCTTTCTCCCGGAAGCTGCTGCATACGTTCTTCATCCTGCTGCCGCTGCAACTCTTTCTTCGTTTCCCTGTCAATGCGGTCCTGTTCTTCTGAATACCTTTGTTCCTCTGTTTTCTCTGCTTCTGCCTTATTCACATATGTGTCACATTCCTTCACGGTTCCTGTCTTCACATGGCATGTGCTGTAATGCAGGCATGAATAACACAAAGAATTGATATATTCCGGCTTTGGTTCAAATTCTTCCTGTTCCTCTGCCGTGTCTTCCTCTGGCTGGTTCATATGGCCTTCCAGCGGGTCTTTCTCTGGCTCCTGGTCATCTTCCTGGTCTTCTTCCTCTGCCCCTCCTTCCTGTGCTTCCTGCTGCCGTTCCGGCCATTCTATCTGCCCCGGTATCTGCTTTGCAGCGTCTTCTAACTCTTTCAGCTTTTTCACATCCGGCAGAGTTAATGCAAGGTTGAAGCGCAATATTTCAAGTGCCTGCTGCTGGTATTCCTTTGATAATCCGGCGGCTTCATTTGCCACTGAAACACTGATATTTTTTGCTTTAAATTCTTCCATCAGTTCCGGGCAGAGGTTGTTTTTAATATTCTTGTATCTGCCCATCTGGGCTTCCTTTAGCTTCCCGCCAGTCATATCCCGTAATATGGTTCTGGTCCGCCCCGTTACCTTGATAATTTTCCTTAGTTCTTCAATCAACGCTTCCTGCTGCAACGCTTCTTCCATCTTCTCCCAGTCCGATTTATCACGGAAGGAATTTGCCATAATGAGTGTAAGACGTTCCAGGATGGTATCAAGTTCGTTTCCCTCTTTTCCTCCTGCATCTGTGCTGTTCAGAATGGTTGCTGCGCCGTCCTCCTGCTCATTCTTGATAACACACGGAACATATCTAAACTGTTCCAGCCCTTTTTCCACCAGTGCCATGCAGGCCAGGCGGCGGCGGTGCCCCGCCTTTATCCTGTACCCTCCTTCGCATGGTATCACCAGAAGTGGTTGCAGCACTCCCAGCAATGCTATGGTAAACATTAAGCCTTCTAATTCTTCCGTACTGTAAAAGTTATCTTCGGATGGTATAAGTTCAAATGCATCCAGCGTGATAATGTCCATCTTCTCTGCATACTCTGGCTGCTGCATCTGGTCTTCCTGCCGCTTAGAACGCTGGTTCAATAACTCCTTTAAATCAAATGCGCTGCGGGTTTTCCCCATGGTTTTTTCCTCCTTTCATGTGCCCAATTCGGTCACATAATCCCCAACATTTCCAGATATTCTTTTACTGCTTTTAGATAATCCATTGACGCTGCGGAACGCCTTGAATAGAGGAAAACAGGTTCACGGTTGAATGTGCTTTCAGAAACCTTCTTTGAAACCCGTATGTGACTATCAAATACCGGATATTCCCCGACCCGCAATAATTCTTCCCCCTGCACATGTGCTTCGTTCTGCCCGTCAAATTTTGTTACCAGGCAGCCACGGAAGGTTAAGTGTTCGTTTAGGTCTTCTTTGACGTTCTCCACCTGCTCCACCAATTCCGGCAGCCCTTCCGTTGTATTGTCATCAATTTCCAGCGGCACAATAACGTCATCAGATGCCACCAGTGCATTGATTGTTGAAATGTTAATGTCCGGCGCATTGTCAATGATGCAGAAGTCATATTCTCCGGCCACGGATGCCAGGGCCTTTTCAAGTCTGTTCTGCTGCGGTCTTTGCTGGTCCAGCATAACTTCCAGGTTTGCTTTCAGCAGCTTCATATTTGCCGTGATTATATCCAGGTTTTCATATTCCGTCTTCTGAATAAGCCTTTTCATATCCGCCTTGCGGCTCAACATGATTTCTTCAATGCCCTTCCGGTCTGTGCTTCTCCGGCGCAACTGCCTGGAAGCGTCACCCTGTTTGTCATTGTCCACCAGCAACACCCGGTAACCAAATACCACGGCCAGGATATATGCAAACACAACGCTGGTGATGGTCTTTGCCACCCCGCCTTTTAAATTGATGATGCTCAATATCCGCATTTTCTTTTCACTCATATGTACCACCTTTCTGCCTTCGTTCCTCCGTGGCGGGTAATTACTACAACGTTATATACTTTCCTGTTTTTGGGTCTTTGTACTGAATTTCTGTGCAACCATATACATACTTGTAAGCGTTCAAAGGTTCAAAGGTTTCTTCGCTTGCTTTTCCATATGCATAAACCTCCCCATCATCATCCAGAAGACGGAAACGGCGGTCACATCCCTCAACATCACGCCCGGTGTATTCATCTTCCCCGCTATCTGTAATCGACTTGCACCATTTTGTTATATTCCATTTTGCCTTCATGCTCCTACCTCCTGCCCGTCTGGCCGCTGGCCCAGCCTTGTATTTATTTAAAAAGTTCCCTGGGGTCATAGACATTAAATTGCCTGCGCTGCCCGTCCGGCACTTCTATTTCCGTTCTGAATAGCACCACCAGTACATCCCGTTCACAACTCCAATAACTCAAACACCCAATAGCCTGCTGCCCTTCATCCTCTGCCACCGTGACTTCCTTTGCCCCTATAATCCGGGCCAGTTCACGCACTTTTGATTTAAACCCTTTATATGTCATGTATGAAGCAAACCGAAACAAGTAAGAAGAATTATCAAACTTGAATACCATCTGGGTCCAGTTCCCACGGAAATTCTGGCTTTTATCCTCATGCCATTTCAGTTTTCCGGCCTGGCTGTTAATATTCTGTATATCCGCATCCGTCAGCAATATTTCATCCGCTTTCCATGTACCATTCATCTGAAAACCTCCTGCCCGTCTGGCCGCTGGCCCAGCCTGTAATCTATTGAAAATCGTCAGCGTGTTCATGCCACCATTCATTGTATGTTATATCTGCAATAACTTCTTTGTAGCTGTCTGCATGTGTTAAGCAGGAAGCGCCCCACGTTTGTTTCTCCCCATACCTGGCGGACCATTCAAATTTCTTTGTCAGTTCGTCAAATTCTTTTTCTCTCCGTTCCCTATACTCCGAAAGCATTTTCACAACCGTTTTATCTCCGAATATCTGGTGCATGGTATCTGCTAAATGCTGTTTTATATGACTGTTTAAATCCCTGGCATAGTATGCCAAATCTGAAACAAAAATTTTAAATGCTTCATCACGGTATATGGCTTCTGTAATCTCCCTGTATTCTGCTTCAATACCGTTCATATCCTTTTCTTTGTAAAACTCTGCTATGTCCTGTTTGGTCTGAAACTTGTCACTGTTCATGTAGACAAATTCTATTCTTTCATAGCACTTTGGGTCAGTTTCAATTCCCACCAGTTTATCAAACTCTTTTTTCTCCATCCTTCTACCTCCGTTTATTCTGTGTTCCTTTGATGATTTCATTATATACTTGCGCAAGTATATTTGCAATCGGCAGAATAAACAATCTTACGCAAGTATATTTGTGAAATATGTATACTTGCGTAAGTATATACCTTAAAACTCTATATGGGTGTACTTTCCATTTCCATCCAGTTCATACATGAACTGCACTGTTCCAGACTTTACATAGTGAACCGCAGCAATATCTGTTATGGTGTGTTCCTTCGGTCCTTCAAAGACAAATAACCTTCCCTGCGGAATGTTCCCCGCTGCCATCCTGCTGCCATCAACTAAAATCACTTTATCACCGATTTCCACCGGGCATACTGCTTCAAATCTTGCTTCTTTCATTCTTCGTCTTCCTCCATTCCCATTTTTTCTTTATTTCCCTGTCGGATTACCCATGCAACTTCCCTGGCAACTATCAGCACCAGAAGAACAACCCCCAGCGCAACACCTAACAAAACTATCATTGCCAGCGCTTTAATGAACCACCATATTGCTGCCGCCAGCATTCCCAGAACTTCCATTCCCTTCACGCTCCTTCCTTTGCTCTATTCTCTCTTTGATGCAGCTTGCATCCGCCACGTGCGGTGCTAACTGGTTTATTAACTTCAACCGCTGCACAATCGGGCTTTCTGGTCTGTCCTGCTGCCGCTGCATCTTTGGCCTGTGCTTCCTATGGTTTTTCTTTTTAGCCATCTAAAACCACCTTGTCTTTCTCCCTCTATATCTTTTAATCATGGGAAGTGCATTTCTTCTGCGCCAGTTATTGCAGCCATATGTATGATGCCACCATACGCAATACCAAAACGGAACCATAATTCCTGCGTTCATCATTTCGCTGGGCCTTCTTCCTTCCAATGCAGCTTCCAGATAGTATTCATCTTCTTTTATGACGGTTGCGGCTTCTCTTTGATGCCCTCCTGCGCCTGCGGCGCTGGTAACCTTCTTCCTTTGCCTGGTTGATTGCCTTCTGCACTTTTTCATGGTCAATGTCGTTTTCCTCCTCCTGCAATACTTGCAGCACTTCCGCCGCATCCAGCGGGAGTGTGAACACACACCCTGGGTCATATGTTTCCGCCTTCCAGTCAGCAACAAACTTTTCATAATCCTTCAAATATGCAGGGAAAGGGTTAAACTGTTCAGCATGGTATATGGCATTCATTACCCTTTCATCATCTTCCTGTTTCCAGTTGTACAGATGCCATGCGCTGTGCCCATCATAGGCCCACAACGACAAATACAGTTCCAGTCCGTCAAATAGGTCATAGCTTTCCTTCATGTGTTTAAACTGGTTCCACGTGAAGCCCTGGCCCTTTAATTCATCCCGTATCTGCTCAACCGTCTTTCCTCCCGTTTTCAGCCTTGCCAGTACCACTTTCGGTTTGTAGTCTTTCACTGTTCTTTCTCCTTTCCAATCTGTCCGCTATCCTCAAAATAGCTTCCATGGATAACTGAATGTTTTTATCCGTGGATGCCGTTATATTCAACACTTGTGCAATATCCCGCAATTCCTCTGCCGCTTCCACATCAGCAGGCATGATGCCATATTCATTCATGCACCCGCTGCATAACTGCTGCCCCTCCGGTATGATTTCACCACACATCAAACACCGTTCTGGTTCCATTCGTCATTCCCACCCTTCCAGCTTTTCAACCCTTATGGTCAGATTGCGTTCCCGCTCCATAAGGTTCAATACTTCCTGCGGGGTAAGCCCCGTTTCTTCATAGGCATATAGTTTTCTGGCAGCCTGGTTCACGCTTACGCCCTCCCTCAATACTGCCTTGCTGCCGTTCTGGCTCCAACTGGTCAGCCTGTATTCCTTTTTCTTCCTGGGTTTCGTTTTCTTTTCCCTGGGTGAAGCAGGCAGCGCCTTTTTCATCTGGCTGTAATATGGCACATGCTGCTTTAAAATTTTGTCTGTTCCCTTCATACTCCTACCTTTCTGGCAATATTAACACCTGCCCAGGGTATATAAAATCCGGTTTTTCGATACCGTTTAAATTAGCAATTTCTTTATATCGCATTCCAACCCCCAGCCAACTTTTAGAAATATTCCACAAATTATCACCTTTTTCAACCACATATACTATGTGATTTCTTTCATGGTTTGGTAGTTCTTTTCGCATCCTTTCCAACTCGCAAATAATACGCTTCCTGTATCTTCTGTCTGTTTCCCGGAAGAAAATAATAAACCGTTTACGCTCAATTCCGTATAAATCCCCATATGCATCCAGATTTCCCCCTTTTGCCGCTTCGTCTATCATCCTTCATCCTCCGCCAGTTCTTCATCCTGCTTCCACAACTGGGCTTCCAGGTTTGCCACGGTTCCCGGATGTTCATAGTCCAGAAAGAGAACATGGCCGTTGAACTTTACCCGGAATGTTTCTGCATCCTCTGCCTTCATGTATTTTCGCCCATATATGGCCTTCATGCTGCGCCAGATGCCCCAGGGAACGAAAGCGAACACATCACCTATATTGATACATACCCCAGCTTTTGCGCCCGTCATCCACCAGCGTTCCAGCGTGTCAGCCTGCGTTTCCGTAACAACTGATTGCTGCATCTTCTCTTGTCCGGTGTACTTTGCTTCAAAACATATTGCCCGGCCACCCGGCAGCACTCCCATGAAGTCCGGCTGCGCATTTGCAATAAACCTTCCAGTGAAACGGCCATCCCGGTATGTTTCCATCACCCGGAACGGCTCTGGTATCTGCTCCACATACGCCCGGCCCTGGTCTTTGTAGAAGGCACATGCCCCCTTTATGTACCCTTCCAGGAAGTGCCCCTGGGCGTTTCCTCTCATACTGGACCAGCTTCTTGCGGTCCTCCTTTTTGGCTGCATCAGTCTTCTTCCTCCATTTCTCCCAGTAGCGCCCTGGGCGGCTTATTTTTATCCAGTAACATGCTGTAAAACCCTGCTTTTTTCATCATCCGAATTTCTTCGTCTGTCCGCTCCCTTTCCGGTCCGTCATATTCTTTATAGCAACGTGCGGTTTTATCTGGAAAAAGGTTATTCCCGTGTCTGAATGCCATCATAAACGCTTCCAATTCCCGTTTTAATTCCTCTTTGTAAAAATCAAATAGCAACTTGATTTCCACCGCTTCCAGTTCCGTACAATCGCACCCACGCTTCTTTCTTCGTTTATACGAACCTGTATAATGGTGATATGAGCAACTACCCGTTACTTTATAAAAAATCTGGGTCAACAAATCTTCTTCTAATTCCGTTTTATATCCGAACCAATGAAGCGAAACATAATCTTCCAGCACTTCCGCTTCTTCAATCTCGTATTTCTCCATCAACTCCCGGTACATCCGCATGGCCGTTTCTTTCTCTCCGCCCACGCCACGTTCCGCAAGTGCTTTGATTTTCTTTAGCTTTTCCGCTGCCTGCTCTCTATCCATTGATGTGCCCGCCTTTCTTGCAATCATCCAGGAAGGTTGCCTGCATATCTGCTATGTGAAGCATTACTGCCAGCTTATTCCTGTTGAAAACACTGTTCAGATTGCGCATATCTGTTCTGGCCCGGCTATCAAAAGCCCCCATGTGCCAGTTAATTGCCAGCATTTCTTCCACGGTCAGTTCCATGTATTTCAAAATCAGCACCACGGACTTTTCCCCATGGCCCAGCGGAAAATCATCATGGTAACTATATGACAGACCGCCTTCCTCTGCTTTATAGACATTCAACTTGCAAATATCATGCAGCAGCGCCACCACGGCTATTGTTTCCGTGTCATATCCTGCCTGCTGCGCTTCCGGGAACATCCGATAATACACCGTCAAAATATGGTCCAGAAGACCGCCTGGGTATGCACCGTGATACTTTGTACTTGCAGGGGCCGTGAAAAGGTCCGTTGTCTGCAACCATTTAAGCAGTTCATCAGCCCCCGGCCTTTCAATATCATGGTAAATCATCATAAAGTTTTCTTCCTGCTCCCGCCGCCGTTCTTCTTCCTCTGTCTTTACTGGCTGATAGCACGTGTCTGGTAACTTCTGGCATGTCTGGCATGATGCTATCATCCCCATAGTGCAACCATCACACCCGGTCTTGTCATTAAAATATTGATGTATGCACATCACTTCTTCCATTTTCGCTTCCCTCCTGTTCTTCCACTACGTCATCAATATCAAAGCATTGTTCCCATAATTCCTGTAAGCTGGTTTTATGCTTCCAGGTAAATCCCAATTTAATTTCCGCATCCACCCACTTCCGCATTTCTTCTGGATGCCGCTTCATGTTCTCCATAATCTGTTCATTTTTGGCAACAACGCACATCATGCAGGAACACCGCCCACAATATTCATAACACGGGTGGTCATCCAGCCCCAACGTCTTCCCCCATTCAAACATCTTGCCTTTTTCATAGTCCAGTACAGGGCGTAACCAGTGGCATTCAATTTTCCCCTTGCGTTCTGTTTTCAATGTTGTGGAATGATATTCACATTCTGGCAGCTTTGCACGGCCCCGGCTTTCGTCACGGCGTTCCCCGGATATAAAAAGGCACTTTTCACCCAGCAAATTTCTGTGTGTCCTAATCCAGTGGTCAGTGAGTGCCGTTTTCAAATATGCCGTACACCAGCGGTTCTTCATGTCTGGGAACTTCAACCGTTCATTCAGCAGTAAATACATGAAGTCTTTTTCCGGTTTCAACATTACAGGTTTTAGCCCCAGTATTTTTGCAGTGCGGAAGAAAATTGCATCATTCACGCTGTATTCTGCCCCAGTGTCACAATACAGAAGGAATATTTTTTCTGGTGCAAAGTTCTGTGTTGCCCAGTATAACGCCCCTGTACTGTCAATTCCCGTACTGTAAGATACGATTACAGACGTATACCCGCATTGCTTTTCCACTGGTACATCAATCTTTGTCCGTGCCATCTTCTTCACCCCCGTACACCAGCACAAATTCACTTTCTTCAAAGTCAACCCCGTACTTTTCACAATCTTCTTCATCTGCCGGGCAGATATTTTGCAGAGGACATGACCACTGATAGCAGCAGCCCACGCCTTCATATTCTTCCTGCTGCCCCGGATGCCTGCAATTATACCCATTGTTCGGAACGCATGGCGCTTCTGGTTCAAACTCTGCGTTATAGAAATAACCGCACACACCAGCTAGGTTATTGATTGTCATAAGGTCCGGCACTTCGTTCCCTCTGTAATATCTCCATGACTGGGGCGGCCTGGTCAGTCCGTAAAGCGGCAGCGGGTGTGGTGTCACATACTCCACAACATCATGCACCACCCACCCGGCCAGGGGCTTCCCTGCGCCATATTCATGCAGTTTATCCAGCGGCACCCTGCTTTTCTCCACAATGTCTTCATAGTTCTTCACATCCAGCACAATAGGGCAAGTAAACTGTCCAAAGATGCACCCAGTTCCAGTTATATACACCAGGACCCGGAACGGCCCCGGCTCCTTCGGCCTGGTCTTTCTGATTTCCAGTAGCTTTTCCCCTGCCTTCATCTTCACCCACCATTTTTCATGCAATGCTGCAATAATAGTTACCATCTTCTTTTCCTCCCGTTATATCCGGCCTGCTGCCGCTCCTGGCGTTCCCGGCGCTTCTTTTCATTCATCTTTTCCCGCATTTCTTTGTCAAAGTCATCTTCAAACCAGTATCGTGACCCATCCTTGTAATAATAAAATGTCGTATTTCCTACACGCCTGCTGCCTATGTACGTTCCAGAAGGGGCAGCAGCACCAGGAAAAGACCATGCATTACCGTGGGCCTGGTCCAGTTCCCTTTCTCTTTCTGCGTCTGTCATTCTTCCTGGGCACCTCCTTCTTTCGCCACATCTTCAAGTAAATATGCCACCCTGTTTCCTGGTAAAATACTGGCTCTATACTTACAATGTTGTAGTTTGGAAAACGCTTCTGGAAGAACTCTTTTCCTGCATCCGGTGACTTTGCCAGGCGTTCCACCATCTTGCGTGAATATACGCTGTCTGCTGGCGGATGCTCAACCGGGCGTGCCAGGTTCCGACTTGATGTGTATTTCATTTCCCTTCCCGCCTTATCCTTCCTTCCGTGGTCCTCTGCGGCCTTCTGTGGCCGTTCCAGGTTGCGTGAAGACGAATACCGTTTCTTTCCCTGCGGGTCCTTCGTTATGTACTTTAGCAGCCCTTCTATTCCGTTTTCATTCATTTGCAGGCGGTCCGCATTGACCCACCCCATCTGTTTTATTTTGGCCCTATATTCCGGGTCTGCTGCCTTCTTCCAGTTTATCCGCTTTGCGGTCCACATCAGTTCCACATCATCCCTATCCATTCCGCCATTCATAATGATGTGGTGATGCACTCTTTTTAATGTGCTTCCGTCTTCTGCAAACTTGTATTCCGTTACCAGGATATATTTCAGCGGTTCCAGACCCAGTTTTTCCCTTCTGTACGCTATCCGGCGCAAATAGTTCCCCGCTATCCGCTCCGCTTCCTCAACGGTTGCAGGCAAGTGGCTATCATCATAAGTTCCAGACACATGCAAATCACCTATATGGAAATTACCATTCCCCAGTTGGACCAGATAGCGCCTTGCGTTCTTATCATTCAAGTCTTTCTGCTTTGGCTCTGTAACCTTCTGCCGCTTCCCACGCTTCCCCTTCACTGCCTTTTCCGCATTGTCTGTCCGGGGTATCACATCCACTTCCCTATAATCCTGGCAGTCAACCTTCTTTTCCCGTATGAACATATACACTGCCTTTCCGTGTACCTGTTGCAAGGGTATACCATTCAAAGGCCAGGGGGCTTCCCCCTATCCTTCTGTCTATCCATGTACCATGTTGTTTACTGGTTTGGTAAGAATGTTAATACCCCATACAAGCCCGTTTTCCGGGCATCCACCCGGCTTGCTGGCTTGACTTTTTGCCGTCAACATGGTACACTTTAAATGATGAATTTCCCAAATTTGTTGACGTTTAAAAGCCTTTGTCAAGTGTTCCCGCACTTTGCAAAGGCTTTTTACTGCTAATAGATTGAATAGCAGAACGCCAGTTCTGCATCCAATACAACGGCCACTGCATAATATACTGTTGCTTTGCCATTACTGGCCTTATACAACCCGTTTTGAACCAGTTTTGGTTCACCTTCAAACCTCCGGTGTGTATCACCCAGGCCAGATATTTTCATCCCATCTGTCAACGGCTGGCCGATTACCTCTTTTGCAGCTTTAATGCCGCCCGTCCTAATCCGTTCCAGTTCCGCATCCGTCAGAACCCGTATAAACTCCGTTTTCCAGTCCATCCCCGCTTCCCTCCTAATCAATTACAATGATGATGTGTCCTAAATGCACCCATTCCGAAACTACATTGTGATGTTCGTAACCTTTTAAATCCGTGTTTTCTTTTACCAGACTTTCTTTGTACCCGGTCATAATTTCTTCATCTGCCAAAAATATCCGTATATTTTCCCAATCTTTTATCCTTGCAAGAAAATCACGCAATTCAATCACGTTCCATGTAGCCCCGGCCATGAAGGCATCAAACGCCTTTTTACAATCCGGGCACAATTCTTTTATGTTATCTATCGGGTAACCATCACCCCAGCTATGGCGTGTCGCAAGCGCCTGTATCTTGTTTGGTTTTCCTTGCATAATCTTGAATGAAGGATATAACGGAAGTTCTTTTTTACACCTGTCGCATATCCTCTTTTCTTCAACAATACGGCTCATTTGATGTATTCCTCCGTCAACGCTTCTATCAGTTTCCCTTCCATGCTGCTTCTGTTTTTGGTCACCTTGATACCACGTTTCCGGCAGCCTTCTTCAATGTCACCCAGGTTCATGTTTACAAACACCATTTCTTCTGCCTTCTCTCTTGCTTCTTTCCTTGTCATCCTTGACCATCCTTTCTTTTCTTCTTCCGGCAGAGGAACCCGGAACGGGCAGCCCTGCACCCCACCTTCCATGCAATTTACTGGTTCATCACGCATTGACAAATAAGCGCATTTATCGCATACCAGTTCTTTCCCGCATCTGTTGCACTCGCAATTTTTAGCGCATATTCCAAACCGCTTCAAACCATATGTATTTTCAAAAACATGCATCCGTTATTCTCCGCCTTCCATCTGGTATTCCTCTGCCGTACTTCCCACCAGCCATGCCCTATGCAATTCAATTTCTGGCTGGCTTCCATCTGTACCGTCTGAAACCACCGTGACTTCCCCAAAATATCCCCACACGGTTCCATCATTCATGTAAATTGTTACGCTTCCGCTGTTCTCCTGCCCCTCTGCCGCCTGCTGCTGCATTTCCTCCATCACTTTTTCCGCTGCCTGTTCTGCTGCCCTATCAATCCCCTTTTGATATATCCAGAACGCCAGCAGGAAGAAAACAAAAAATACCGCTGCCGCTGCAACATGCGATAAAACCTTAATTTTCTTATTGCTCAATCTGTCCACCACTCCTTCCCGTCCTCTATCTCCTTTTGCGGCATCAACTCCCCTTTCCATTTGTCCAGCAGCCCACATGAATATACAGAAAATTCCAGTTCCGGCAGGCTGATTGTCAATTCATCCCCTGCCTTATCATCACGGTTCAATGCTGGCTTAAATCTGTTTATGTAATAAATTTCATACAGAAACATATCCGCTTCCGTCTGACATGTGGCTGTTTCAATATGTGTCACGCTAAAAATATCTATTAGCTTGTGCATTGGCAGTTTAAAGAAATGCCCCCGCAATCTGCTGTTGATTGTTTGCTTTGTACGCCCCAGGTACGCCACAAACTCCGTGCCATCTGGCCTTCCATAAAATATTTTGTATATCGTGTATACCGTCTTTTTTCCCATGCTGTCTTCCTACATTGCCGCCGCTATCTGCTGCGGCTCTGCCGCTGTATATCCTGCTGCCTGCAATGCTTCCCTGTTCTTTCTGTCCGCAATCTGTTTCAACTCCTGCGGTGTATATTCTTCCAGCGGCTTTTCCTGCCTGGTGCCAGCATTGAAGCTGACACCGAACACCCGTATTGTCCACTTAGTTTCCTGCTTCATCTTTCCACCTCCTATGCCGTTGCCTGGCCCAGCATTTTAGTGAACTTTGCACCACGCATGAAGGCCAGAAACTCTTTCTTTTCTGCTCCATCCAGGATGCCTATAAACTCCATAACTTCTTCTGCTTCTGCCCGGTCCTCCTGCGGCAGCATTACATCCATCTTTCTTTCCATAGTTTCTGCCATGTCTTTTTCCTCCTTTCTGGCATTGCGCTTCTGATTTTCACCTTAAAAACCAGCAAAACTTGTTGACCATCCTCACGCTTTATAGCTGGCGTGACCGCTGCCCCCTTTTCGCAATGCCTATTTTTTCGGTTTGGCTTCCCCGATTAAGCCAGGCGGGATTTGAACCCGCCCTGCATCCGTTTCCGGCTGCTGCCCCTTCTGGCCCCTGGCTCTACTTTTTATAAAATTCAAGAACCCCGTTTCTGTCTTCGGTTCCATACCACAAATATTCCCCGTCTTCGTATTCTCCGTGTGCTTCATCCTGGAAATGCCACTGTGATGAACACGCCTTTCCGTATTCCATGTGAACCCGTGTCATAATAGCCGTTTTATAAATCGGTTCCCCTATGTCTGTTTCTTCTCCGGTCTTAGCATAAATTTCCACCAGGTAAATATCTTCTGCCCGCTCCTGTATAAGCGTTTCAACCCTCCGCATGGCATCCAGGATGTTTGTTTCCTCCATGGCCTTTTTAAAAGTCTGCCAGCCTGTTTTTTCGCTACCTTTTGCGGTGCAATCAATGTATACAATAAATTCTGGATATGCTGCTTTTTGCGCCTTTGTTAATTTCTTCATGTCTGCCCCTCCGTTTATATAAGTGAATGTTTCATTTTAACAACTCACTTGTTTTATGAGTTCATTTTATATCAGTCACTAATATTTGTCAATAGAATTTTGATATTTTTCTTGACAAAATTATTAGTCACTTGTATTATTGACTTATAAACAATAATGAAAGGGGGTGAAAGCATTGTCATCATTGCACGGGAACACAATAAACGAGCGTATGCGTGAAGCCAGGAAGACAAAAGGGCTTAATCAAAAGGAACTATCTGAAATGTTAGGTGTTACGCAATCCGGCATCAGTTATATGGAAAAGCCTGGTAATACTATTGCAGACAACACCAGGAAGGCTTTTTGTGCATTACTAAATGTCAGTGAAGACTATTTGCTGAATGGCACATTGCCTATGTTCGTTCAGCCGGACACATTCAGCCTGGACAACTTCATAAGGGAAAAAGGTGGTACAGAACTGGAAAAAGAGATAGTAAAGACTTACTTTGAACTTGACCCAGAAATCAGAAAAGCGGTTATGGACCACTTCAAAGCAAAATTCGCTTCTTTTGCAACCACGGAAACCGCCGCATCCATTGAACCATCTGTTGAAGACATGGAAGCGGCATATAAAAAAAGTGTCTTAAATTCTGCGCAGAAAACGGCATCATCTGCCTTGAATATCACAGAAGGCACAGAACGGCAGAAAAAGAGCGGATAACAAAGACATGATGTTAAACTGGCGGCGGCCAGAAAGCCACCGCCCTATTAAAAAAGTGAGGTTCAGACTATGGGAATGTTTACGAAAGCGCAAAAGAATATGGCAACTGGTGTTTATGCAGATGTCAAGAAGTGTTTGAAGGAAAAGGACGGCTTCACGCATGTTGTCATGGTCAATAGTTTTGGAAAATTAGCAAACCAGAACTTCATGTGTGAAGATAAATACAGCACAGAAATTGACCAGATACTTACATTGATGCAGCAGGATGGATATGAAATAGTTGACTTGAAAGTGACCGCTTTGCAGGACCAGGGCCGTGGAACCTGGGGAAAAGACATGGAAGGTTATTCCACATTGATTATGTATAAGTAAAGAAAATAAAACACCCCTGCGGTGCTGGGAACACCGCAAGGGCTTGTGCAAAGATATATCATACCAGATACAACATACCATCTGCATTGCTATTATAGCACATGCAGGCGGGAAATAACAGGAAATGAAAAGGCAGGTGCTATAATGATATGATGAAAAAAATTGCTGTTCTTTATATGAGAATGTCCACCGATATGCAGGAACATTCCATTGAAAGCCAGGAACGTGTTTTGATGGAATATGCAAAACGGAATGGGTACGTTGTCATCCGCAAATATATTGACCGTGGCATCAGCGGCCAACACGCCAGCAAACGGCCCGACTTTCTAAAAATGATTGATGACAGCGAAACAGGTGAATTTCAATTCGTGCTGATTTATGATAGCAGCCGTTTTGCCCGGAACCTGGTCGAAAGTCTTACCTACAAATCCATTTTAAAAGAAAATTGTGTGCGCCTTATCTCTATGACTGAACCGAACCTGGAAGATGATGAAATGTCACTATATATTGACGCAATGCAAGGCGCTACAAATGAAATATATGTACGGAAACTATCAAAAAGCGTAAAACGTGGGCATAATGACCGGGCCTTACGTGGTGATTTGCCAGGTGATGTTCAATTCGGATTAAAGCGTCTTAAAGATGGAAGCATTGTACTGGATGAAGTCAAAGCGCCTATAATGCGTTGGATGTATGAAGCTATCTATTATGATGATAGTTCATATTATTCCATTTGTGAAACCCTGGCCGCAAAAGGTATCAAAAGCCAACGTGGAAACATTATTGATAGTCGCCAAGTAAAACGCATGTTGATGAATATAAAAAACAAAGCATATCACTGGGCTGAAAAAGACGGTAAACCTATTCTGAAAAAAGGGAACTATCCTGCTATTGTTGATGAAGAAATTTTTGACGCTGTACAAGAAATTATTGCAGAACGTGCTAAACACTATAAAAAGAATGAAAAGCCCGCTGAATTTCGGAAGCACTGGCTTTCCGGCCTTTTGGTATGCCCCCATTGTGGTGCTGGATATAGTTATAATACAAGGAAGCCCCCGCAGCATGATGCCTTCCGTTGTGGCAATCAAACCCGTGGGGCCTGTAAAAAGGGGTCATCTATTTTAGTTGATGTGGCTGTTGAAATGGTACTTGATAAACTGTCAGAAGTATATGACGGACCGCTGGCACCCTACGTGAAGAACATAACTGTTTCCCAGCCAGAACCCCAGATTGACTATGATAAAGAAATTAAGCTACTGGAAGCCCAGCTAAAACGTGCAAAGCAAGCCTACCTTGCTGAAATAGATACAATAGATGAATATGCCCAGAATAAACGCCGCATAGCTTCCAACATCGAAGAATTGCAGGAAGCAAAAAACCAGGCCCAAGAAGGGGCCGCTTTGAACGAACCCCAATTCAAAGTGAAGCTGCTCAACGCTATTACCCTTCTCAAAAGTGATTGCCCAATGTCTGAAAAAATTCCCGCTGCCCGCAGCATCATTGAAAAAATTCTTGTTGACCCCCGCAACAAAACTATGGATATTTATTTTTTTGCCTAACGGTGTAACAACCTGTACTGGAAGCACAGAGATTTTCCTGAGCCTGTGGGCATGATCCCAAACACATCCCGTCCGGCAAGGATCCCATCGATCAGCGCCTCCTGGCCTTCCCGGAATGTATCGTAGCCAAAATACTGCTTTAATACCTGATATTTATCCATTAAGTATTTGATTCTCCTTATTTATTTCTCCTTATTAGCTCTCTTATATAACCCCCTGTAGATTGCAGGGGATTATCCTTAATGATTCATATCATACCATTTTCTGCAGCAAATTGCCATACGAGTTTTCCGGTATCGTACAGATCATCCCCTCAAAAGGCATACTTCCCGGCAATATGTATCAGTTCCTGTATCATAGGCCCCTGATTGCTTTTCAGCAATGTCACGGCCACAATGTCGATCATCATGGGCGGCCCGTCAAATTCCAGGCAGACCAGGCTTCCCGACTCGATCTCATTCTTAAGAGTGCTCCTGGCCAGAAATCCGATATGCCTGCTGTCGGAAACATATTTTTTGATCAGCTCCGCGCTGTCAATAAAAAAGCTGGTATTCAGATTCATTCCCGAACTTTTAAAAAGCTTGTTGGCCTCCTCATAGTAAACAGAATCCCTTTTTGTAAATAAAAACATCTCATCCGCAAAGTCCCAGGTCTCCGTAAATTCCCGGTTAATTGAAAAGTTAAATGCAACATAAGCTGTTGCACTTAGAATTACATGAA
>ERZ1036407.733-NODE-733-length-18034-cov-4.495523_pt1 | contig 18034 bp, 25 predicted proteins | sample MGYA00514217_ERZ1036407 | MGnify/ENA primary metagenome ERZ1036407 (study PRJEB33795, sample SAMN09464943) | human gut metagenome | host: Homo sapiens | place: USA: Stanford, California | collected 2016-11 | study: EMG produced TPA metagenomics assembly of the... | reverse complement strand
ATTTTATCCTTTATTTATTTTTTGTTCATATTCTATCCATATTTGATTGATAACTTTACTTATATGAGGACAGCTATGCTCGCTGTCCACGTACTTTCCTACATTCAGGACCTGGCATTTTGTCAGGTCCCTTTTATTTGTTCATACTTTATTCATAATATTTTATTATATTGATTACGTATGTAGCATTCGTGCTTTTCATACACTTCTTTAAGGGCCAACATGACATTGCTGGCCCTCCTCTTTTCTGGAACAGGCACCACATCTTTAGCGCCTCCTTTCCTTACACTTCGCCTTCCACCTCCTCTATCTTAAGGGCCAGCTCCAAAACAGTAGCGGCAGTTTCATCACTGATGAAATGGACATTCCTCATTGTAATCTCATTTATGAGTAATCTCATTTCGCTAAACATGTCCTCCGCTGCCCTGACAGACTGATATTGTACATAAGCTCCCTCAATCATGACTTTATGCCTCCCCACCATTTTTATATATAAACGCTTTTTTCGGGATTTTTCCCCATTCATTTTTTCTTATTTCAATTTCTATTCAGTTCACGCATATACTTGAGTAACCAAATTAACGTTTAAGCGGAATGTAATGTCGTCAGCTGTAGGGTGGGGCGCCAAGAGGCGTTTTTCGTTACCAAAGATATTTTTATGGACATTTCAAAAGGCAGACTCTGTTCATCTGGACCGACTTTCCCTGTTCATACTTTGTCCATATTTAGTCGATATAATGTTTTTGCAGATGTACATCATCTACATCCCCTCAAATATTTTATATATGGATGGGTCTGGTCCTATGGGCTAGGCCCATCTCCTCTGTTACCCCCTACATCCGGGCGCCCGCCTATCTCTTAGCTCTATAGCGCTTCAATGAACCTCTTCACGCCCTGGTACACTTCCTTATACGGTAGCCCCTCCGTCATCAGCGTGGTCAGGTGCAGCTCTACCACCGTTTCCAGAGACTTTAGATGCATCAGCGTTCTTTGGTCTGCCTCATCCCGGCCACCGCTCTCTATGCCCAGCCTATTGTTAATAAGCTTCGTCAGTAGCACATAGTATCGATCCGCGTGCTGGCTTCCCTGCTTTCGGGCATACTCCACAAACAGTTTTATCTGATCTGTCTCAGCCTTTCGCACTTCCTTTGTCTCCTGTCGGATACCCAGCCACTTCTCGTCTTTTTCGGATGCTATGTAATAGCCGTTCTCCTTGATAGAGAGAATAACATCATACACCCAATCGTTGAAATCATCGGCCACCTTCTGATTGGACCAACGGCATACCTCATATATTCCGCGCTCTTTATACATCCAAACGGAGGCTGATTTGTCCTTGTTAAAATAAGGGGTATCAAACTGTGACCCCTTTACTTCGATAGAAAATTTATCCAGCCTATCTTTATGTCTTTGATGTACCATCAGGATTGCATGCTGAGGTTGCCTATACTGTAAAGCATATCCCACCTGTGTCCTACTCATAAAAATGTTTCCGCTTTCATCTGTATAAAAATCACACTTCGTTCCCAAGAAATCTCCCTGTTTAACAAGTCTCAGTTTCATAAAAAACATTCCTTTCTGCGCATTGTGCGCACAATAAAAGCCCTGAGAATCATCCCAAGGCTTACTCCTCTAAATATGTGGTTTACTCTCCCATACCCGGCCACCGCAGCGCCCCATCCTGATCGGGCGTAAGTGTCACCGGATCCATGGACAGCTTGCCGTCCTGGTCCAGGTAATACCACTTCCTACCGCTGGCCTGCAGGCCCTTTACCATTGCGCCATCAGCACCCAGGTAGTACCAATCACCTTTGTACTGATACCAGGTGTTGATCACCATGCGACCGGCGCCGTCAAACCAGTACCACTTACCGTCTGTATCCAGGTACCAGCTGTTGCGCACACAATCTCCTGTGTTGCCCAGGTAGAAACTCTTGGTTCCGTCCTCGTTCTGTCTCCATCCTGATAATTTAGGTTCCTCCGGCTCCGTCACTGCATCATCCTGTATGTATCGCTTTACAGCCACCAGACCCTTACGCCAGCCCCCAGATGCCCAGGAGTTGTACCGGGACTTGCAGTAGGCCACCAGGTCTTTATAGGACGGTCTGCCGCTGCCATGTCCACAGATAATACCATCTCCACAATACATCTCCACATGGCCAATCCGCTTTGGCCTACTGGCATCCGTACCGGCAAACAGCAGCATGTCCCCTGGTCGTAACCGGGACGTGTCAGGGATGCCCTGGGCTATGTCTGCATCCACTGTGGTCAGTTTGGTAGAGTTGTACATGCCTGCGGTATTTGTGATCCCGAAGCCTTGCCCTGCCTGCTGATAAGCGTAGCAGATGGATGATGAGCAATCACTGTAATAGTTGCCGTCCTTGTATGATTTGTAGCAGTAATCCCGCAAGGACTGGCTGTATAGGTTGCGGCCTATGATCTCTGCGTACTTGTCGATCACGGCCTGTCTCCTTAATAATGCTGTCATGTCGTACCTCCATTTCTTATTGCATTTATCTGCGCCTGTAAATCCGCGATCACCGCCTTGGTATCCTGCACATACTCCACCGCCACGTCCGGCTCCGGCCCTCCCGCGGTAATGGTGATGTGGGTAGTGCCGGTAAAGGTGGTAAGGGCGTTTAGGGCGGTCTGGGTCGCGGCGGGGAGGTCTGTCTCCACTGGGGTATCCAGATAGGTGACTATCTTAAGTGGATGGGATGCAAGATGGGCTTTCCAAGCAGCAAGGCCCTTGTCCTCAATGTCCGGATTATAAAAGCTATTGTTCATAACATACAGATCTACACTTCCGTATGTTGGGCTTGATCCCAGCCAGATCTGATTTATTACCCCTTCTGTTTCCCCAGGTGTAACCGTACCCTGGTTGCATAGTCCGGGCCTTGCACGCATCTTCTCAGGCAGTCCACCTAATGCGTAGAAGCCGGAAGTGGTCGGTCTGGACCATGATCGTACTCGCCAATCTTCGCTCCCATCAAATATCAGCTCCACGCACCGGTCAATGCGTTTAGTCATAGTGATCCTATCTCTGTACTCCCCAATACCATGTAGTGGGGCTGTTAGTTGGATAGTTGCGGTTTTGGATTGATTATCATCTCCCAACACCGTCACTGCCGTAACATCTGCGCCCACAATCTCTTGCGGATAATCTGGGCTGGGGGATGGCTGACCTCCGGTGTAGGGCTCCCAGGGCTTCGGGGTTGAGCCAGCATTAAGCATAGGATATACAACAGCCTTGAAATCCGACAGCCCCTGATACAGCTGTATAAAACATTCGATTTTAGTCTCAGTTCCGTCTACTGAAAAAGATGCATCACTTATGACAGTCGAGGAATCGCCATGCCATAGTTTAATCCTCACAAATATTTGGGAATTACCTATGGGAATGCTTCCGCTTATGTAGTAAGTCCCAGGTGATAAGGTAACCGGAACAACAGCAGAGTTGGCAGCATTCTGCAATGTATTCCCCGTCACCAGAATACTACCATCCTCCCGAACAGCAAACACCACATCATTATGTGTTCTGACTAATTTACTTGCGTCCAACAACTGCGCCCCGGTCGTACTCACCTGCTCACTCTCTCCGCTTATCCGCAGGTCAGGTATCGGCGCCTCCCACGCATCCTCCACTGTAACCCGCCCAGTACCGGATGCAGAGCCGATCAGGGCATTGGCGTACTGTAAATCGCTCTCCCGTTTGCTGTAGCCCACAAACGTCTCTTTTTGGCTCTCCACATAGTCCTTGTTTTCCTGCAGTGCCTGCGCTGATGCATCCGCAGACTGTGCTGCTGCCGTGGCTGATCCCGCAGCCGCAACCTTGCTGGCCTGGGCATCATTGGCGTATCCCTGGGCAGTGGATACCTTACCCTCCATCTGCGCCACAAACTGTTCGTACCATGATTGATCCGGCTCCGGTATACCCCCGCCTATCTCCAGGCCGTCATGGATGGTGTAAGTTGCCGGCAGGGTTTTCCAGACGGTCCGGTCTCCCACACTGTCCGTCCCGGTTGCATAGATCATCATCTGGATTGATCCGGGCTCCTGTGTTGCCTGTCCCGGTATCATCCAACACATCCTGACGTAATTGTCCGACCAGGATACATTACAGGGTACGCCGTCACTGCCGCCGTAGACTGTCTGGTAGTGGATGTACAGATTTTGCTTGGTCAGATCCATTGCATCATCATATCTGGGCAGCTGGAAGCCCACAAACTGGGCATTTTGCTCGCCCTTTACTGATACCTGGTCATTAAAGTCTGCAATACGCTTGTTGGTGACCGGGACATACTCCGGCTCCGCGTACATGGTGTAGGATGGATAGTTATTATCTTTGGTCCACGTCTCATCCCCGGCTGCATAAGCCTGTCTTGTAAGGATCTCGTCTACTGTTGCCATGCCTGTCCACTCCCCCTTTCCTGTTTGATCGTGATCAGATTAGTTGTGATCCGCTGCCCGTTCTCACGCTGGCCGACCACCCCTATTTTAAATTGATCACAGGGCGTTATCTCATCAGGTACAATGCAGACCCCATCCCTGATCAGTCTGCCAACCTCCGGTGACTGCAGATACGGGTAAAAAGCTGCCACCCGGACCGTATCGTTCCAATCGCTATCAAACTCAAACGCTACCTGAAGATAACCTGATGTCCCCGCAATTATGTTGCTAAAATCACAGCCAGGAGCCCTCGTCAACTCCTGGCCGGATACTCTAAATCTTAGTGTCCTCATAGCATTGCCTTTCTGCCGGTTACCGCTTAACTCCTGGTCCGTTACCGGCATCATCCATGATCCCACCGGCAGGTCCAGACGGCACTACTGTCACCGGTATCTCCTCCTGCGCTGGTGGCGCAGCCTTATCGTCACGCTCATCAGCTTTACCGGTTGTTGGCCCAGTTGTTACATAGGTGGTGTCCTGGGCGCCCTTGGGCCTGGCCTTCTGCGCTGCGTCACTCCTTCTCTGTTCCTCTGTCCTCTTGTCTGCATGTCCTTTTAATACTGCCATGATCTTGTCCTCTCTTTCTTAGTTGACCTTCTCGGTCTCTGCGTTAATAAGTTTCTCTGTTACGGCCAGGCCCTTGATTAAAAAAGCTGGCACGTTGTAACCACATTCCACCAGGTTTTCCAGGATACTGCGGATCTCGTTGACCAGCAAGCATGCCAATGTAAACCATCCCAGGAACAATAAGAAGTCCAGATTAAGTCCCAGAATGTCATGCCCCAGGCCAATAAATAATTTCGGCATCAAAAAGGATACCAGAATGATCACCCAGTAGCCCAGTTTCTTTAGGATACCTTTCAGCCCAGTCTTACTTGACTCTCGTCCCAGCTTTCTAGCCTTGTACCAGCCAGTCAGCCAGTCCAGGACATTGCAAAGCAGATACCCCGCAAATATGTACCAGTATGGCCCCAGTATGGCCACCAGGACCGTTACGGCTGCCCCATAGGCAGCATTACACTTATCTAAAAATTTCATTTTCATATACCTCACCTTTCCTTATATATAAATCCTTTTAATACACCCAGACCAACCATTGGCTGCATAAGCAAATTTTATCATAGGCTTAAAGGTTAACGATCGCTCCATAGTGAAACTAAATCCACTACCCATCGTATTGCCGCCTTGCCACTTAATCTGAGTGATCAATGTACCTGTAGATGTTCCATCTGAATCCCGCAATTCCAACCATGGAGTTCCACTTTGCCCCGCACCGAAACTGGCCGAAAGATTCTCGCCTACTACATACAACTTCTGCCCCTCTGTCAGTGTGTATGTTTTGGCGGATGAAATGCTTGGTGTACCACTACCAAATGTAATTCTGTCCTGTTGGAAGTTAGCATTATATAATGTAAACCCGGCATTATTCTGACCATTGATATACAGGTCTCCGGCATCACCTACCCAGCCCTGGAAGGTACCGGTTACCTTGCGACCATAAATCGTGACGGTCACGCCCTTCTTAATGGTGTTTGCTGCCGGCAGGGAGAACCCCGGCACCACTATGTTGCCTGTAAGATAACCACCTCCGTTTACTGTCTGCTGGCTTGCTCCCGGTGTAATGGTCCGGCCTGCGATATCAGGCATAGTGCCATTCTGGGCATTTCCGTCTGCATCCACATAGACCTTATTCTTGCGTACATCCGCCGGGTTAACCGTTATCTGGTCAAGGTCATGACCACCATCTCCGCCTAAACTAATCGGTACATGCGCCATTTAAACCACTCCTTTCAGGCCAAGCGTAATGTCGACCGCTGGCTTTTGTGTTGCCCTTACGGTTATCTTCCCCGCTCCAGTCTCTACATCATAAATATAAGATACGGCTTTATTGATAGCCTTCTGTTGCGCCCTGGTACAGTTTGTTGGGTAGATGATACCCACGCCGGGGACGTCCTCCTCTGTAATCCCAGCCACTGCCACAACCTGAGTATATGGCACCGCGCTTCCTGTCCAGGCCGCTACGGTAAGGGTTACATTCTTGCTGCTCTGGATGCGGTTTACCTCCTCGCCAATCTGCTGCATCTGTAAGGCACCCAGGACATCCCCCTGTTGTGTATACGGTGTTACATCCTCGATATACTTTTTACCATCTGGTGCATCCGTGATACTGTATAGTCTTTTTTCTCCCTCAAATATGTCGTCCTTCCAATCAGTCTTCAAAGCCTGCTACCTCCTAATCTTATTGCCAGCCTGCGCCGCCCGTGGATCTGCCCAGTCAGGTTGTTGTATATCAAAAGACAAGCAGATTCAATCCGGTTAAACTCCTTATAATCTGGCGTGGGCTGATTCGGATAATACGTCTGCTGCTCACCGATCACAAACGGATATGTATGGACCGGCAGGGCAGCCAGATTGGCTTCTATGGTATTGATTTCGTCAGCATAGATATAGTCTGTATAGGCCTTGTCCGTCCCCATATCTGTCAATGTGTACGCCTTGTATACCTCCAGGGACAGTTCCCGTAGGTAAGTGATATTGTTTTTCCAACGGTTATAATCTTGCATGTTAACCTTGTCCCCCTGTTTCCAGTTGGTTTTAGGTGTCTGCCACGCCATCAGCACCACCTCCTATCATGTCCTCAAGCTTCTGTATCCGCTCCTCCAAGCTATCTATTTTACGTTGCTGTGTCTGTACCGTCTTAATCAACGGCGCCACAAACTCCTCATAACGCAGCCCATACTCATAGATAGGGTTACCATCCTTATCCAACACAGGGCTTAACTCCCCGGTCCGTTCGTCTGCCTGTTCCTTTGGACTTTTGACAAACCCAGCAAAGTCTTCCGCATCTATCCCAATCTCAGTCAGCAGTGTCTCAATGTCTTGCGCGATTAGACCCCAATGGGTACGTCCAGATGTCCCATCATTGTATTTGTAGGTCACCGGCCTTGCGCCCATGATCAGCGCAGCTGCCCGCTCCTCATCCAGTTCCACCTCGTCATGTTTTTGGTTACGGTCTGACGTGGAGATGCTGGATGCCGTGGAATATATCTGCCCCCAGCGTAGAGATGATGTGCCCAGAGTAAATGCCCCGTTTGTCCCCGGATACAATGCTGATGCAGATAGGTAGGCTGTTTTGCGGTTGCTTATTGTATTGCAGTTGGCCACTAACGCAATACTGTTATCCGATGTGAGGTACGTGGTTTCACCAGCGCTTATCCCCTGGGCATTATACAGGTTCGTAGCACTTTCGCCGGAGCCGACATACATGTTCCCCATTCCACACAAAATGACTTCCGACCCGTAATTATAGTCGTCACCATCATCGTAAACATAGAGGACGTTCCTAGTATACTTCCCATCCCATGCCCTCAGAATATTTGCAAATCTAAGCTGACCATTAATGATGGGCGCACTATCCGTCCAAGTCGCCCCACCATCCGTTGAGCTGCGGAACGTCACTGAACCGTTGTTTGCTTGCAGCTGCAGCCGGTACATGTTCCCATTGTCTGGGTTTTCAGACTGCAATGCAGTCCATCCAGTGGTACCGATTATTATCCTCTTATATAAATCGTCCAGCCTTACCTTCATCCGGGGAATATCTGTGGATTGCCTCTGTCCCTGCCCCTCGTAACTGGCATTCTCTTGTCTTGCCACCTTATCCCTCCTGTCCTACGGCTTTCCTGGCCTTGATCGTGCCAGACAGTGCACCACCGTTAAAATTCAGCTTATGTTCGTACATCTGTATCTGTAGGCCCTCGACATACTTATTTTCCAAGAATACAATATCCCCCGCATCCAGCCTTGGCTCCCCGCGGTACGCTATGTCGTACTCAATGTCATTTTTGAAATAGTTCCCCAGCCAGTCCGCCTGCAGCTGTGCCAGGTCCTCCTCGCTGATTAGCGGATTGCTCCACTCCTCCACGGTGCCGGTTGTATTGATGGCCTTGGAATACAGCTTACTGGTTACCACATAGGCCTTGCCGTCCACCACAAACTCATGCTCCCCGGTCAATGTGGACAGATCCACCGTCACGTAATAGTTGCTGCTTGCTGTGATGGTAAGGGGCTGCCCGTCAGCTGTGACCGTAATGCCATAAGATGCCTCGGTAAAGTAAAAGGTGTATGCATTATAGCCCGTTACGTCAATGGTTTCCTGGAAGATGTTCTTTATCTCATCTGTCTCACCATAAATACTCCGAACCACATCCACCCGGCTGACCTTTTCCTTTTGCCGCCCAACCGGCGTCTTGGTCATGACACGGTAATCCATGTTGTAGTCCGTCACATCCCCGAAAACTACAGAGTCCACAAAGATCCGGCTGTTGGGCTGGCCCTGGGTAAACTCAAACTCTATTGTGTCAAATTGCGGAAACTCATGCTCTATCAGGTTCTCAGGGCCAAACGGTCCCGGCACCACATAGCTTTCCTGCAATGCCCCCTCAAAGTATGTATGTATGATCACACCCTGGGCCGGGTTGCTGGAAAAGTTAAGGCGCAGGCTGTAATAGATCATGGCTGCCTCTAAAACAATTGTAAATTTCGGATTATGCTGGAAGTCCCCATCTGCATCCGCAACCTCCGCAGATGCAAACCCGGCGGCCAGATATTGACCGGTCCGCGGCAGGAAGTACATGGTCCTGTCTGCCCTCCAATGATCCTGCGACATAGTGGCATACTCATACTTTGTCACGCCATTGACAACTGACGGGAGGTTACTCCATGGTGCTGCATCCTCTGACTGCACGATCATGCGCTCCGGGGATATGACAGTCACAAAGGCTGCCTGGATGCGGATGATTCCCTTCCGGTCCTGATACAGTTTGCACCGGCCGGCATTGGCTATGATCTGCAAGCACTCCTTGTGGGTCACACAGGGGAGCGGATTGTATACCGTGACCTTTGTCAGGTACTCATCCAGTTCATAGGCCCTTTCATCCAGCCCGGCATCCGTCAGGACATCCAGTGCCAGATCATACAACGTGATCCCTTCCGGGCGGTACAGGCCTCGGTAATATGTATCGTTCAAGTCATCTATCTTATCTTTGCTGTTAAAACTCATCATGGTATCATCTGCTTCCCAATCGGACAGATAGGTGACACAGCCGTCCATCCATACCGTCTTATCGTCCCGCACATCATACCCATAACGGACCGTGACCTCTTGCCCCACTTCCAGGTAGTGGATGGCACTAGCTTTGTTCTCTACGTCAAACATGCGGTTGTAATTCTCAATCTGCAGGCTGAAATCTACCGTGGATAACTCCTCCGTCACCGGGCTGATGTATTCGGTTTTGGTGGATTTCATGATTTTCTTATTTTCAAAGCTGATACCTATACCCATAAGCATCTTCTGGATCCGCAGCCTTCCTTGCCCATTGACCATCTTTGTGGGCGTGTTCAGCAGGTATTCCGTTCCGTCAAATATCTCATCGGTTGTCCAATAACTCAGTGTATTGCCGGTATATTCCACGGTTTTGATCCCATTGGCAATACTAAAATCTACCGGGTAATTCCTGCCCCAGTTGATGGTCAGGCCACGGATATCATAGGCAGCCCCAAACGTAAAGCAGATAGGCCCCAACAAATCTTTTGAGATAACACCATTGTTGTACAGGTAATCTACATCCTCGGGCCGGGGTGGAAATACCATGGATCCATCCGCCCTCCAATGATCCTGCTCCAGGGTGGCGTATTCCAGTTCCACGTCATAGTTATCCAGGAGCCGGGTGAAGTTGGACAGGTAGCTATATTCAGCACCATGTTCTTCAGCTACCGCAGAATCCTTCTGGGCTACCTGATTGATGACACCTATGGTTACTACCATGTAGGATTGATTGCGGGGGATCAGTTCCATGGACTGCTTGTATTCTTGTGTTGCTGATTGCATTATTCAATCACCCCGCAGTCTACGATATTCACTTTGCAATTCTGGTACAAGGTTGGGAGGCCGTCTGCGTCAAATTCAATCGGTTCCGCTGTCCGGTTCCCTGGATACATCTTGATGGTGATCCAGTTATTGTTGACCATATCCGGGATCCGCGCAACGACCACAAACTTTTCAAACTCCTTTAACATATCCGACCAGGTCTTTGCATCCAGCAGTTTCCACTGGAGACTGTCAAATTTATACTGATCACGTCCGACCTTCTGTCCCACAAACTCCCCCAGGGCGTTCTTGCCCTGGGATACATTTGTGGCCACTGTCAACTTTCCGCCTTTGTCAGGACCCGGGAACGCCCGGCCATTGATTGTGATGATTGCCATGTGTTACCGCCTCCTTATGTACTTCCAAATGAGTAACCACTGCGCTTATCCAGTTCCACCAGTTTCTTTTTGATCTCCCGGATATCAATGTTCACCGTCAGGTCCATCCGTTCGATCAGGTCAATGATGTTTCTCAGTAGTTCCACCATCATTCCTAAATAGTACTCACTCATGCTGCTGTTGTTCTGCTGGGATGCTAACGCCACAGCCCGATCCACCATCTCCTGCATCTTATCCTCAGGCGCCACGATCTCACCATGGTGCCGGTTATCGCCGATCATTGCAAGCTGCGGAGTGTTGGCACGGACGAAACCGCCCTGGGCCAGACGTGGGAGGTTGATATTTGGAATGGTTGGTATCAGGTCCGCACCGATTCCCGGCACCTTGTCGGCCACCTCATTTACAGCCTCTATCATGGCATTAATCGCGTCAATTACTCGATTGGCCATGTTCTCCACGCCATCAATGATCATGTTGATGATGCCCTTTATATCCGCCCAGATACCATCCCAGGTTTCTTTGGTCTTGGTTCTTACTGTGTCCCATACACCTGTAATCGCATCTTTCATGGCTGTGAATTTCTCATCCGCAGCCGTCTTGATTGTATCCCACAGGCCTGATACAAATTCTTTAATCCCTTCCCAAATTTCGGATGTCTTGCTCTTAACATTTTCCCAGGCTGTGCTGATGGATGTCTTAATGGTATTAAACAACGTACTGGCCAGGGACTTAAGCCAATTCCAAAGAGTATTCAAGAGTGCCTTAATTCCGTTCCAGATGGTACTGGTTGCCCCGGATATAGCAGTCCAAGCCATGTTAACAACGTTTTGGATGAATGTTACGGCACCAGATACAAGCTCCTTCAATGCCTCCCAGATACCGGAGAATATCTCCTTGATTCCTTCCCAAGCAAGACTCCAGTCACCAGTGAATACGCCGACAATGAAGTCAATCACACCACCTAGCGCCGTAAGCAATCCCTCTATTATGCCGGAAACGGATTCCCAGAATCCGAAGAATGTGTCAATAGCCGCCTGTAAATTAGCCGCTATTATCGGCGCTACGTTGGTTATGAACCACTCAATGAATGGCTGTATGACCCCCGTCCACAATTTGGTGACCGCATCTGCTACTTTTCCACCAAACTCCAGGAACTTATCAATCAGCGGGCTCAGGTACTGGTCCTTAAATTCAACGAATCGGCCCGACAGGTTCTGCAATACTGGAAGGAAATATGTGTTGTAGACATCAAGCAACAGTGTTCCGATTTCCGTGAATCCTTGTTTGAAGGTTGCCAGCATTGGCGCCACACGTTCATCATATGTTGTGCCAATCTTTTCAAAAGTCTCCACAACCAAATCTTTGATTGTAGAAAAGATAGGTTCAACCGCGCTGAATGTATCCTCCAGGGTTGTCCTGATATAATCCGCATTTTCTACGAATGGGGCTGTAATGGCGTCCAGCACATCTGCCGCAAATGTCCCAGCCAATTCCGTGCCCCCCATAAATGCCTCGGAAAATATTCCAATAATATCTGCTGTAATCTGCTTCGCGCTGTTACTCCGGAGGGATGAAAATACCGTTGCCAAAGCTTTTGAGAAATTCCCACTTATCTCCGCAATCCGCGAACCAATGTCAAACATGGACACGATGTACTCAATAACCCTGTCTTTATTCTGCTGCAGGAACAAGCTAATTCCGCCCAGCAGGTTATCCGCTATAGATGCCCCAATACTGGCTGCGGATCCCGCAATCTTACCCAAGTTAATCGCCAGGATATTGGCAAACCGGGTGGCGGCCTGCTCCACCTCTGGCGATGTAAATATCTCCGTCAGGCTATCCTTTATGCTCTGGATAGATTCTCTCATGCTGTCCAACACGGACATATCACCAAAGCCAACCTTGAAGCCTGCCATAAACAGGTTCTTGAGCTCATTCGCCTTTTCGATCAGCCCAGCATATTTACTGTCCATCTCATCCACGACTGATGTATCCAGTTCACCCATGTCGAACTCGTCAGCCGAGTACCCGCCATCCGCACCGCCTCCTGAACCACCGCCTCCTGAATCCGTATCAGGGTTAATGATATTGAGCTCATCAATCCCAGTGGTGGCACTCTTCATGTCCTTGGCCGCCTTTTTGGCTGCGCTGCCAGCTCCTCCAGCAGCTGCCCCTGCCTTATCAGCAGACTGGGCCATTGCATCCATACCAGCCGTGGCAGCAGACGCACCGCCTCCGCCCTTCTTCCCGGTCACCATCTCTGTAAAGGCCTTAAATGCATTGGCCAGGCTCATAAGCTTACTGATGATGCGGTTGATCACCTGAATGACTGGGGTCAGAACATTGATCAGTCCCTGACCAATTGTAGCTTTGAGGCTGTCAAATTGCAGCTTGAGGACACGTACCTGGTTTGCCCATCCATCACCCGTTCGGATAAAGTCACCGGAAGCCAATGTCAACTGATCCTGCACGAACTTGTACCGCAGGGCCACCTTTTCCATCTCTGACATTTTGGCTGTGGTCTTTCCAAAACCATTGGCAAGAGCATAGCTGTCCAGGGCACTCTGGGTCATAACAATACCCAGGTCCTTAAGTGTCTCCGTCTCACCGGTAAAGACTGATTTCAGCTTGGTATAGGCTTCGTCCTGGCTAATGTTATAAAAGGACGCCACATCTCCAGCCAGACCAGTCAAGGTCGTGGACATCTCATAAGCTGCCTGCTCTCCAAAGCCAAATGCCTTGGCCATTGCACCGAAGGTACCTGTGAACTTCTTAGCCATGGTTTCGGACAGGCCAAAGGAGGTTATAGCGTTCTTGGCGAAGTCATCCACCTGTTTGGACATTCGCGGAAAGGTAACATCCACCACGTTCTGTACTTCCGCCAGGTCGGATCCCAGTTCTACACAGGCCGCGCCGAAGTCCCATATCTTTTTAACCGAAAATGCAGCCGCCAGGGCCAGTCCAGCCTTTTTAGCCATGGACTGGATGCCCGCCATCTGCTGCTTGAATTGATTCTGATTGACCACAAGGTCAAGGCCAATCTGGCCAACGCTGTCAGCTGCCATATATATCACCTGCCTCTATCTAAAAATCAGACATCGGCACGTAATGGCACTACTTGTCCGGGGTTAACACCACCTCAAAATCCTTTTTACAATCACGCCCTTTACATCGGACATAAATACCGGTTGACTGAGCTGACTGTTCATAATATATCGGCATACGGTACCCACAGTATGGGCACCGCACCTGCTTTCTTATCTTTTCAATCCTTACCGCCCCCTAACCGCACATGGCCGCAAACATCCTTTCAAGGTTTTCCATCTCCTTATCAAAGGTCTTTTCGTCCATCTCTTTTACATCTCGGTTGCGCCAATCATCATAAATCCGGCGCTGATCTACCGTAAAATGTTTGATGATATTCTTGTCTTTCTCGGATCGGATGGCCACCACCCGTCCCAAGGCAGTCTCTGGGGACAAGCCAGCAACCAGCGCCTTAAATTCATCCCAGGAGACTGTTTCAAAATCCTTGGTTCTAATTCTCAACCCATACTGTGACAGAAAACTGGACACGATCAGGTCCCAGTCCTCAAACATGTCATAGTATGGGTCACTGCTCTCCCCCGGCAGGTTCCTCCACGCCGGAAATAAGCTGCACCGCCTCCTGAACCACAATGATCAGATCCTTGAAGTCAAGTTTCAGCTTCTCCAGTTCTGTTTTGGATTTTCCCGAAAAGATCATGTCATAGGCATCCATGATGTCCTGTGCCCCCGGATCATCATTGGACATCAGATTCATGACCTTAAGCATAGTTGGAGCATCTGCGTTGACCTCTATAGCCTTACCCTTGATCACCAATGATGGATTACCTTCAAAACTCAGTTTTTCTGTAATGTCTACTTTCCTTGCCATTCTTTAATCCTCCTTATGCTGCTGGCGCCGCCGGTGTAAAGGTTGGCTTACCGTAACTGGCCACCTCAAATTCCAGTCCATCTATGTTTGTGGTATCTCCACCACCTGGCGTTGTCACGTTTACAACTACATCACAGGCAAGGGTGGCCCCCGATACCATGGTCCACTTAAACTTAGTCATTACGTCCTGTCCAAATTTCCAGGCAAGGCCTGCAATGTAATCATTTCCAGGATCGCCTACCGACCGCTTACCCTTAAAACTAAATGACAACTTTTTACCTGTCATAGCTGCCTTAGCCCATCCAGCAGCATCCATGGCAAACCATTCCTCCATGGTCCCGTCAATGGATGGTGCAAAGTTCTCAAGGTCAGCCGGTGTCACCATCTGTTCGTCCGTGCTTTCAAGTCCGTTCGTGCCGAACTCAAACTTATTATTGTGTACCGGAAATACTTTTCCTGCTGCATCTGCCATCTCTCATACCTCACTTTCTTTGATATACAAAATCCAGCCATATCACATATTCATACACCCCATTATCATCCGTTCCCACGTCCACCGGTTCCGGGACCTGGAGGATGATACAGTTGATGGGCGTATCCCCTATGGATAAGCTGGATACGTTTTTAAGTTTCTCATATAATCCATAGGCGGCCTGTTCTGATGTCCGTACATCCTTATCCCAATGGATCAGCAGGGAAATGCGCCGGATATCATAGCTGCTGTGATCATAACCGCCTAAGGCCGTCACAGGCGGGCCGCTTCCCTGCCGGTGGTACACACCAATGGAACGATCCTTCTTGTTGTTCAGCTTCCCAATATAGACATTCTTGTCATCTGCAATCCCTAAGCCAGCTATGTACCCCCTGATATCATTTAGCGTCAGCATATTTACACCCCTGTCATAGTCTTAAAAATCTTTTTATACGTATCTCTGGCATAACTTTTCTTCACCCCATCTATGTAAGGTTCCAGCCATGCTCCCTGGGCATTTGCATTCTCATCGTGGCTGAAATCATATTCTGGATGATAATATAAGCGCCGCGCATATGGCGTATTGTATTCCAGCCTTACCGTCCCCTTATTAATCAATCCCGTATTTGCTGTTACCGATTCTTCCAGCGTTCCTACATCCCTAGGGACTATCTCTGCTTTTTCAATATCTCGTTTCATAGCCTCCATGGTCATGATAGCCGCCTGCTTCTGTGCCTTGGTCATGAGGAGGATCATTTTTTCATTCATTTTTACGTTGACTTTTAACTTTGCCACTAAACTACCTCCAGCTGACAATAGTTAACTGTCCCGTCCGGGTTCCTGGCCTTCATCCCCTGTTCAATCCTCCGTTCTTCCCCAAATATAGTAACGGTACCCCCGCTTAAGGTTGGGAAATCAGGGGCAATATCCCCAGGGAGCATGGCTGTACCAGTTATCTGTACCAGCTTCTTTTCGGTTGTTAGAATGGTCTTGGCCCGGTCCTGGAAGTTACACTTTAGATCCAGGTCCAGTACTCTCTCTGGCTGACCATAATTATCTGTGTCCTCAGATTCAAGGTGGATGTGTATATCCGTCCTACAGAGCCGTTTTGGCACTAAGCATGGGTATTTCATGGCCTCACCTCGCTAACCGGCAGCATAGGCCTGTCTGGGACAGCAGGGCGTACACATCGCGCTTCATGGCCACGCCTTTGTCCGTATAGATGTTCCAGCTGCTGTCAAACTGGACGGATGCCCCATTCAGACTGTAGCTGGACAGGATCGTGTTGATCTCATCCGCATTTTCATACTCAAAATCGGCTTGTTGGCAGACCACTTCCTGAATGGTTTCCTGCTGGAAGGCCGTCAAGTTGGAAAATTCCCGGCCCACAATACGATTATAGGTCAGGGAATCAATGTGACGGCTGGCCTGCTTAAGAGCCTTGTCCAATTCACTCATGGGGATCACCGTGCCTTTGTATACATCACAGTAGTACTCATAGGTGACATAGGGTTCATAGGCCATGTTACTCACCTGCCTTTTTCGCCGTCCTCTTTTCAGGTCTTTCTGCTGCTTCTGGTTCTTGTGCTTCTGGTTCTGGTGTTTCCACCTCATAGCCATGATCTCTAAACCAATTCAGCAGACGAGGATCATCAGTCTCACCCGCGCCATTACAAAACGTCACGCTGGCAGAGACTCCCGTGTAGTTCTTATTCGGTGCGTATACTTTCATATTAGCCCCTCCTTATTTCACTTTAATGTTGCGGAATACTCCTGCAGCCTTAGAGGCTTTCAGCGCAATCGCTGCATTCATCTCGACCTCACCGGTCTTCACCGCTCCCGCTGTTGTAAAGTCAGGCAGCCAGGTCTGCACCGGTGCCATACCTGCAAAGGATACGCCATGTAAACCATCCATGGATAGGCGGGCCACATACAGGGAGGTCGTTCCTTTGGTCGTGTCCGTTTTGACTACATCATCATTCGTTCCTGGCTTTGCCCCCAGGTCCACAAACGGGATGTTGCCATAGGACTCCACATTTGTTCCCCAGTCGCTCTTAGTAACCTGGTACATGGCTGCTCTCCTGGCGCATGCTCGAAGTTTAGAGATCAGTTTTGTGTTGCCAGCAATGAATGATGGTTCACCGTCCAGGCCACGCAGGAACTCATCCAGCATATCAAGAAAGTACTGGAAGTTATCTGTGACAAGCTGGGAAGTGGAAAGGTCAATCACCGTGTCTCCCGTATTGTATTCCGTTGTGCTCCCGGTCAGTGCCTTATCCAGACCATCAAATGCATTCGTATCCACTGCTTCATCTCCATTAATGAAGGTGTCATTAAATAGCGCCTGCGCCGCCTTAATCTTCTGAGACTGCTGTAATTCCACCTCAGAGACAATACCGCCCATATTTGCGATCACACGGTCGATCTGGTAGGACCCACCAAATACCTTAATATCTACAGAGTGCCGCTCCTTTGTCACTTCACTGGGTGTATACTCCGTATTGATTGCACGGAACTGGGCCGTTGGCTGCGTCTTAAGCCTTGTATAACTGTATGTCGGTGTAGCCCCTCCACCAGTTGGAGAGACAGCATCGTCAAATGTAATGTGATCCAGGATCCAGTTGGACTTCCGGAACTCATCAATAACTCCCATCTGCAGGTCGTCCTGCACGTTTTTTCTTGCTTCTTCTAATGTGATTGGCATAGTCTCATCTCCTTAATTTTTTTGCTGTGACAGCTGTGGTGCAATCTTTGCCTCAATGGCTGATTTCATGCTTACCTTGCTATCATCATTGTTGGGTTTCGGATCCTGCGGGCCTGCGCCTAATGGCCGGAAGCCGGAAGGTTTAGGACTGCTTTCTTTAAACAAGAATGGCTTTGATTCCTTGATTGTCTTCAGCTGCTCGTCCAGCCCAGTGATCTTTCCGTCATCGGAC
>ERZ1036407.732-NODE-732-length-18051-cov-4.305401_pt1 | contig 18051 bp, 19 predicted proteins | sample MGYA00514217_ERZ1036407 | MGnify/ENA primary metagenome ERZ1036407 (study PRJEB33795, sample SAMN09464943) | human gut metagenome | host: Homo sapiens | place: USA: Stanford, California | collected 2016-11 | study: EMG produced TPA metagenomics assembly of the... | reverse complement strand
AATAAATTTTATTTGAAAATAAGAAGTGAAATTTAGATAGGCATATCGGGATTACGCTGCATATTCTGAGTTGTTTTTGAAACAACCAGAATGTAACAGTGGCACTGATATGCCTTTTTCTTTAGTTTTCTTCTTTTGATATGAATGAAAAAGATTATTCAATCTTTGATAAAAAATCCGGAAGGGATGCAGACTCAGCTGCGAACTGGATCCATTGCATGAAACGATCAGGATCATCCATCGATTCTATTTTCTGGAGAAGATCATTGGGAAGCATATCAAATTTTTGCAGAAGGGAAAGAAGAAGAGAAGTGAGACGTTTGAGATTTTCACTGCGCTCTTCCGTACGACCTTTTTCAATACCTTTGCGCATGCCTTCTTCATGCTCTTCCAGCAGTAATTCTTCCAATAACATAAATCGTTCCTCCATTTCTCTGTTTTCTTTAATTTGGCTGATGGATCGTTGGAGCTTTCTGACGTATTCGTTATGGAAATCCTTGCTGCTTTCTGATAAATCGGCTTTGACAAATTTGAGAAAAGAAACGAGTGCTTCCGGAACTTCCGATTCATTTTTGCCTGCTGTGCTTAAAAAGATAGTGTAAAGACCGTCGTTGAATGCGAGAGAACCTTCTTCTCTGCAGGCGGTGTAAAAGGAATATAAGTATTTCCCGAAGCCGAATGGGTCAAAATCACAGATAAAGATTACATAAGTATCCGGAAGTTCACGGTAATCAGAACCGCTCAGCAGCAGATCCATATCAATCTGGCTGTGATAATAACGGCTGCGCTTGCCGAGAGTGGATTTTCGAAGTACCTGCATTTCAATATTGTACCGGGTATTTGTATCATCCTTTGCATAGACATCAAGACGAACGCCTTTGTACTCTGGATGATAGATCATACTTTTTTCGGTACTTACGATGATTCTGTCCAGCTTTTTGTGAAGAAGTAATTCCAGTAAGCCTTTGCAGTTTTCCGGATCAGTCATTACAGCGCCAAACATAAAATTGTCTTTGATTGTAAGATCTTGTAAAGTTTTTTTCATGGTAAGTTCCTCCTTGAAACAGAGGAATTCTATGAAAAAATTATAGCATGATAGAGTGGAGTGAGCAAGAAGAAGTTCGATTTAGAATGATAAGAAAAACGTTTTAATAATATCGGATATACTGTAAATATATCTAAAAAAAGAGGCAAGAAAAGTATCGCACTGCTAAAAGAGATTCTCGCAATTCCAAGTGTGAATGGAGCGGACAAAATATTAGAGGAAATAGATTTGTCGTCCGGCTCTCTTTTGATGATCGGGGAACCTACCGGATGCAAACTGGGAGTGGCGCAGAAAGGGTGCATATGGGGTATATAATTGTCTGAAAAAGCATAAAATAGCTGTGCCGGAAGAAATTTCGCTAGTTGGCTATGACGATATTTTCTTTTCAGAGATTTTGGATGTCCCGCTGACAACGGTCAGTCAGCCGGTCTATGACATGGGAGTGGAGGCAGTACAGCAGCTGATCAGTGAGATAGGTAGTGGAGTGAATTCTCAGAAGTGTATTACATTTCAGCCAAGACTTGTCGTAAGGGAGAGTACAGTAGAGCGCTCAGAATAAAATATCCTTGACATTTGTGTTATATATGGAATATAATAATGACACGAATCGTTTGCAGTCATACCAGACAGAGAAGTCATAATTAGGGCTTGTACTGGTTTCGACGGGGGTTCTGAAGTTGAGGAAGCCATTCGCGGGGCGGGACCGCGTATCAATCCGTATTTAAATATAAACGCAGACGAAAATTTAGCGTACGCTGCCTAGTTGCAGCAGTCGGCCTTAAGTCACTCACTGCTTAAGTCACCGGCTTCAAAGAGGTGAGGCACTTCGTTTCCAAAGCTTTGAGGGAATGGAAGAATTTATGAAGCTACTAAAGTGAAGAGCCTGTCATTAGGCGATTCATGGAGGGAATGTCAAAATAATGACTGTAATGGGAGATGCCGCAATGGACGGGCTTTCGGACAGGGGTTCAACTCCCCTCAGGTCCATGTAAAACCTCAGTGTACACTGGGGTTTTTGTTTTTATATAGTATTTTGTGTTGCAAAAGGTTTGAAGCTTGTTGGGATGAATAATAAGGAAGATAAAAATAATGATTTATTTAAAAATAATCTTTTTGACCTTGGTATATGTTGGGCAGAGATATCCATGTACGACAGCAGGGTTACTGGTATGGTGCATAGGCTGTATCGGGATTGCTGTCTCAAGATCTTTCCCTTTGGGGATGAGTCTTATTGTCGGAGTAATCGGGATGATAGTATTTTTCAAATGGATGTTTACAGCGCTGGATGATTTTGGCAGTGAAAGAAAAAAGATTCAGAGAAAGTTAAAAAAGAGAGAAGCGTTTGAGCGATATCTGAAGTATTTAGAGGAAAGCCTCAGGTAGCATTCGGGAGGAAGTGGAAAAATATGAAGATTATTGTATGTGTGGGGGACAACAATGCCATGTTGTTCCATAATCGTCGTATCAGCAGAGACAGGGCTGTAATAGAGGACATTCTTCGGATGGTGTCCCAAGAAGTGAAGAAAGATGGACGAGCAAGAATTTGGATGAACGAATATTCCTCCGAATTGTTTCGAACGTATTCAGGGGATATTTCAGTGTCAGAAAGATTTTTGGAAGAAGCTGGCGAAGAGGAGTATTGTTTTGTGGAAAATGTGCCGATCCAGGAATATAAAGATGAAATACAAACTGTGGTGTTATATCGATGGAATCGGAAATATCCGGCAGACATAAGATTTGCTATGGACCTTTCTAGGTGGAAGATGGTGGAATGCGTGGAATTTTCGGGGCATTCTCATGAGAAAATTACGAAGGAAGTTTATGTCAGATAAGGAAAAGCATAATAGGAGGAATCAGGATGAAGCAATGGAAGAAAAATGGGAAATATCGGCTTCTCGGTGTCGTGACTGCATGTGTGATGGTTTTTATGTCAGCATGTGCAGGCAAGGCAGAACAGGAGAAAACTTCAGCAAATGCGCAGCAGGAGACGGTTCCGGTGTCTGGGACACAGCAGTCAGATATTTCTATGGAGACCATTCCAGAATATGATGGGGAACCGTATGTGGTGATTGATGATAATGAGCCAAATTTTACGGAAGAAGAATTGCAGCCAGAAGCATATGAGACTTATGGAACATTGGATGCACTTGGGCGTTGCAGTACTGCAGAGGCAAGTATCGGCGAGGAACTGATGCCGACGGAGAAGCGTGGAGCGATCGGGAAAGTGAAACCGACTGGATGGCATACTGTAAAGTATGATATGGTGGAGGGAAAATATCTGTATAACCGTTGTCATTTAATCGGTTATCAGCTGACTGCCGAAAATGCCAATGAGGAAAATTTGATCACAGGGACGAGATATATGAACACGGAAGGGATGCTTCCATTTGAAAATATGGTTGCAGACTACATCAAAGAAACTGGCAATCATGTGATGTACCGTGTCACACCGGTGTTTGAAGGGGAAAATCTTGTGGCATCGGGAGTGCAGATGGAAGCAGAATCGGTGGAAGATCAGGGAGCAGATCTTTCCTTTAATGTATATGTGTATAATGTACAGCCGGGAGTGGAGATTGATTATAAAACCGGAGAAAGCCGGGAGGCAAAAGAACTTCTGCCAGCTTCCCAAAACTCTGACAAAGCAGGAAACGCTGCTTCAGGAACTGCTTCTGACAAGGACAGTTCAGATCCGGTGAGTGAGCAGACTTATATATTAAATACGAGCAGTAAGAAGTTTCACAAAGAATCCTGCTCCGGTGTCAAGTCGATGAAAGAGAAGAATAAAAAAATTTATACCGGAAAGCGGGCGGAAGTGATCGAGCAGGGATATGCTCCATGTGGCAACTGCCATCCGTAATCGGAAGCTAATATCGAAAAACTTTAGAAAAATTTCATAATATACTTGCGTTCTCATTAAAAAAGTAATAAAATCAAACTACTTGGAGTGATTAATAATGAGAATGAACTATTTAGTATCTGTCTTTTATTTTTATAGATAAGTATCTTTCAACCCTGAACATTCGAGTTGTTTCTTTTGGGTGCATGAAGAACTTATTTTATAAGAATAGGCAGATACTTTTTTACTTTAAACAGAGAAAGTGGGAGGAGTGGGCAGATGGAATTATCCGTTAATCTGACAGAACAGAAAAGTCGTATTATTATAGAAAGAGATGCCATGCTTCATCTGGCAGATTATATAGATGTAAACTGTAAGGTGATGATCATTACCGATGATGGAGTGCCGGAACGATATCAGAAGCAAGTACTTGCACAGTGTCCGCAGGGGTATCTACATGTATGCAGACACGGTGAGGGGGCAAAAAGCTTTCCGGTCTATCAGCAGATCTGCGAAAAACTGCTGCAGCTGAATTTTTCCAGAAAGGATCGGATCCTTGCGCTGGGAGGCGGAGTGATTGGAGATCTCAGTGGATTTGTGGCAGCGACCTTTAAGCGTGGGATGAAGTTTGCATCCATTCCGACAACGACTTTGTCGCAGATTGATTCCAGTATCGGAGGGAAGGTTGCAGTCAATCTCGGGGAAGTGAAAAATGTGATCGGGACCTTTTATCATCCGGAGGTAGTGTTGATTGACTTGAATACACTTCGGACATTGCCGAAACGTCATTATTACAATGGACTTGTGGAGGCGGTCAAGGCAGGAATGATTGCAGATCCGGAGATTTTCCGACTGTTTGAGGAGGAAGAGATCGATCAGGCTCTTGAGGAGATCATCACCCGCTCGCTGATCGTGAAGAAGCATGTGGTAGAAGAGGATGAGAAGGAGCAGAATCTCCGAAAGATATTGAATTTCGGGCATACGATCGGGCATGCGATCGAGAGTATTTACCATCTGTATGATTATTATCATGGGGAATGTGTAGCAATGGGGATGATGAAGATTCTCGAGGATGAGCAGTTGAAAGAGCGTTTGAAAAGCATTTTAAAGAAGATGGAGATTCCGCTGGATGTTCCGTATGAAATCCAGGAGGTCATTGATTTTATTAAGAAAGATAAAAAGGCAAGCGGAGACCAGATTACAATCGTTCAGGTCCGTGAAATTGGAAAGGCGGAGCTGATCGATATGAAGATCGAGGATATGAGGAAATTTTGCTGATAAAAATATACAGGAGGTGACTAGATGAGAGTAGGGCTTGTCGGGGGAAAACTTGGACATAGTTTTTCGAAACCAATCCACGAGAAACTTGCAGATTATACATACGATCTGATTCCATTAACCGAGGAAGAATTTCATGAATTTTTTAAAAAGAAAGAGTTTGATGCGGTGAATGTGACAATTCCTTATAAGGAAACAGTGATGCAGTATTGTGATGTGATCGATGAGAAAGCAAGTGCGATCCATGCGGTCAATACGATTGTCAATCGGGATGGAAAATTATATGCAACGAACACTGATTTTGCGGGATTGAAGCAGATGATTCAACATAATGGAGTAGAGATTTGTGGAAAAGTTTGTTGTATTCTTGGCACCGGGGGGACAAGTAAGACCGCGGAGGCAGTCCTTCATGATATGGGGGCAGAGAAGGTTTATATTGTAGGGAGAAATCAGACGGATCCGATAATCTCTTATGAGAATTTGGAGAAGTATCAGGAAATACAGGTGTTTATCAATGCGACCAGCGTTGGGATGTATCCGAAAAATGACGAATGCCTGATCAATCTGAAGAAATTTCCGAATGCAGAGGCGGTAGTTGATGTCATTTACAATCCGATGAAGACAAAGCTCTGTCAGCAGGCAGAGGAGCAGGGGCTGCGGGCAGTCAATGGACTGGAAATGCTTGTGGCGCAGGCAAAATACGCAGTGGAGTTTTTTCTGGATACAAAGATTGCAGACAGGGAGATAGACCGCATAGTTGCTGAGATGAAGAAGGATATGATGAATCTTGTATTGATCGGGATGCCGGGATGTGGAAAGTCTACGATTGGCAAGAAGACTGCAAAAGAAATCGGGAAGACATTTGTAGATTTAGATAAGGAAATTGAAAAGGAAGCGAAGATGACGATTCCTGAGATTTTTGAGAGATATGGTGAGAGTCGGTTTCGGAAAATTGAACAGGAAGTCTGTGCAAGAATTGCAAAAGAGCATGGACAAGTGATCTCCTGCGGAGGAGGAATTATCAAAAACGCTGAAAATATGGAAAAACTCCGGCAAAATGGGATTGTATTCCATATCCGACGGAATGTGAATGCGCTGGCAGTCGGCGGAAACAGACCACTTAGCACAAGCAGAGAAAAATTAAGACAGATGGAGCAGGAGCGGATGCCGCTTTATCAGAAATATAGTGATATTGAAATTAATAATGATACAGTATTTAAGCTGGCTGTACAGAAAGTGAAGGAGGGATTTGATGAAGTTTTTGATCATTAACGGACCGAACATCAATATGCTCGGGATTCGAGAGCCGGGGATTTATGGAAAAGAGAATTATGAAGCGCTTTTGGAACTGTGTAGGAAAACCGGAGAAGATTATGGGATAGAGATTGAGTGTTTTCAGAGCAATCATGAAGGAGCGATCGTCGACAAAATCCAGCAGGCGTATGGAGTGATGGACGGAATCGTCATCAATCCGGCAGCATACACACATACGAGTATTGCTATTTTGGATGCTCTCAAAGCGGTACAAATTCCATGTGTGGAAGTACACATTTCCAAAGTAGAAGAAAGAGAAGCATTCCGGCAGATTTCTTATGCGGGACAGGCGTGTTTCCATACGATTACCGGACAGGGAATCGCAGGTTACCGGATGGCGATTGAGGCATTGAAAGAAAAACTGGGGCATTGATCTGCAGGTGACAGATGCCATACACATAGAGAGAAAGAAAATAGGTTAGAGGACGAGGAAAGAAGAAAATGATTATTACATGTAAAAAAGGAGCTCCTCAGAATGAGGTAGAGAAGATTGTAAAAGGATTTGAAGAGAAAGGCCTGGAAGTCAACACGATTCTTGGAACGAATTACAACGTGTTTGGAATCGTTGGAGATACGACAGTTGTAGATGAGAAGATGGTGCGTGCCAATCCGTGGATCGAGGATGTGACAAGGATTGCAGCGCCATATAAGAAGGTTAACAGGTTATTTCACCCGGAGGACAGCATCATCGATGTGGCGGGAATTAAAGTTGGAGGCAAGGAAAAAGTTGTTGTCATTGGCGGACCTTGCTCCGTGGAAGGAAAGGAACAGATCTGCGAGATTGCCGAAGAGGTAAAGCAAGCCGGAGGATGCATGTTAAGAGGTGGTGCATATAAGCCGAGAACGTCACCATATGCATTTCAGGGACTTGGAACTGAGGGTATTTTAGATATGGTAGAGGCAAGAAAACGAACAGGATTACCGATCGTGTCTGAAATCATGAGCGCAGATAAAATTGATGAATTTGTAGAGTATGTAGATCTGATCCAGGTAGGAGCTAGAAATATGCAAAATTTTGATCTGCTCAAAGCACTTGGGAAGATCAACAAACCGATCTTATTAAAGAGAGGACTTTCCAATACGATTGAGGAATGGCTGATGTCTGCAGAATATATTATGTCCGGCGGAAATGAGAATGTCATTCTTTGTGAGCGGGGGATCCGTACCTTTGAGCGTTATACGAGAAACACGCTGGATCTCAGTGTTGTTCCGATCATAAAGAAGAAGAGCCACCTGCCGATCATTATTGATCCTTCTCATGCAACAGGTGATTGGGATCTTGTAGAATCTATGAGCCTTGCGGCGATTGCAGCAGGCGCAGATGGTCTGATCGTGGAGGTACACAACAATCCGGAGAAGGCATGGAGTGACGGAGCACAATCGCTGAAGCCAGAAAAATTCAAGACGATGATTGAGAAAGGAAGAGTCATCGCACAGGTGATCGGAAGAGATATTTAATATTAGGAAAATGCAAAAAGAAGCAGACATCTGAAAAGCTGTGCAGAAAATAGGAACAAGTCAGAGTGACAAAGGGTAGAGAGAAGGAGAAAAAATTATGATCATTACAGTGAAAAAAGGGATTCCCGAGGAAGAAGTGAAAAAACTGGTCCACACATTTGAGGAGAGAGGATTTCAGGTAAATGATTCTCAGGGAACAGATTATCATATTTTAGGGCTGATCGGAGATACCACGAGTCTGGATGAAAAAATTATTCAGGCCAATCCACTTGTCTCTGAGGTGACAAGAATTGCAGCGCCGTATAAGAAAGCAAATCGGATGTTTCATCCGGAAGACACAGTTGTAGATGTGGCAGGAGTGAAGATCGGTGGTCAGGAGAAGATTGTTGTCATCGGAGGGCCATGTTCCGTGGAGAGCAGGGAACAGATCTGTGAGATTGCAAAAGAAGTAAAGGCGGCAGGAGCAGATATGTTAAGAGGCGGAGCGTACAAACCGCGTACTTCTCCATATGCATTCCAGGGACTGGAGACCGAAGGGATTAAGGATATGGTGGAAGCAAGAAGACAGACAGGACTTCCGATCGTCAGTGAACTGATGGATGCAGAGCATATTGAAGAGTTTGTGGAGCATGTGGATCTGATCCAGATTGGGGCAAGAAATATGCAGAATTTTTCTCTTCTGAAAGCAGTCGGAAAGATTCAGAAGCCAATCTTATTAAAGAGAGGGCTTTCCAATACAATCGAAGAGTGGATTATGTCAGCAGAATATATTATGGCAGGCGGAAATGAAAACGTTATTCTCTGTGAGCGAGGAATTCGTACATTTGAAAAATATACGAGAAATACATTAGATCTCAGTGTAGTTCCGATCATCAAGGAGAAGACACATCTGCCGATCATCATCGACCCTTCTCATGCAACTGGAAACTGGAAATGGATTGAGTCTATGAGTCTTGCGGCGATTGCAGCAGGGGCAGATGGACTGATCGTAGAAGTGCATAATAACCCGGAAGCGGCATGGAGTGATGGGGCACAGTCATTAAAACCAGAGAAATTTAAACAGGTCATCGAAAAAGGAAGGATGATCGCACAGGTAGTAGGAAGAGAGATGTAAACATGCAGGTACAAAAGCCGGATTATCAAAATAGTATTTTGAATTTAGTCAATTCGATTTTGCACAATTATGGCGCACCGCATCGATATACTACCCTTCCGGAGGCGGATGAAATTTTGAAAAAGGATTACAGACATGTGGTGCTTCTTGTGCTGGATGGAATGGGTGTCAGTGTCCTTGAGAGGTTTTTGCCGGAGGAAAGTTTCCTTCGCAGTCATTTTCAAAAAGAAATCTCCAGTGTATTTCCGCCTACAACGGTTGCCGCCACAACAACACTGGAGAGTGGACTTGCACCGGCAGAACACGGATGGCTTGGGTGGAGCATGTATTTTCCGGAAATCCAGGACAAGGTCAATGTATTCCTCAATACGACCGGAAGTGGCGGAGTGATCGAAGGAGAATTGCTGGCTTATAGGATGATGCCGTATGAAAAGCTGGGAAGCCAGATTATGCATGCCTGTGAGGCAAAGGCATATGAAGTATCTCCGTTTGGAGATTACCATATAGATACCTTTGAGGAATTGCTCAGCGGTGTGAAGACGTTATGCACAAGAGATGAGAAAAATTATCTGTATGTATACTGGCCGGAGCCGGATCATGTAATGCATGAAGGTGGCTGTACTTGCAGAGAGGCGGGAGAATGGCTGAAAAAGATTGACCGTGAATTGGAAAAATTAAGTGAAGAGCTTTCTGATACGCTTTTGCTTGTGACAGCAGATCATGGACATATCGACGGAAGAAATGTATCGATGGAAAATTACCCGGAATTGAGGGAGTGTCTGAAATGTCTTCCGGCAGTGGAACCGCGGGCGCTTTCCTTTCATCTGAAGGAAGGAATGGAAGAGCAGTTTCTTGAGAGTTTCAAGAAACATTTTGGGAAAGAGTTCCTGTTATTTTCCAGAGAAGAGATCACGGAGAGCCAGCTATTTGGAGAAGGAGCATATCATCCGAGATTTCAGGAGGCGATCGGTGATTACTTTGCTGTCGCAGTCGGAGCACTCAATCTATTTGATACGAATGAGGAGAAAGAGAACACCATCGGTGTACATGCAGGAATGACAAAAGAAGAGATGACAGTTCCGCTGATCGTAGTGGAAAAGCCGAAAAAGTAAAACGATTAAAAAGGATATGATACTATCGTATAGGACGATGAAATATAAAAGTCCCATATTAGGTAGCATATCCTTTTTTTATCTCATGAGCAAGTCTCAATCATTTCTTTGGTGAGCAGAGTAGCATAAAAAAGATTCTGTTATGAAAAAATATCACAGCTTTATAAAATCTTTAAAATTCTCCGTTATGATTTCTGTAAATCAAGGAAGGAGAAGAAAATGGAATGAAAGAATTTGTGATAGAAACGCGGAAGCTGACGAAGTGTTATGGAGAACAGACTGTTGTAAAGGAAGTAGATCTTCATGTAAGAAAGGGTGAGATTTACGGGCTGCTCGGAAGAAACGGGGCAGGGAAGACAACATTGATGAAGATGATTCTCGGGCTTACACCGGAGACCTCAGGTGAGGTGGAAGTGTTTGGGAGAAAGCTGCGAGGGCAGGAAAAGCAGATTTATCCGCAGATTGGCGCGATGATCGAGGCGCCGGGATTTTACCCGAATCTGACCGGGACAGAAAATCTTGAGATTTTTGCAAGACTGAGAGGGCTGAAGAGGGAGCAGACGGTCAAGCGGGCGCTTGCGGTGGTGGGTCTTCCTTACCGGGATAAAAAGCTTTTTGGAAACTATTCGTTTGGCATGAAGCAGCGGCTTGGCATTGCCAATGCAATCTTACATGATCCAAAGCTACTCATTTTGGATGAGCCGATGAATGGGCTGGATCCGATTGGGATTGCGGAAATGAGAGGATTTCTCGTAAAGCTTAGCAGAGAGCATGGAAAGACGATATTGATTTCCAGCCACATTCTTTCGGAAATCGAACTGGTGGCGGACCGCGTTGGAATTATGGATCATGGAGCGCTGCTGGCACAGAAAAACATGAAAGAACTCAAAAAAGGTGAGGAGACACTGGAGACATATTTTAGAAATGTGACGGGAGGTGTTGGCATTGCTTAGACTGATCGAGACGGAATTTTACAAACTGAGACGGAAAAAGAGCGTTTGGATGATGGTTCTTGCTGCATTTCTTATGCCGGCGTTGTCGGTCTGCTATTTCGGATATCTGGGGCAGGCAGAGGTGGAGCCGGCACAATTTTATAAATGGTCTGCATTTGGATATACGACATGGATCATTCTTCCGGTGATCCTTGGGATTTTTGCAACGATGATCGTGTATGAAGAGAAACGACTGCAGATCGTGAGGCAGATCTGGCTTGTGCCGGTGAAGGAAGAAAGTTACTTTTTCAGTAAATTTTGTATGATATTAGTTTTGTCAGTGGGATTTATGATGCTGACAGCAGTGGTATCTGTTCTTTGCAGTGTGCTTCCGGGATTTGTACCGTTTCGTCTAGAAGATATGATGTATTTATTTGAGAAATGTATGGAAATTGGCATTCTGCTTGCATTTGCAATGCTGCCGATTTTGGCGCTGGCAATAGTGGGAAGTGGCTATGTGATGCCTGCCTGTATGACAGTTGTATATGCGCTGGCAGGTTTTTTCTTGATGCCGGTCAATATGTATGTTCATCCGATCACAAGTATGGGAGCGATCCTTATCCGAAAGAAAGACATTCCGGGGCTGCTTGTGACGCAGGAGAGTTGTGTGGGAAAGGCGGTTCTTTGTATTTTCGTGTGGGACATTATTTCCTTTGGGCTTGTAAAATATCAGTTGTCCAAAAGAAAATAGGGGGATAGGAATATGAACTGGAGAAATTTGTTTTGGGCGGAGTGCAGGAAGCTTCGCCGTTCAAAAGTGATTTTGATCGCGGTAGCAGCAGTCTTTCTGACGGCAGGGATTCTATTTGTGGGCGGACTGGAAGTGTATCATGGATCGGAGGTGCATTATGGGCTGAAGGTGATGCGAGATGGGATGCGGTACCTTGAAAATGCGGGCTGGTATATGGATGAGGTGCAACCGTGGGCGTTCTTTTTTGTGATTCCGGGTATGACAGCTCTGTTTGGGAGCTATTTAAGTGTGCGGGAACAAGAAGAGGACACGATGAAATCTTTGCGCCTGATACCGCTGCGGGAAATTGACCTGATGCGGGTGAAAATGATTCTGACACTGCTTTTTAGCATCGGGCTTTCCATGTTGTGTTTTGGAATCACCTTTTTGACAGAGGCCGTGCTACATATAGAAGATCTGTCGGCATCATTCGTGTTTATGCTGTGGAAAGAATATGTTCTTGGCGGGATCGGCATATTCTTTGCAGTATTTCCGATCATTGCATTTGCAGCAGGAAGACAGAAAAACTGCTGGTCCGTCTTCCTTTTTACGGAAATCTATTCGGTATTTGGATTATTTGCAGGGATGGCGGATCGCGTGAAAGATTTTTATCCGATCACGGCAGTGTTTAATGTGTCCGGATATCAGATTGCATCAATGGAGAGGAGAATGATCAGTGCGATTGTTTTGCTGTTATGTGGATGTCTGGGCATCTTTTGGATACGGAAAAAATGTGATATGATAAGAGGAGAGAAAAGAAATGGAACGAAATAAAGAAAAACGGTTAGGAAAAAGCAGAGCAGATAAGAAGATTACCGGAGTATGTGGAGGAATTGCGGCCTATCTGGGACTGTCTCCAAAAAGTGTGAGGATTCTTTGTTTTGGGTTGTGTCTGTTGTTTCCAAATGGAATCCTTGCATATTTACTGCTTGCGGCAGTGCTTCCTTTTTCAAACAGTCAAGATTCAGGGAGATAAAAAGGGGGAAAAGAAATGGGGAAAATACTGGCAGTAGATGATGAAGAAGAGATGCTGGAACTGGTGAAGATGGCGCTGGAACGTGATGGACATCAGGTGGATACAGAAGAAGATGTAAAGCGGGTATCGGCAGAGCGCTGCAGGATATATGACTTGCTTCTGTTGGATGTGATGATGCCAGGCGAAGATGGGTTTTCACTTTGTGGCAGGATCCGGGCAGAAGTGGATTGTCCAATCTTATTTCTGACGGCAAAGACAGAAGATGCGGCGCTTGTGCAGGGATTTGGGCTCGGAGCAGATGATTATATCAAAAAGCCATTCAGCATCGCAGAACTGCGGGCGCGGGTCAATGCACATTTGCGGAGAGAAGGACGGCAACCAGTGCGGGCGATGGCACGCGGCGGGGTACGGTTTGACATGCAGGCAAAAGAGGCTATGGTTGAGGAGCAGATTCTTCCGCTTACCAAAGGGGAGTATGAGATCTGTGAGCATCTGGCGCTTCATGCCGGGCAGGTGTTTTCCAAAGAACAGTTGTATGAGGCGGTCTTTGGTTTCGATGCGGAGGGGGATCCGGGGACGATTGCAGAGCATATTAAAAATATCCGCGCAAAATTAAAGAAATATGGGAAAAGTCCGATTGAGACAGTCTGGGGGATGGGATATAAATGGAAAAAAGAAAACATACGTTAAGTCTTTCTTTTGTGTTACTCCGATTTGTGGCGGGAATGTTTGTTACGATGCTGTTGTGTTTTATGATCTGGTCACTTGTGATGTCTCTTCTTGAGCAGAAAGGGATTATCTGTTCTGGATCTGAGATCAATCATCAGGTAGAAGAGATCCTTGGGACAAGTAGTGGGAAATTCACAGAACCGGATGAGTGCTTTCCGGGCGAATATGCGTTGTATGATGCCAAAGGAACTATATTAAAGACGAATGTGGAGAGAGAAATCGCAGAAGACCAGAAAAAGTTTTCATACGTTTCCGGATATGCGGCACACCTTTCCAGGCGCACTTATGCAGATGGGAGCACTGCACTGATCCGCTGGCATTTCCGGAAGGAATTTACCGATCCGTCGCTTCGACAGACGCTCCCTCCGGCGGAAACACTCGGGTTGATTTTGCTTGGGATGGGGCTTTTGCTGTCACTGCTTCTGCATACGATATGGCTTGGAAAATTTCTTGGGAAAAAATTGAAACTGTTTCAGGAGATCAGCAAAAAGGTGGCGGCGCAGGAACTTGATTTTACAGTTCCGCATGCGGGAATCCGTGAGTACGATGAAGCACTGGATGCGATGGAAGAGATGCGGGAAGCTCTGTATCAGGCACTGACTTCTCAGTGGGCGGCGCAGCAGCAGCGCGAGGCAGAGATTGCTGCGCTGGCTCATGACCTGAAGACACCGCTGACGCTTGCAGGCGGAAATGCAGAGCTGTTGCTTGAGGAAGAATTGCCGCAGGATTATGAGAGACTGATCAGAAAAATTTTGGAGGCAACTGTTCGGGCGAAGGAGTATGTCGCAAGTCTTCTGGAGACTTCGTCGGGAAAAGAAGAAGCATTTACGAAAATGCAGTTGGGGGAATGGTTTGAAAAACTGCGGGAAAATGCTCTGGCTGCTGCGGAAGCAAAGGGAGTAAATCTGATAACGGATAACAGACTGGAAGGATCCTGGAGAATTCAGCCGGAGCGTTTGCAGCGTGGGATATTTAATATTGTGCTGAATGCAGTGGAATATACGCCGAAGGGAAAAACAGTTTATCTGGAAGGAAAAATGACAGACAACGGATGGCAGGTCTGCGTGAAAGATGAAGGGACAGGATTTGATGAGGAGGCAGTGCGCCATGCGGCTGAGCGGCTGTGGAGGGGAGAAAAGTCCCGCAGGACAGATGGACACCATGGTCTGGGGTTGTGGTCAGCCGCACAGGCGATCCGCGCACACAAAGGAGAATTGGTATTAGGCAACTGGGAAGAAGGGGGAGAAGTTTTTGTGCGGTTTTAGAGGACTGATGAATCAAATCCCACTTTCAGAGGGGGATTGACTATTTTATAGGGTTTACGCTTACCTCCGATGGAAAATGGAGGTTCTTGACAGATGTGGGACATTGCCTGTAATCTGTAAATAAAGAAACATAAAAAACAGGAGCAGAGAAAGGAGCGCAGGAATGATCGAAACATATCGTTGGGCAGTGATTGGCTATGGTGCCATCGCAAATGAGATGGCGCAGATATTGGCAGAGCATGGCAGGATGTTCTATGGAGTGGCAGGGAGAAATCAAGAGCGGACAGCGGCATTTGCGGAGAAATATCAAATCCAAAAGATATATGGGAAGATTGAGGAGGTGTTTGCGGATGATCAGGTAGATATTGTCTATATTGCAACACCTCATAATACGCACATCCAATATTTGCGGGAGGCACTGAAAGCCGGGAAGCATGTGCTCTGTGAGAAAGCAGTCACATTGAATACAGAGGAACTGAAAGAAGCAAGACAACTTGCAGAGAAACAGGACATAGTTTTAGCGGAGGCAATGACCATTTATCATATGCCACTTTATAAAAAGCTGCAGGAAGTAGTTGCAGATGGGAAGCTTGGAAAACTACAAATGATCCAGGTATCGTTTGGAAGCTATAAAGAGTATAATATGAGCAACCGCTTTTTTGATCCGGCACTGGCAGGAGGAGCTTTGTTGGACATTGGTGTCTATGCCCTTGCATTTGCCAGGATATTTTTGTCTCAGGCGCCGGATCAGATTTTATCCAAGGTGAGGACTGCACCGAGTGGTGTTGACGAGCAGGTCGGAATTCTGATGGCAAATCCGGCAAACGAGATGGTTACAGTCACACTGACACTCCATGCAAAACAACCAAAAAGAGGGGTTGTGATCTTTGAGAAAGGGTATGTGGAAATCTATGATTATCCAAGGGCAGATCAGGCAGTGATCACTTATACCGAAGATGGCAGAAAGGAGATAGTCGCTTGCGGCAGAAAGGAAGAGGCATTGTTCTATGAGGTGGAAGATATGGAACAGGCGGTGTTAGGCGGAAAGAATGAGATGGATCTGTCCTATACTTCGGACGTGATGGACATTATGACAAAAATCCGACAGCGCTGGAGCCTTGTGTATCCGGAGGAAACAACAGAAACAGAATGTGAAATATAAAAAGAGCAGGAGGAAAACAGAGAGATGGACTACAGAAGATTTGGAAATACGATCATTGCACGGATAGATAAAGGAGAGGAAATTCTTGAGCAGGTAAAGAAAATTGCACTGAGAGAGAAAATAAGTCTTGCAAGTGTGCAGGCACTCGGCGCGGTTGACCAGTTTACGGTCGGCGTATTTAAGACAGAGGAAAAAGAATATCTGGCGAATGAATTTCAGGGAAGCTTTGAGATTGTGTCTCTGACCGGAACGATCAATACAATGCATGACGAGTTTTACTGCCACCTTCATATGAGCGCAGGAAATGAAAAGGGAGAAGTGTTTGGAGGACATTTAAATCGGGCAGTGATCAGCGCGACTTGTGAGATGGTGATCCATGTGATCGATGGGAAAGTCGATCGATATCATGATGAAGAGATCGGGCTGAATTTATTTCGGTTTTAAATAATTAGAACCAAAGACAGGTTTACGATTGTGATAAGAGTAGAAAGTGAATAGAGCAGTGCAGGCTGTCTGACTGAAAGATAAGAAAATATCGCATAGATATGCTTATCCAGTCAGAATTGCCTGCGCTGTTCTTTTATAGAAATTTCATATTTCCTTTATTGACAAATTCCAAATGAAATTTTACTATAAAATTATATTTACTGTGCAAATGCATAGGAAAATACACAGAAATGAATTGAAGGAGCTTGCAATGGAAAAGACGGCAACAGACCGCAGAACGGAGCGGACGAAGGCGAAAATATTAGAGGCACTTTTGGAACTATCGAAAGAGAAGAGTATCAATGAGATTTCCATCCGGGAGCTGACAGAGCGCGCCAAGATCCACAGAAACACATTCTATATTCATTATACAGATGTTTATGGGATTCTGGATGATCTGGAAAATCACATGTGTACTGTGGCAGCTGAGGCCACAGAGCAGTTTACTCCGCAGCAGCTGCGAGAGAATGCAAGCGATGTGCTTGAGATTATTTTTTCATATTTGAAGGAGCGAAGAGAATATTGCATGCTGATGCTGGAGAATCGCACTCGGATTTCAGTCGGGCAGAAAGTGCTGGAATCAGTTTTTGAGAAATATCTGACTGCATTTGAAGATTCCTGTGATCGTCAGGCATTTGCATTTCAGGTACAGTTTCGCTATTGTACGTCCGGGGTGATCGGAATTGTGCTGTACTGGATTGAGCGGGGCTGTATGGAAAGCCCGAAGGAGATGGCGGAGCTTACCGGAAAGCTGATGACAAAAGGGCTGGAAGGCGCTATTTTGGAGGTGACTGTATGAAGAGACAGGAACCATTGATGGAAGCGGCAGAGAGCAGTTTTCGTGCAGCAGACATATCAGACTGCTTTTGCAGGGAAGTCCGGTGGGAGCATGTGGAATTAAGTGAAGTGAATTTCTTTAAGACTTCCCTGCGGAAGATGATTTAGGCAGTGGAACTGTCAAAGCGGCTTGGGATTATCATAAAAGAAGAAGGGGCATAACATGAAGGATTTTGTAAAACTGGAAAATGTAAGAAAAATATATCAAATGGGAGAAGTCGAGATCCGAGCAGTGGATGGCATTGACTTTGAGATTGGAAAAGGCGAGTTTGTCGTGATCGTCGGCCCGAGTGGTGCGGGAAAGACAACGGTATTAAATATTCTTGGCGGTATGGATACGGCAACGAGCGGCAAAGTGCTCGTCGATGGAAATGATGTGGCACAGTACACAAACCGACAGTTGATCGGTTACCGCAGAGAGGATATTGGATTTGTCTTTCAGTTTTATAACCTTGTTCCGAATCTGACTGCGTTGGAAAATGTAGAATTGGCGCTTCAGATCTGTAAGGAACCGCTGGATGCAAAGACGGTACTTGAGGAAGTCGGGTTGGGAGAAAGATTAAATAATTTCCCGGCACAACTTTCCGGAGGGGAACAACAGCGGGTGTCGATCGCCCGGGCGCTGGCAAAAAACCCAAAGCTGCTTTTGTGTGATGAACCGACGGGAGCGCTTGATTATAATACCGGGAAGGCAATCTTAAAGTTACTTCAGGATAC